>Ga0247803_1001180_pt1 | contig 13770 bp, 8 predicted proteins | sample UWRJL014104B1_FD_180928 | JGI IMG/M metagenome (GOLD analysis project Ga0247803, IMG submission 180928) | Plant litter microbial communities from Arlington Agricultural Research Station in Wisconsin, United States - UWRJ-L014-104B-1 | ecosystem: Environmental > Terrestrial > Plant litter >...
ATGTTACCCTGGTTTCGATCCCATATTCCTGTGCTTTTGCGAGCCAGTCAAAAGTGTGAAAGTTTGCAAAGTAACGGTCTTCATTAGGTGCAAGGTAACGGCCCAGTAATGTGGCATGTGTTGTGAATGCGGTTGCGAGCCTCACTTTTTCATCAACCAGTTCGGGTACGCAGGAAGCCGACATCCATTCGTGAAAATGGGCTAATATATCCTGATTGCAGTCCGTTTGCAGTGCGAACTCTTTCAGAAATGCGCCTAGCACCTCCCCAAATCCGATCACTTCATCCAGCATACGGTCAGGTTCCAGAGTGGAAAGGCCGTATTTTTCCCATAACCTTGTTTTTACCTCATTCAGGTGGGAGGTCTTAATGCGCGGATTTAGCAGTAAAACACGTGGCCGGGAATCGTCGAGCAACCAGTAACCGTAATGAATCTCATAACCCAGATTTTTCATCCGGCAGATTGTTCTGCCAAGCGGAGCATTCTCATGAGTGGTAATTGGTCTGAAATCGCTTTTGGTATTATCAGGAAAATAGGGACCCAGAAGAAAATAATTTTCTTCGTAGGTATCTATCATCGTCGGAATTTTCGATTTAAGATAAGTGAATATTCCTCCGATTTGATTGCAGACTTCCCAGGAAATCTCAAACAGAACGGTATTCGGTTTCAAAATCTGTAAAGGGTAGATAAGGGTTCATAACGTATGCCATTTAAGCCGGTGGATTTTAATTTTCCAGTCGGCTGGAGACGGTTTTTCAGTTTAAAATTAAAAACAATAGAAGGTTTAGGGTATTATTCCATGTTTAAGCAGGAAAAAATGACTTTAAAGCGTCCAAATCGGATGTTGAGGTTTTTTTGAACCTCACTTTGAGCAGGGGATACTTTCACCTGCGGTCCCGGCGAGGTTTATTGAAAGAATTCACTTAAATTCGATTTTTTCACGCAATCCTTAACTGTTATGATTAAAACTCTTCCTATTCTCTGGCTTCTGCTTATTGCCCCATTTTTTGCCAATGCTGAAAGGGCCGATTCTACCAGCGAAATCCGTGGTTTTTGCATTGCTGCTCCATCACCATCCGAGCACGCAAGATTTATGGCTTTTATTGAAAAAGAACTGGCGCCAAAGAAGGTGAACACACTTATTCTCAGGGTAGATTTTAATTATCAGTATACCTCCCATCCGGAACTTCGCGATTCCAGTGCGCTTTCCAACGAACAGGTGAAGCAAATGGTGAAATTGTGCAAAGCAAGCGGGATTAATCTCATTCCTCAGATCAATCTTTTGGGTCATCAGTCCTGGGCGTCCCAGACAACCAACCTGCTCAGGGTTTATCCTCAATTTGACGAAACGCCACAGGTTGCCATGCCTGCAAAATACGTCTGGCCCAACTCCGATGGACTTTATTGCAAAAGTTATTGTCCGCTCCATCCGGATGTTCATAAAGTCGTATTTGCGTTGGTAGACGAGATTATGGATGCGTTTGAAGCAACGGATTTTCACGCAGGAATGGATGAGGTTTTTTACATCGGCCACGATCAGTGTCCACGCTGCAAAGGAAAAAACAAAGCCATTCTTTTTGCTGATGAGGTTGCCAAAATACGCAATCATTTGGCCATGAAAGATCAAAAACTCTGGATCTGGGGAGACAGATTGTTGGACGGAAAAGAAACTGGAATTGGTATGTGGGAAGCAAGTGAAAACAACACATTTCCTGCCGTGGATATGATTCCGAAAGATGTCATGATCTGCGACTGGCATTACGAGCGCTCTGACCCGACAGCTGCATATCTGGCCATGAAGGGCTTTAACGTGATCACTTGCGTATGGAATAAACCACAGGTAGCCATGTCACAATTTGAAGATTATAAGACATTTAAAGCAAAAGTAAATCCAAAGCTGGCAGCACGCTATCGCGGCATGATGCAAACGGTATGGTCGGGCGCGGGGCGGTACCTGAATGCCGTAGAAAATGCAAAACTTGACCCGACAAAAAAGGACGGCCAGGTGGAATCTTTCAACCAGCTTTTCGAAGCGTTTGATAAATAGTTTCGAGCCAATTTTATTACCCTAAAACATCCTGATGCAAACCGTTAAAACTTTTTCTTTACGATTAGATTCCATTGATATTTTTCGTGCGGTTACCATGTTCCTGATGATTTTTGTGAACGACCTCTGGTCTTTGCAGGATGTTCCGGAATGGCTTGAACACAGCGAAGCACAAGCGGATGATATGGGTTTTTCTGATGTTATATTTCCTGTTTTTCTCTTCATCGTTGGTTTATCAATTCCTTTTGCAGTTTCAAATCGCGTCGCAAAGGGCGACAAGCTGAAAACATTGCTGATGCACATTTTCGAGCGGACAATTGCGCTCCTCGTCATGGGAATTTACATTGTGAATTATGAAAATATTTCGGATCAGATGTTCATCAACAAATACGTTTGGGAAATATTGATGGTCATCGGATTTTTCCTGATCTGGAATTCTTACCCTGATGATCCGGAGAAACGAAGATTTTATCAGACGTTAAAACTGCTGGGTGTCCAAATTTTGGTTGGTCTTGCGGCCATTTACAAAGGTGGTGATGCGGCCAACCCGGCCTGGATGGAACTGCATTGGTATGGTATACTTGGTTTGATCGGCTGGTCATATCTGATCTGTGCCGTTGCTTATGTTTTTTGTAAAAACAATCTTATGGCAGTCGTCGCCGTGTGGATTTTTCTTGTACTGTTTAATCTTGGCGATTTTGCAGGAACACTTGATTTTTTAAATGGTGTCAGAGCTTATGTCTGGATTGTCGGAAGCGCTTCTATGCCTGCGTTTACAATGGCGGGTGTGGTTGCGTCTGTGATTTACATGCGTTATGCTGATGTTCAAAAATCAAATATTTTCATTGCCATTCTTTTGCTTTTAGGAGCTTTTTGCCTGATTTATGGCTTCGGAACAAGGCCTTTCTGGGGCATTTCCAAGATCAGGGCGACGCCTGCCTGGGTCGGCATTTGCAGCGGAATCAGCTTCATTTCATATGCTTTTTTGTTCTGGCTAACAGATATTAAAAAAATAAAAAGTTGGGCATCGCTACTAAAACCTGCGGGAACTTCCACTTTAACATGCTATCTGATTCCATATATCTGGTATGCTGTCATTACACTTGCAGGAATAAGTCTGCCCATGATCTTGCGAACGGGAGTTGTTGGACTCGTTAAATCACTGGCTTTTTCTTTGATGGTTATTTTGCTTACAGGTTTGATAAACCGGATTGGGATCAAGTTGAAGATCTGAGTTCGTTAAAACCGCAGAGTTGGCAAAGTTAAACGCAGAGAACGCGAAGTTTACGCTGTGCTCTCTGCGTTTACTCCTTTTACTTTGTGTTAATATTTGCTGAAAAAGCAAAACCGAAGCTTTTCTCATTTTTACATGGTAAATCGGGAACTGTTCGTCCTTATTGAACAAGAGGCATATTCATAAAAACAACATAATGGATTCAAGAAGAAATTTTGTAAAAAAAGGAATAGCCGGAATGGTTGCCGGCACAATGATAAATCTTCCACAAATTTCTGAGGCAGCGGTGGCTTCGCCCAAAAAAGAAGACTTGTTCAAGCTTGGAATTGCGGGATACAGTTTTCTTCATTTTAAGCTTGATGAGGCCCTGGCAATGATGAAAAAGCTGGATGTTCATTATTTATGCATCAAAGATTTTCACCTGCCCTATAAAAGTACAGCAGCAGAAATAGCCGCCTTTCACGAAAAACTAAAACAAGCGGACGTTACCGGCTATGCCGTGGGACCTATTTATGTGAAAACGCCGGCCGACATCGACAATGCATTCGATTATGCCAGACGGGTGGGAGTGAAGCTGATCATTGGTATTCCAAGTCACGAAGACCTGCCGTATCTTGATAAAAAAGTGAAGGAAACTGACATTCGTTTTGCCATTCACAATCACGGGCCGGAGGACAAGCTTTATCCGAGTGTGACTTCGGTTTATGATCGGATTAAAGATTTGGATCAAAGGATCGGACTTTGCTTTGACATGGGACATGACAAACGTGACAATCAGGATCCGGTTGCCGATCTTGGGAAATATGGTAAAAGAATATTCGATATGCATTTGAAAAACGTTACTTCTGCCACAAAAGAAGGCACGACCTGTGAATTAGGACGTGGTGTTATAGATATTCCTGCATTTGTAAAAATGCTCAGAAAAGTCAAATACAGCGGCTCGTGCAGCCTTGAATATGAGAAAGATATGAAAGACCCGTTGGCTGGAATTGCGGAGTCTGTCGGGTATTTCAGGGGAGTTTGTGCAGTTAGTTAGGGTTAAAATGTGGTTTAACGAGCTGTAATGTCCTATTTTTGTAAAAATAGTTGTGAAATTACCTGCTTTTAAATTTACTAAAATCGATTCTCCAAACATAACACCAATAGATTATGCTGAAAACCACACCATTTGACCAGTCTGCTGCATACAAAAAGCTTAAAAGTCATCATAAAACGATTTCTCAAAAAAATATAAAATCATTATTTGAGGAAGATCCGGACCGTCATAAAAAATTTTCCATTCGTTTTGGCGACATCGTTTTAGATTATTCCAAAAACAGGATTACCACGCGTACCCGTTCATATCTGGTTCAGCTGGCCGAGGAGGCCGGTTTGGCGGATGCAATTGAACAAATGTTTTCCGGTGAAAAAATCAATGCGACAGAAGGTCGTTCTGTTTTGCATACCGCTTTGAGAAACCGTTCGGATTCGCCGGTTCTGGTTGACGGAAAAGATGTAATGCCTGATGTCAATGCTGTTCTGGCAAAAATGAAGGATTTTTCCGGAAGATTAAGATCCGGCGCATGGAAGGGATATTCAGGAAAAGAAATTACAGACATTGTCAATATCGGTATCGGTGGTAGCGATCTGGGACCTGTAATGGTCACCGAAGCACTGAAAGCATATAGCAAAAAAGGTCTTGATGTACATTTTGTTTCCAACGTGGACGGAACCCATATAGCGGAAACAGTTAAGTCGCTCAACCCGGAGACGACTCTGTTCATGATTGCCTCAAAGACTTTCACCACCCAGGAAACGATGGCCAACGCACACAGTGCACGTTCATGGTTTCTGGAAAAAGCGATCGACCAGGAATTCGTAAAAAAACATTTTGTTGCCATTTCCACCAATCAATCCGAAGTAGAAAAATTCGGTATTGACCCTGAAAATATGTTTGGCTTCTGGGACTGGGTAGGAGGGCGCTATTCCTTGTGGTCAGCGATTGGATTGTCGATTGCCTGTTTCATCGGATATCAGAACTTTGAGCAACTGCTTGCCGGTGCACATGACATGGACAAGCATTTCAAAACCACAAAATTCGATAAAAATATTCCGGTGATCCTGGCATTGATCGGAATCTGGTATAACAATTTTTTTGATGCACAATCACATGCTATTTTGCCGTATGACCAGTATATGCACCGTTTTGCTGCCTATTTCCAACAGGGAGATATGGAAAGCAATGGCAAATATGTGGGGCGCGATGGCAATCCGGTAAACTATCAAACCGGCCCGGTTATCTGGGGAGAGCCTGGGACCAATGGCCAACATGCTTTCTACCAGCTCATTCACCAGGGTACCAAGCTTGTACCCTGTGATTTTATTGCTCCTGCTGTGAGTCATAATCCTTTGGGAGACCATCATAAAATGCTCTTGTCAAACTTCTTTGCTCAGACAGAAGCATTGATGAACGGAAAAACGCAGGAAGAAGCAAAAGCTGAGCTGGTGGCTGCCGGGAAATCACAGGAGGAAATTGATTTCCTTACTCCGTTCAAAGCGTTTCTTGGCAACAAACCAACAAATTCAATCCTTGTAAAGAAGATCACTCCAAAGGTTTTAGGAAGCCTGATCGCGATGTACGAGCACAAAATATTCGTACAAGGCGTAATCTGGAACATATTCAGTTTTGACCAGTGGGGTGTTGAACTTGGAAAGCAACTTGCCAACAAAATTTATCCTGAATTACAGAATGACTGGCCAGTTACCAATCATGACAGTTCAACCAATGGATTGATCAATCAGTACAAGCGTTGGAGATAACGATCAATAATAAGCGATTTGAACGCAAATCCAATCAGAACACCAACAGCATCTGCTACGGCATCCCACCAGTCAAAGGTACGGTCAAAAGGCAGGAGCTGTTGGTAAAATTCCAAACCAAGGCCATAAGAAAATCCTAAGAGGACAATTAATAATGGTTTTTTCGGATAAACGAGTAGCCACAGAACAGTCCATCCGATAAAAAGGCAGGCATGTACTAGTTTGTCAAAATATGCAACAGGAGCAGTTGGAATATCTTTACCAGGCCAGGTGCAGGCGATAAGTATAAGTAAAGTCCAGATCCAGGCCAGCCAGGGGTTTTTTGAAATAAACCTTGAAAAATGCTGAATAACATCAACAATCATTGTGAAAGAGTTTAAAGTAAGGGAAATTGATCGTTGCCGATCAATAATTCAACTAAGAACTGAATTAAGTTTCGCAATATAAGACATGTAATTACTTAACGGAAAACTCTACTTAACGAAAATTTCATGACAGCTAAAAAAGCCCGCGTGGTTTTGATCGATGACCATCAAATCGTGCTTGACAGCCTTTCATGGCTGCTTGCGTCATTTGATCACATTGAAGTAGTCGGGAAATATACGGATGGAAACGCAGCTCTGAAATTTTACAGGGAAGAAGGTGCTGATCTGCTTATCACTGATTTACGCATGCCTTTGATGAACGGAATTGATCTGTGTACAGAGGCACGTAAGATCAATCCGGAAGCAAAAGTATTGATGCTGACCATGATCGAAGATGCAAAAGAAATTCGGGAAGCGGTCAAAGTTGGGGTCAATGGGTATGTGCTGAAAGTGGCTGACGCGTCAGAGTTATTTCTGGCTATCCGTACTGTACTTTCGGGTAAAAAATATTACAGTGATGAAGTGGTGATTGAACTGGCACTGGGCAAGGATGAAAACATGACGACCAAACCAGGAACCTTTGCAAAATTAACGCTGAGAGAACTGGAAATACTGAGGTTGGTTGGTAAGGAAATGTCGACCAACGAAATAGCCGAAAAGCTGTTTATCAGTGTGCCGACCGTAGAAACACACAGGCGAAATCTAATGCAAAAGATAGGCGCGAAAAGTGTAGTGGGGCTGGTTTTGTTTGCTGTCAAATATGATCTTTTGGATTAGATTTTTTGCGGAGTGAGCTGTTTTTGTTCAACAGTTAAGATGTAAAAGTTTATGGTAAGTCAGAAGCAAACGGGGCGGTTATGTTAATCACTCAGGGGAATTTCCAGAATTTCCAGTTTTTCGTTTGAAATCCTGCTTCCTCCCAGCTTTTCCAAATGGCTAAAAATGCCGGGGTCCATCTGATCGAGATCCGTATTTCTTATAGTGATGATTAATTGGTTCCCATACGTTCTGAATCGAACGTAACAGCGTTCGAACTCACAGTTCTTGGTCAGTTCGATAAATAAAAGTTTGTGAAAGTTAAGAATATCATGTCTTCTTTCCCCGGAAACCGTAAAGAATTTCGTTTCGGGAAGCGCGTCAAAATGGTAGTTTATTCCTGACGGTTTGAGATAAATCAAAGCGTTTTTCTGAATATAACTCCAGAGACTTTCAGCATTATCCTGGTTTGCATCCGTAACCCAAATAACCTCGCTGATCTTTTCAGAAATACTTTTTGAAATGTCCACAATCTTTTGAAGATACGATTCTGATTCCTCAGTATGTGTACGCGACATGGCGACCTGTCCAAGTAATTTAAGTCCGAATAGTTCAGAGCCCAGGCTGTCGTTTATATCACGCGCAATGCGGCTGCGTTCCTTTTCCAGAAATATCTTTTTTTCAGATTCTAACCGCTGTTCGCCCAACCGGTAATTCAGATAGCCTCTGATCAGAATAAACAGAATTCCTGAAAATAGCAGCAAAAGCAGTAAGATGAACCACCAGGTTTGCCAGAATGGAGGTAATACCTGAATCAGTAAATTTCTGACGGGCGATACCCAGTTGCCACCAAGATCAGACGCCTGAATCTGAAATTCGTAACTCCCGGCGGGTAAACGTGCGTATCTGACCTGGTCGACATTGCCTGCATAAATCGTGTCCTCATCATATCCTTTCAAAAAATAACGGTAACGGTTCAGCCCGCCGCTGCGGAAGTCGGTAGCAGTAAATTTTAATGAAATGGTGCTGTTTGAATAAGGCAGTTCAATTTGGGACACCTCGTCAATGTATGACGAATCAGCACCGGGATCGTCTGCATCATAAATCGCCTCTGTCAGGTGAACTTTGACCTGGTCATTTCTTATCCTAAGCATTTCCGGCTTTATACAATCCAGGCCGGTAGTACTGCCAAAATAAAGATTCCCGTTTTTTGTAACCAATGAGGATCTCGAATTGTATTCCCTTGGCGGAATATCTTTTATGAATTCAAATTTTTCTTTTTGTGGATCAAAGCGCGTTAGTCCACGGTTGGTGCTTAACCAGAAGTTACCATGGTAATCGGGCAGCATTGCGTATAGAAACTCGTGATGCAAACCATCGGCAACACGGTAATTTTTTGTGAGTTTATTTTCCCGCAGGTTCCATTTTACCAAACCGCGGTCAGTACAGGCCCACAGGAAATCGCTACCTGGTTTGTGATAAATCTGCAACACATGAAAACTTTCAAGGAATTTCCCTTTCGGGACCAATTTGTCATCGCTGACAGCAAAAACGTCAATGCCCTGATGTCTGTTGGAGACGTAAATCAGTCCTGTTTTTTCATCATGGTAAGTAGCATAACCACCAACCAGGCCGGTAGTAGTGCGATCCAGTACAATCATTCTGGAGGAATCAAATAAGAAGAGACCTTTGCCTGTTGCCAGAAGAAGCCTGTCTGGCCCGACCGACAAAATGGTCATCAGCTCACTTGTTTCCGGCAATGGAATTGTTTTAAACCGATCTGTTTTTGGTGAAAAAACGGCCAGATTGTCGGCAGATATCATCCATATTTTATTTTTTTGATCTTTTAAAACATATCTTACGGAGTTAGAGGGTAAACCTTCCGTTGTCTTATAATATTTTATTTTACCGGTTAGAGGGTTTAAACGGTTCAGTCCGCTTAGTTCCGTACCAATCCATATCGTGGAATCTGAATCTTCCGCCAATCCACGGACGGAATAGCCACTTAAACTGTAGTATGGACTTTTACCAAATGTATAGAAATTAAAGGCTGAGGATACAGCTGTAATCATGTCGAGCCCCTGTGGATCCGAATTGGCAAAAACGTCGTTATTTTCGTCAATAAAAAGTTTGCTTACTTCATTGAATCGCAGGCTGTTGGATACATCTTCCTGGTGCTGCAACTGTTGTATCAGTTTTTTACTTAACGGGTTAAAGATCAGAATTCCTTCATTTTCAGTAGCAAGCCAGAGAAGTCCGGTTTTATCCTGGGCGATATCAATGATGCAGTGGTTCTTGAAATTGAAAGCGGATTCAAAAGTTTGGATAGCGTTTTTTTTGTAGTCAAACCGAATCAGTCCTGTCTTTGTGCCCAGCCATAAATTTCCCCGGGCATCAAATGTAATACAGGTAAACGTTTGTGGTGCGCCTGAAAGATTGTCTGCTCTATCTGAAAAATAGGTTGAAACGGTTTGTGTGGAAACCGCATATCTTTTTATCCCTTTTTGGTGGTCCAGAAACCAGAAATCTCCTTCTGCTGATTCTGCCTGGAAATTATTGTACTGGGATCGGTTATAGGAGATTTCCTTTGTCAGCGGTAATACTTTGTTGTCTATTATTTTGTACAGGCCATTTTCTGATAAAATAAATACATTTTTCTTATGGTCGCTAAAAGCGTGAATCGATTTTTCGCCAAATGCATTTGTGAGTGCAGGCCTGATAAATTTGTTTTTCTTCCTGATGTACTGATACAATCCTTTGTGGGAACCAACCCATAAATTGGCAGCCGTATCCTCAGCAATTCCCTGAACATTGGTGGATTCTCCGGTCGCTCCTGAAAGATAAACCTGTACGTTTTTGCCATCAAAACGATTCATCCCATCCTGCGTTCCCAGCCATAAAAATCCTCTCGAATCTTTGAACATATGATAAATAGAACCCTGCGACAAACCGTTTTCTATCCCCACATGCCTGAACCGATAGGAGTTTTGGCTCCTGCCCTGAGCAGCAAATAAAAAAAGCAACAGTATCGTCGTGTGTATTTTTAACATAAGTGCCTTTGCTTGTAGAGGAGGCGTACCATTAACGATGAAGGAGTATAAATATCTCTGTCTTATGGGTTTGTTCCAAATTTAACGTATAAAATCATGGTTGCCGCGTACAGATATCATGGTTTTCCATGATATGCCGTTAAAATTATTTTCTGAACTTTGATGTGCCCTAAGAGACTGTGAACATTATACACACAGGCCTTATTTAAAACGAAGAAATTCAAACCCTCCTCTCATCCACTCCCTTATCGTTGCAAACTTTAAGGGAAGTGGGTGAACCCAGTTTTACGATCAGTAATAAAATGTTACCCGCCAGAATCTATTAGCCAAACATTTCAATACGAAGTTCGCTTTTTAGTCGGTTGCTCTTAACCCGAAGGATGCGCTGACAATGCTTCTCTTGCCTGCAACCGGCCACGTTTCAGCGAACAAGTATGTTTAAAGCAAGATATGCTACTGAGGACAATGCTATGTCAGCACGTGTTATGGTTAATTCATAGATCCCACAACCCAGGAAAAATCCCGTTTTTTAAGTACGGGTGGGTCATTTATTAATAAAATGAAAATAAATAACCTTGAATATTAATTTTTTTTATAAATTCAACTTCCTGATAGTTAGATGTTTATGTTTGTGGCGTCGCGAAAGTTTTACTTAAATTTCTGATTGAGAACAGTTTGGTATATTTTCGTCTATCTTTTAATTTACTTGTTTAACACCACAAGGATAAGATTAACGGAAAATGAACTCTTAATTGTACCTTACTAACCTATGAACAAATTTATCATTGCACTGTTATTTTTAATATTGCCACTTGGTTTTTCTTTGGCCCAAACAACGCATTTCTTCTCAGAAGGTTTAGGAGCGGGTCCTTTTCACCAATATGGCAGAGAAGCATTGTACAAGGATGAACTCGCCTACCAGCTTTATACCGGGAAATTAGTCATCCCAAAGGAGGGTGTTTCAGTTTGGAAAGACGAAAAAAACAAGGAAGTAAAATGGAATCAGGTTAAAACGGATACTGCTCATCGTTTCAGAGGTGATTCCTTTTCAAACGGTTACATTTATCTAACCTATGATTCAAAAAAAGCGCAAACTGCGTTGCTTAACATTACCGGGAACGACATGGTTTATGTCAATGGAGCACCTCACGGAGGAGATGTTTACCGGTATGGATGGATGAATCTTCCAATAAAATTGAAAAAAGGAAAAAACGAATTTTATGTACGTGTTGCCCGTTTCGGACGATTTGGCGGCGTAACAGCAAAACTCGTCTTTCCTGAAAAACCAACATTTCTGAGTACCGAAGATCTGACAATGCCCAACGCAGTTACCGACCTCAAAAATGATTCGTTATGGGTGGGCCTGGTGATCGTGAATTCATCCGAGAAACCATTAACAGGTCTGACGGTTAAGTCTGAAGTTTCGGGGATTTCTTCAACTTCTTCCCTTCCGGTAATTCCTGCTTTAAGCACGCGCAAAGTCGGGGTTTTGGTCAACGCGGGTAAGGCAGCCGCTGCCGGGAAATATCCGGTTTCGCTTTCTTTGAGCCAAAGCGGCAAAATTATTGATGCTAAAACGGTTGAATTAGAGACGGTTGAAGTAGGGAAACAATACAGCCGTACTTTTTTAAGTGATCTGGACGGAAGTGTTCAATACTATGCCGTTTCTCCCTACATCGGTGCAAAAACAGAAGTAGCTCCTGCTCTTTTCTTCTCAGTACACGGAGCAGAAGTTCAGGCGATTAGCCAGGCACGGGCTTACAAACCAAAGGACTGGGGCGTAGTTGTGGCTCCTACAAACCGCCGTCCGCGAGGATTTAACTGGGAGGACTGGGGCAGGCTGGATGCCCTGGAAGTTCTGGAAATTGCCAAAAGGAATTTTTCTCCCGATCCGTCACGTATATATCTTACCGGCCATTCTATGGGCGGGCATGGAACCTGGTTTCTTGGTGCAACTTATCCTGAAAAATGGGCAGCTATTGCACCTTCTGCCGGCTATCCCACATTATCAACATATGGCTCTCACGATGGGATGATCCCTGACAGCGCCGGTTCGCCGGTTGAAGCGATCTTATTGAGAGCCAGCAATGCCAGCAATGTTCTGGCTTTATCTAAAAACTACAAGGCAGTGGGCGTTTACATTGCGCACGGAGATGCTGACAGGACCGTTTCGGTAGAATATGCGCGCCAGATGAAGAAATTACTTTCGGGATTTCATGGGGATTTCAGTTATTACGAACACATTGGCGGAGGTCACTGGTATGGTGATATAAGCGTGGACTGGCCTCCGATCTTCAACTTTTTTAGCTGGCATTCAATCAAAAAAGATACTGCAACTTACCACATAGACTTTACTACGGCCAATCCGGGCGTTTCAGGGAAAATGAAATGGGTGACGATTTTACAACAAAAATCTGCATTGAAATTTAGCAATGTGGTATTGGATCTGGATAAAGCGAAAAAACAGATCACCGGAAAAACGGATAATATTGCGGCGCTCTCTCTGAATTTATCAGCATTTGAAAAAGGAGAAAAAGTGTCAATAAAACTGGACAGTCTGGAAACCATTACATTTGATGTTTTGGGGAATGACCAGACCGTCACACTGCGTAAAACTGATAAATGGACCATTGCTGGCGAAATTGCCGCTACGGAGAAAAATCCTCTGAGGAACGGGACCTTTAAGGATCCTTTTAAGAATCACATGGTTTTTGTCTATGCAACAAATGGAACGGAGCAGGAAAATGTCTGGTCGCATGAAAAAGCGAAGTACGATGCCGAAACCTGGTATTACAGGGGGAACGGTGCTGTGGATATCGTTGCGGATAAGGATTTTATTTCTGCAAATTTTAAGGATAGGGGAGTCGTTCTGTACGGAAATGCGTCTAATAATCTTGCCTGGACTAAGCTTTTGGCAAAATGCCCTGTTCAAATTACCAAGGGTAAAATCATTGCAGGAACAAAAGAATTTACAGGAGATGACTTGGCTGCATATTTTGTGTGGCCGCGCGAGGATAGCAAAACTGCATCAGTGGCTGTGATCGGCGGGACCGGTAAATTAGGAATGCAGGCTACCAATGCAAATCAATATTTCGCAGGTGGAAGTGGTTTTCCTGACCTGATGATTTTCTCTGCCGATATGCTGCAAAGTGGTTTTAAAGGAGTTAAGATGGCTGGCTTTTTCGGGAACGACTGGTCCGTTGACAAAGGAGAATTCGTATTTGGCCCGAACGGAGAAACCGGGCTGAACAAGTAGGGCTGGTCTGAACGGCAAAGCTGGGCTAAAACAAATAGGACCGGTCTGAACAGCAAAGCTGGGCTGAACGATATTTGACCGGAATTCATCTTCTCAGCTGAATTTGCTGTTAAGGCCAGAAACAAAAAAGATCGCTGGAAATTCCGGCGATCTTTTTTGTTTGTTTTCATTATTAAAATTATCAGCCGTTATCAGCGAATTCAGGATAAAGGGTCATTCCTCCGTCAATATATAAAGTTTCTCCATTCACATAATCAGAATCG
>Ga0247803_1001181_pt1 | contig 13767 bp, 10 predicted proteins | sample UWRJL014104B1_FD_180928 | JGI IMG/M metagenome (GOLD analysis project Ga0247803, IMG submission 180928) | Plant litter microbial communities from Arlington Agricultural Research Station in Wisconsin, United States - UWRJ-L014-104B-1 | ecosystem: Environmental > Terrestrial > Plant litter >...
TTGACGGGCGATCTGGCGTTCCCGTTGCTCTCCTTAAGCGCCGGTGGGTCTGGCTGCAGCTTCAACTTGAACATGTCGGAGCCCGTCGTCTTCTCAGGCATGTCATCTGCCTCCGGTGAGGGTGGATCTTCGAGGTCATCTGCCTCGTCCAGCTCATCAAACCCAGAGCTGACGCCCTCGTCTTCGTCGTCTTCTGTGATGATGGAAATTTCTTCCTTGTTGACCGTCTCCAAGCCCAGGCCGAGCCCTAGGCCACGACTAAGCTCGTCGAGGTTTATCGTATCCCCGCTATCCACCATGCGCTTTCTCCACGTCCCCATGAGTGCGAATGCTTCCCGGAGCCGCAGCTCCATCTTCTCCCAGCCGGCCCTCAGCCTGACTATCTCGTCCTCCCGCGACTCGACTTCTTCGACCGACACAAAATTAGGGTTGGTAAGCAGGTGTTTGAGGTTCTCCAGGACAGTGTCTAGGTCGTTGGCTAGGGAATCGTAGTTGGCGGGAAGAGCTTGTAGCATGCCCGACCGCGTGCTTTCGTCTTCCTCTCCGACTGTGGATAGATCTTCACCGTGCTCGTGTCTTTGAATTTCGGGTATACCCTGTAGCTCCTTCAACGTTGTGATGGTAGTCCTCACCAGGCCAATGAGGTTGTCGTTCTCGTCGCTGAGGCTTTGGCTCAACTGCGTGAGAAACTCGGTTGTCTCCTGCTTAAGGCTGTATTCCGGGTCGTCCACATCCGGCGCGTCGTCCCGAGTGCTACCGGTCATTCCACCCATGCCCATAGCTCCTGGGTTGATTGTGATGCTCGCGCCCACCAGGCCCGTCTTGTTGCCGCGTTGCTGGGTCGTCAAGTGGCTCTTCAACCGCTGTATCTGCACGTCGCGCTTCCGTACGTCGTTGGCACAGCTCGTGCGCACTTGCTGAACCGTCGTCTTGAGGCGCACCATCTCCTCGCGCAAGCTTCGAGCCGAGGATTCGGCGGTCCGCAGAGCGGCGCGCGCGGCGCGCTCCTGCGAGTGGGCGAGCGACAGTTGGCGGGCGAGGTCGTCATTGCGCGTCTGCAGTTTCTCGAGCATAATCGTTTGGCGCGACGACTCGGTGCGAAGGGCTCTCAGCGTGCCCGCCACGGATTCGCGGTGTTCTTGATCGCGCTATATGGCACTGTTGTGAGCAGAAGAACAAAATCGCGAATCGCGAGGGCCGTACGTCTCTCTTCAATATCAAATCGTGCACCAGGTTGATGATCTGGGACATGGTGGCTTCCTTGCCGCCCTCTCCCCGCGACGGGTGCGCGAACTCGACCGGTTTCCCATCGCGCAAAAGTCCACGTGCCAGGAGCAGATTGTTGAGGTACGTCGATGCCGTCTTTAGGTTGTATGCCTCCATTGCAGCGCGTGAAGGTAGTGTGGTGTTGAGAAGCGGTCGCGGGATGCGCAAAAGATGGTCGTAAACAATGATCCGAGAGCGGTTAGCGCCAAACACCGGCGGGCAAGCACGACTCGCGTCCCTTTCTCCAGACACCACCACCTTGCAGCTTCTTTGACGACAAACAGCGACGTTTTGATTCAGGGTAGAGGATTCGTCACATTCACAAGCTGACTTCCGACTTCGGGTCATTATGGTATATTGCAGACATTGGTACCTAGACCTCTACCAGTAGGCTGAGGCCGTGTCTGGAGACTCATCCGTCATTCCAACTCACACTAGGTGACTGTCCGCGCCATGCGGTAGTGTAGTGGTGGTATCTTAATACGATTTGTATCGGACCCACAATTGACGAGCAATATTCCTACTCTATCATCTCATTCTTCACCGTGAGCCACTTCCTCTCCGGAAACCTCTGCCAAATCTCCGTCTCTCTCGGCTTCAAAGTAATCGGATCCATCGCCTCACCAAGCGTCTTGTAGTATTCCTTCTTTGACTGGACCTGAAGACGTCGTTAGCAACTGCTCTCCACTCTGATACTCGCAGGCTACAAGATACGCACAGTCGTCATCCACTCTAAGCTAGCATTCCAGTTCTCGACCAACTTGAACACCCCTGGTTTGTCGGGCGCTTGGTATAACTCGATAAAGATGCATTCGGGCTCTGCAGCAACGGCATCGTAGAAAGGCTTCAAGATCTCAAAGAAGGCGGGAAGATGGTCGGGGTCTATGTATACCGTTACGTGGACGGAGAAAGAGGGACCGGTGTATGCCATCGTAATGTTCGAATGAAATGATTTTGTGGGTTGAACTTCTTTCTTTGTGGAAGCACGAGGGTTTTATATTTGTAAGAAAGCCGATCAAGTCAGCCTGGGGAAGTAGACCCCGGTGCGGGCTTACGCTCCTTCGAAGACTGCGATCTTTACTGGTCCGATTTGATGTTCGCCTTAGCACACTCAATGCATTCCGTAGGTCAGATAGGAGCTATAGAAGCTTAGCCTTGTGCTGACTGCGCAGCGTGTCGCTGTAAAGGGTTAATGCGCACCATGGCTACGAAAGCGTATGATCTCACTCCACTCACGCTGAAGCATTCATGGTGATGGTTGACCTTGTTGTGGACATTCTCCTGCACATGCGTTGTGCTCGGTTCAAACAAATATTGTAATGAAATGTTCCGTATTGGGAATGTTGCCTAACACGAACACGGTTAGCCTGAACGACATGGAGTCCGTCCTGGCATCGCAAGCACCATCACTGGAATAACATTCAACAGCGTTTCAAAACGGCCTCATCAACATTTCCATGTGATGATCCACACTACAAAGCGGTGCCCATACTCACTGATTGAGTGCCGTGCTGTGCTTCATCTCACGCTGCTGGGACGCATTTCCCAAATCCCGTCGCGACCAAGCTCTCGCACAATGCATTACAATTCCTCCGGGACCTGCATCTAGAAAACGTCAGAAGCCTGCAAAACCTGGAGAAACATGTCGATCCGCACAACCTTTTGGCTGCGGAGCCCCGCGCAAACGATCTTAGTCCCTGGGCCTCGGGATAAAGACCCCCGGGGCACTTGGCTAATTACCAGCAAGCGTTAATATAAGGTGATTGCGGATCCAGACGAAAACATTTCTTCACCAGCCGCCTCGTTCTTCGAAAGTTATGGCGATTCAAAACCTCTTGTGCTGTCTGCTACTAGCTGCGACCAAAGCTTCCGCGAAATGGATCGTTCCAGGGGCAAGATGGCGGGACACTGAGGGAAACCTGGTAAACGCGCATGCTGGATCAGTTACGGTTGAACAAGAAACCGGCAAATTCTTCTTGTTTGGGGAGTACAAGGTACAAGGGCAGGTTGAAGGCGGCGGTATATCCGTGTATAGTTCGGATGACTTGGCAACGTGGGAGCATCATGGCATGGCTTTGGGTATGCTACAAATCCCTTCCAGGTCTGAATTCGACTGACAACTCATTCAGAGCCTATTGAAGGACACCCGTATATCTCGCCCAAGCACATCATCCAACGACCGAAAGTGGTGCACAGTAAGGGTACTGAGAAATATCACGTAAGTTCCGTTGCTTCCCATGCTGAACACTACTCAACATGTAAAAGATGTGGTGGCACGCCGACAACTCAACATATGGCTGGCTTCTTCAAGGCCTGGCTGAAGCCGACAACATCACCGGGCCGTACAGCTTCATCGACGCAACATTGCCTCTGGGCAATTGGTCACAGGACTTTGGTCTGTTCACAGACTACAAGGACGGCAAATCCTACGCTATGTATTCGAACGGTGACCGCAAGGAGGGCCGTGATGTCTACTTGACCAGCTACAATGACGACATCACAGCACTCGACAAGGTGGTGCATCGATTCGACAAGTTTGATCTTGAAGCGCCGACCATCATCCAAACGGAGACGAGTTACTTCGCGCTGATGAGCCACAAGACTGGATACAGGCCGAACAGTAAGCTCTCCCCTTTAGATTCTTCTTGCGATTGCTGACCTGTGTCAGACGTCGTCGCATTCCGCGCAGACTCGCTGAGCGGACCATGGTCCCAGCCCTTCATTGTAGCGCCATTGAACACGCGCACCTTCAACTCACAGTCCGGATTCTCAATCCGAATCAATGGAACAAAGCAGACTACACATCTGTACCTTGGAGACCAGGTACAATTTTTAACATCGTCTACTTGAAACAAAATGGCTCACTAGTCGTACGCAGTGGGACTCCAACTCTCTTTGGGAAAGTCGATATATCTGGCTCCCAGTAGCCATCGATGAAAGCAAGAAATCACTCGAAGTGCAGTGGCATGACGTGTACGACCTAGACATGTAAGGATCACATCCCACCAAATGGATACAGACTCACCAACAACCGTAGCAAAACCGGCGAATGGACTCCCATCGAAGGCACAACCTACCTCGCCACCGCTGCAACCACTTCCGGCACCGCCTACGCCCAAGAAGCCTCCTTCAGTTCCTCTGGCGTCATCCTCACTGGTATCTATGGCAACGACTCCACCGCAACCTTCTCCGGCATTAAAGGCAGCGGCAAACCCCAATGGGTGTCCTTCTACTATCAAAACACCGACGACATGGGTTTCGGCGACCAGCCCGGTGGCTCGCCCGACCGCATCAATGGCACTTGGCAATTGCGACGTATTGCTAGTGTGGTTGTGAATGGCGATACGCAGAGTGTGGAGACTTTGTTCCAACGAGACACACACAAGGGCATTATTCTGAGTACGCCATTGATGCTGAATTTGACGGAGGGGGAGAATGAGATTACAATTGGGGGGTTGTGGAATGGGTTTGATGTTAAGGGTGCGGATATTGACAAGATTGTTGTGTACCCGCCGGAGGAGTAGACGGAGAGTTGTTCTAACCGTGCAAGGTAATGTTCGCATACAAGGCAACATTTTCCCTAAATAGTTCAATACCAGGCTCCCGTCCAATGCATCCCCAATTGCTATAACAACAACTTTAAACCACCCCTCTAATGTCAGCATCCGACCACACTTTCAACACCATCGTGATTTCACGGAACTCACCAAGTCGGCCTGAGAAGCTCTACGCAGAGACGCTCCTGATACTGACTCTATGTTTGTACCTCCACCACCCCAGCCCCTTTCCTATTGAAGACACAAACACAAAGGCTGCCAAAGAAAAAAGCCCATAATCCAGGGTAGCATCCTTCCCCTCCTGCATCCTCACCCAAATCCCCCCACCCTGACCAAGAGCGCACAAAAGAGCACCCCACGGTCGCGTCCTCGCGAATAACAACGAAGTTCCGAGAACAGTGTCGGCGACTGGAATCAGCCACGTGTGTTCGTTGTTTGGAGCTCGGTCGAGCTGGTAGGCGTAGAAGGACGGTGTGTAGGCGCCGTGGGTGAAGCGACTGAAGCCGCCGATGAAGACGATAGAGATAAGGGTGAAGAGGGCGATGCGGAGGATTGTGGAAGACATGTTACGTATATGACTATAGTATTGAGTGGTAGATACACTGATATTGTAGAGGTTTTGTGGGTGGAATGGCGGTTCAAATAAGAGGTTGTTGTTGTTGTTGTTGCGGCGTAATATGGTCTAGTCAGATTGTAAGCACTATAACTAGTGCTTAGCCTCGTACATTCATCCACGGTACGTGATAGGCCTCTCGCGCTGCTTCTCATGTCGCAGTTGCAATTATTATCGGCTCCATATACATCGTGGAGTCGGGGCCGAAAATATATGCCGTCTCATAGCATCCATAGAGCACTCAGCCCGGCTACTACACTGAAGAGACTTAGCAGCAATGGTCGGTCTGACTGCGTTGAACGTCCAGAAGAAGGCGTTGTTGCTGCCGCAGGCGTACCACTCGGGGACGATGATGTTCCAGACGAAGCGCCATTGCTCGATGGCGACCCGGTAGGAGTTGAGTTTTCTCCAGAGGATGTTGCTGAATCGTCGCCAGAAAGGAAAGTCCTGGATTCCGTCGCAATCGTCATCCCGAAGCGATCCGTGGTTGGGGGCGGCAAAGTCGTAATATCTGCAGCCTGAACCGTGATCTCGGTCAAAGAAACAGCATCACTAGCCGTCTCAACCCACAGACACGTTGGCGTCTCCGTCACAGTCCAATCACCCAGACTCGTTCCATCCTGGGATGCACTCTCATACGTAGCCAGATACAAGGCCGCATTGTCCGTGTTCGTAGCCGCTAGGCTAGCAAGCGGTGTCGGGACCTCACTTGCACTGCAATGCGTATAGTCGGAGTCGATAGGCATTATACCGCCCGGAAGAAGCTGACCACCAGCGCGACAGCAAACCAAATTTTCCAGATCGAGCTCGTAAGAGGTAAAGTTTTGGGCAGACCATAGATTGTTCTCTTCATCAATGATTCTACCATCGCAGCAGAAGGTTTCGAACGAAGACTTTTTAGTGCCGCGTGTGCTGTTGAAGCATTCGTTGTAGGTGTAGGGCGGCACGTCGCTTTCGAAGATGTCGACGAGGCCTTGGATGCACCAGTCTGGGCCGTTGGAGATGACCCCACTTGGAACGGCGGTGGTGATGGAAGACATTACGATTATTAATAGTATTATTATTGATGCTGGAATTGATTGTGGGAGATGCGACGGGATGGAGTTTGGGTGCTGGGCTTCTATAAGGGGTCGCATCCGAAGGATTTGCAAAGGAGCAATACGAGGGACGCTAAACCGGCTTCGGACTGCCGCCTACACTCACCCTCCCCTGACCGGGTCGTTAGCGTCAAACCACCGCACGACCACGAAGGAGGTCTTTTACAAGAGAAATAATGCTTGAGCGCTAAAAACGCTAACGACCCGGACCAGGGGGGGTAGTATACTTAGCTTCGCCTTCGATACGGCCCGTGCATATTGTTCAACTATTGGTCAAGAGCTGTGTCTGGGAACATCGACGTCGTTTTCGTTCGATATAGCACCAGACTAGTTGAGCCAGATTCCCGTGGTGTCGATGTTGTCGTTGTGGCTCATACCGCCTAGCTTTAATGACACGACAAACCCCAACCACCTCCTGCAACTCGACCACTCTTGCATCGCTACGCCACGGTCATCCAACGGAATACCACTTAAGCCATTCACAACTCACCAAAGGCTGCTGTGCCGCCACGCTGCAGCAGCGGTTAAAGTCTCAAAGTTCAAGCCCCGCTCGTGACGCTAGCCTTCACTGCTGCCTATCTCACGGTCGGTGTCACTACGTTACTGACCCACTTCTTCAAGAATTCCATCGTTCATGATTATTCGCCCACAAATCTCTTCACGTCAAATTTTGAACGCCCAAGCGTACCTCATATCTAATCTCCCTACCTTTCCCCTGGCTTACGCGCTTCAATATGGGGAGATCCGCTAGCAGCATCGGTGACGACGCTGTCGTGGTTGATCGCGACGACATCAGCAACTACAATCCCGAGCAGATCCTTCCGGAGTCTCCTGATGAGATCAAGAAGATCAGGGTATGGCTTAAACCAACTGACTACTCTCTTGAAAGTGGGGAATTTCGCAAGCATCTAACCTCTTACCTGCCCGGCACAGGCAACTGGTTCACGTCAAGTACTACTTACCGTGAATGGCTTGAAGGTGATGAGCATGGATTGCTGTGGATTAAGGGCATTCCTGGGTCCGGCAAGTCGGTAGCGGCTGCCCATCTGGTCGATGAATTGTCGCAGTCCAATCCTACGTCACCCGTGTTGTACTTTTTTTTTCGGCACATCATTGACGCCAACCATGAGCCTGCCGCTCTGTTACGCGATTGGCTAGACCAAGTACTCGAGTACAGCCCCCCACTTCAGAAGCAATTGAAAGAGCTGGTGAACACGCAACGATCGATCAGCAGCATGTCCATGGATGATCTGTGGAAGAATCTTCGCCTGGCCTTTGCTGGTCTTCCTGGGAAAGCATTTTGTATTGCCGATGCTTTTGATGAGATGGATCAGGGGAACGACAACTTCATTCGCGCCTTCGCAGCTCTCGGTCAGTGGAGGCCCGGCAAAGTCAAAGTACTGATCACGAGTCGACCCGTACCGAGCGTCGAAGTGCCTTTGAGAAATGCTCAAATGTTGCACATCCGTCTTGCGGAAGACATGGTGGACAATGACATCTCAAGCTATGTGGAGCATAGCTTACGATCATCTTCGATCTCATCGAGTGATCAAAACCTGATCAGAGAAGCCGTTCCTGGCCGTGCGAGTGGCCTCTTTCTCTACGCAAAACTGGCCATGGATGCCTTCCTCGAACCGGGAGCTCACGCGCGCATACACGACGTTTTGCGTACACTTCCTACCGACCTGCACGACATGTACACGAAACTCCTCCATGAACACGCCCTCAGATCCGGTGTTCCAGATGATATACAACTACTGATTCTTCAGTGGGCAACACATGCAACGCGGCCGCTGCGCCTACTAGAAGTTGCAGAGATGATCAACGTCACATACCCCTCTGAGGTGAAAAGAGATCTTAGGGCGACAAAGGACTTGGTCCGAGCTGCGGCCGGGCCACTTCTTGAAATCCTTCCCAACGAGACTATCTGCGTTATTCATCATTCCCTCACAGAGTATCTCAAGTGCGCCACTCGCTCTGAAAACGATGGCGGGTATCCCATTCTACGTCTGGGCTCAACTCATGGTCGCCTAGCCCTGGTATGTCTGGCGTACCTGCAATCCGGCTGCTTGGATCAAATATCTGTTCCAGATGGCGAACCCAGCGACAGTGGGGGTGAACTCGACTTTGAGGCCCAGGGCTCCGATGATTATGGTCGTTCTTCCCGCAGATATCCAATGAACAAGAGAGAGCAGCAGCAGTTACGGCTCAAGTATCCATTTCTTGAGTATGCCGCAGCCAACTGGCATGTTCATGTCGGTCGTTCTGCTGCGGCAGGGTATCCCCAGGGTGATATCAATGCCGATCTTGATCAGCTGTTCGGAAATGCACAACGTACGCAAGCATGGCTCAAGATGCAATGGTCAGACGAGGGAGATTATCTTGGCATTACTCCGCTGCACATTGCTGCTCGTTATGGACTGACCGATTACGCGATTTTGTTGGTCGCGAACACCTCCGCCGACATACATACAGGTGATGTATATGGAAAGACCCCGCTGTGGTGGAGCGCCGCCTGCGGTCATGCGGATCTCATTCGCGTCCTAGTCAAAGCTGGTGCTGATCCTGACATCGATGACAACGTTCAGGGACTGAAGCCATTGCATGAAGCAGCAAAAGAGAATCATGCTGAGGCTGTGCGGGCACTCTTAGAAGCTAAGGTCAACCCGCTAACCGAAAAGACACGCGAGAATCCAGGCAGACGGTGTGGTAATGCCCCGCGGACCATGGGACGTACGGCTTTGATGGTTCGTTTTGTATCAGCGGGAGCGCCAGTCCTCAGCTAACCCATGTGTAGGATGCGTGTCGAAACGGCCATCTTGAAGCTCTCGACTCTTTCATGCCGTTTTTGACGGACATCGATACCATCCATCGTGCATTGTTGTGGTCTGCAGAAGAAGGCCATTCCAGGCTTGTGCGTCGCATACTCCAACATCCTGGTGTAGACATAAATGCCAAAGTACGCGGGGACACTGCCCTTTATGTGGCTTGCAGCAGGGGATGCTCTCGAGACACCATTGTCACCCTCATCGAAGCTGGAGCTGATCCAAAAATCTTCTGTGATGACAGTGGCCCAGAGTTTGGGGGCATGAGGTACATAACATCAATGTATTCGAACAAGGACGACGAAGGAGCGAGAGGCTATACAGCATTATCTGCTCTGTGCGGCGGGTCCCACGGAAGATATAGGAACTCCGAGATAAAGACAGAAAATTGGCCTGACCTAATCGATCTCCTGGTTCAAAAAGGTGCCGATGTGCGGCAACAGGCACCGGATGGAAACACGGCCTTACATATGGCACTCGGTAATCCCACCCTCGTCCGTCTGCTGCTCGCTGCAGGTGCAGATGCAAATTCCACAAACAGGCACGGATCGGTACCTATGCACTCAGTCTCGAATATAGACTCCTTGACTCTCCTGGTGGAAGAAGGGCAGGCCGATATCAACAAGATCTGCATGCGTGATCAGCGATCTCCTTTACTTTGCATGCTTAGGAATTCGTCCAGCGACCCACAAATCATCTCCAAGCTCCTCGAGTATGGTCCCGACATTACGATCAAGGACAAGGAGGGCAATGGACCGTTGCACCTTCTCCTGAAGCAATCGCGTACTGAACTTTCGACATTGACGGCGCTCCTTGCTGTTGGAGCCGACCCTAACGAGCGAAATCGTGCTGGGCAGACGCCGCTGCTAGCCATGCAGTCGCGATTCGAATCATCGACCGAGACAGTAGACATTCTCCTCAAAGCCGGCGCTGACATCAATGCACGATCTCATACTGGCAAGACCCTTCTTACTACGGCAAACCTTAATGAGATCAGCGGCCTTATCGAAAAGGGAGCGGATATTGGCGTGCGTGATTACCGAGGAAGAACACTGCTTCATCACGCGATCGCCAGTCATAAAGGAACGAAATCGTCTGTGACCCTGAGCAGGCCTAACGGCAATCATCGCTTCGATGTCTTGCTTGGTCTAGACATGGATGTGAAGGCTGTTGACTACCGTGGAAACACACTTATGCACGAACTTGCTTCCCGTCGAGATGTTTTGGACTCCTATAGCGGCCAGAACCTTCTACCTCTCTGGAGACAGCTTCTACAGCTTGGACTTTCTCCGGGTCAAGGGAACAATGAAGGTAGAACGACTCTTCACTTCCTTGCAGCTACACAACCGTGCGAACGAGGCGCATTCACAACCAATCCTGGGCAATTTGGTGCGGCCGACTTGATTATTGCCGAGATTAAGCGACTAGATCAACGGGACAGTCAAGGAGTGACGCCTTTACATCTTGCAGCCACAGTCTCTGAGTATTTTGTCAAGAAGCTGCTTGATGCTGGTGCCGATCCCACCATGGCCACTTTTGAAGGCCTGACCCCACTTCATCTAGCCGCTCGTGCAAGACAAAGTAACATCGTAGGCTTACTTCTTGCGTGCTTCAAACCTCTTGGAAAGGGCCCAATCGATGCATCTGATGAGAAGGGCCATACGGCCCTCTATTATGCTTGTCGATCGGGAAGACCAGAAACAGTTAGATTACTGCTCGATTCGGGAGCTGATGCATCTCGGAAAGATCTTTTCGAGGCTGTCACTGCGTTCGAGGAGGAGGAGAAGCTGTGGAATACGCCCCGCCACCCCATCGATGTCCAGTCCAATGGATGTGCTGGTGGATTTCTCATACACGACCAGACGCGCCCAGCCCTGCCGTCTTACCAACAATCGAATCGAAGCAATATCAACACTCACCGATTAGAGGAGATCATTGAAATGCTGATCGATAACGGAGCAGATGCGTCTGGTCTCAGTGGAAGCACGCAAGTTTGGGGCCATACGGCTGGTTTTGTGGATTCTTCCGCCCATGCGTGCCATAACTACGTCCTGGCCTGCCTCGTTCAAGCGCAACGGCGTCTGCCTTGGAATGAGACTGCAATTATGTCTCGAGTTACGCTGTTTGCCAAAGAAGCGACCATTATTCATCGGGAAGCTCAGCTGCAACAAGTGACACAATCCAAGTTCGTAGAGAAGAGTGCGTCAAATCAAGACCTGGTCGAACGTCTACTCAAGCAGCGGCAGTATCATATGATGGAACATCTGTTCAATCAAGGCGTCGATTTTGCCGCTGAGGATGATACAAACTCGTCAAATCTCTCTATTTTTGTCGAGAATGGATTCGCGTCACTTCTGGACCAGATCTGTACTCTAGAAATGGAGCGCCAGTTTGAAAAAGGGAAGTTGCACGCGTTTGGTGACAAGGCTAAATCTGGTCTATATACTGACATGGACCTGGACATGTGGAACGATTCCGACCAAGACCATAGCTTCTTGTTATTCAAGGCGATCGAGCGCCATCTGCCAAACATGGAAGTCGTGCGTTTACTCGTTGAACAGTTCCATGTCGATGTAAACCAATTCCGTTACGACCATTCGTGGTTGAAGAATGGTCAATACGAGTTGGCACCAGTGGAAACAGCCTTGCACTATGTCGCCAAAGGTAAGCATTGGTGGCACGCTGGGCTAGCCCTCCCATACCTCATCTCGCAAGGAGCAGATGTGAATATCAAGGGCGACGCAGGTCGCACTCCGCTGCATTGTGCGCTTGGAATGGATGATGGCTACGCGGCTTACGTGGGCACTTTCCACAAAGACGCGGCGACGGCACTCATGGCCGCTGGTGCCGATGTGAACGCTGTGGATGAAGACGGCTTTGACTGTCTTTCGTATGCACGATACGACACCCGAATGGTTCAGCTATTACTCGAAAAAGGCGCCATCCCAAAAGTGGATACACTCTTTGCGGCTATCGATGGGAAGTATGTCGAGGCGCTCAGAGCTCTTCTCGCTGCCGGAGCAGATCCGAATGCTGTTTCTACGAGGAAGATCGACACACCCTGGGCGACTGTGGAGTATGAGGAGCATCCGCTATACGCGGCAGCAATGGATTTTCATGCGCGTCACATCGGCAATCTAGAGGAGCAGAGGAAGATGCAAGAGTTGGTTTTACAGCTTGTCGAGGCGCTGCTAGCGCACGGCGCAGATCCGTACACAACATACACGTTGCCCATCAATAGCGACGACGAGGAAGACGAAGAAGACACGTATAATGTGGGCAACGCATTGGCATTGCGTAAGGCCAACACCGAGATCGGATCTGAAAATGTCACGATATTGCACGCCCTTCTGGAAGATGACGGACTCGTGTACCCCATGCTCACCATGCCCAGCTTCGATCCCAACTGCCGAGATGCACGAGGTCGGACGGTCCTGCATGCGGCATGTCACAAGCGACAGGGAATCCATGCCCCGATTAATGTAGGCTCTGTGCTATCCTTCCCGGAGGCTGAGTCCATGGCGCCGTCGTTCCTCAACCACTTGCTTTCTCGCGGAGCAGATCCACTGGCTACGGATAACGAAGGGCGCAATTTCCTACACCACATGCTCATGACCAAATTCGGTCGTCAATTTTCTCCGCCTAATCCTTCCACAATTACCCGCATAGCGAAAGACTTTCCCATCCTTATCAACCAAGCTGATAAGAGCGGGAAGACTCCGTTGTACATGGCGTTTAGACACGCAGTTTTAGCATGCGATACTGCACCAGCTGAAGCGCTGCTCCACGCTGGGGCAGATCCGTCCACGGTCGATCATGAAGGGAACACCGCACTACATATTCTAGCATACCGCGTTGCCGAGAGTGCACCAGTACGTTCACTCGTCACCAGCGTACTATTGCGGGGACTTGATATCAACGCCCGAAACTCATACAACGAGACACCAGTCTTCAATCTTGTCAAGGTCATCCCTAAGACTCTTAGGACTGTGACGGCGAACGATGGAGAACGCATCTCCCCAGCAGAAGCTCTAACATTCTTCCAAGACGTGGGTGCGGACCCCTTCGCTGTGGACGGACAAGGGAGAAGCTTGTTGCATATGGTAGCTGAGGGGGATTTGCACTGTTTGGAGGCTTGGTTTAAAGAATTGATGGGGAGAGGTGTGGATCCGATGGTGGAAGATGGGAGGAAGAGGACAGCGTTGGATGTTGCGGCTGCATGTGGGAAGGAGAAGGTGCTGAACCTTTTCGAGAAGCATGAGACGTGAGAAGTTGGGTACGCTTGTTGCTAAAGAGAGGGGCAAGAGCCTTCGTTATCGAAATTACCAGTTTCGATCCATGCCATCGACTACGACACTAACACTCTGCATGGTGTCGTCCACTTAGCATATCAGGACGCTCTAAACTCA
>Ga0247803_1001182_pt1 | contig 13756 bp, 17 predicted proteins | sample UWRJL014104B1_FD_180928 | JGI IMG/M metagenome (GOLD analysis project Ga0247803, IMG submission 180928) | Plant litter microbial communities from Arlington Agricultural Research Station in Wisconsin, United States - UWRJ-L014-104B-1 | ecosystem: Environmental > Terrestrial > Plant litter >...
TCCTGGAACAATTAATCTCATTCAAGGTAGGCAAGGTTCACACAAAAGCAGATTAGCAGAACTGATATGTAGTATTATGATTTGCCCAGAAGATTGTAGCGTCGAATCATCACTGGATTTTCAACGTGTTACTGATAAAAAAATTACAGTTATTTACGTTGACACGGAAAGAAATCAGAAAGAAGAGTTTCCATCAGCTATTAAATCAATTTTAGAAAACGCTGGACTTTCTGATCAATCAGAATGTCCGAACTTTCATTGCACTTCAATTAAGAATGTTGACCGAAAAGACCGCTTAGAAGCACTTAAAGATTTCATTAGTGACATAAGGTGTTCGAGTGATCCGCTTTTTATCATTTTAGACGTAGCTTCTGACTGTATTTTCAACATCAACGATCCAGTTGAAAGTATGAAACTATTGGACTACGTCGGTGCAATGTGCGAAGACCTGGGTGCTACGTTTCTGCTGGTTATTCATGAAAACCCAGGATCAGACAAAGCCCGCGGACATGTTGGTACTGAGGCAGTTAATAAGTCTGCTACTGTAATGCATATTGGTTTTGAAAATGGTGCAAATGGTGAACTGTCAAAATTAATTCAGTTGAAATTCATTAAGCAGCGACATTCAGAACGACTGGACCCAATTCCTCTGGTATTCTCCCAGGAGACGAAGTCATTAGAACTAGCAGACTCAGCGTTCGTCAAAAGCATGGCGGAACAACGAAGAAAAAAAGTGAGTTCACAAGAGATTGTAGTGAAGTTAATAGAATACCTTAAACCGCAACTGGACCAAAAGGAATTGCTGAACGCGTTACGTAAAGATTTCGGTTGTTCCCTAAACACGTTAAAATCACGATTGGACGAAATAGAGGCAGACGCCGTTGTGATGGAAAACGAACATGGTGATTCATGCAAGTTGAAGATTGTTTCAGTAAGCGGAAAACCAACGGTTTACGAGTTAATCCAAGTAACACAAGGAGTTTTGGTAGCGTAGTAAAGTTGCCCAACCAGAACATAAGTATATACGAAATTGGTGTTCTGGTTGGGTATACTACAATGTAGATCCTCGTTTTGGGTCAATGTAAATTCTAACTCCAACGGCACGATGGTCCGGTTCAGAAGAAAAACAGTAGCACTCCGTTAAACCAGTCAAAATGCTGTCCGTATTATGAATGTTTAATTCTATATAGTTACTGGAATTATTACCGACAAACGTATAACTCGATACGTTATCAGAAGGAAAGGTACAACGTCCGGGTTTAATATCTAATTTGGTGTCTCCAGCTCTTCGAAAACTATTGAAGCATTGTACAAGAAAACCCATAAAAGCGCTCTTCTGATGGTTTAAATAATATTCGTTGTCATCTAAAATACGTCCAATTTGAACGGCTTCCAGATTGACAAATGATTGCATGAAAGCTTCGGTACTGACGGTCATTGTATGTGACTTCTTTGGTTACAATTATTGGTTATTTTATAATGTAAAAAATCAATAATCAAATCTTACAGTTTTATTTATTCTTACAAAATTACAGTATGAACACAATGAACATCTTTAATCACAACTGTGCTATACATGTTTGTTTGAGACTTTTTGATTCCATACCGCAAACCACGTTATCCGTTAAGTTAAAAGTAAACGCAGCGTTTACTAATTTTTCCCAACTGTACCGTTAGTCAATTTTTTTAAAGTCATAATGTGCCTGAATCATACAGTAAGGTTCTTGCAGTGTAATAACATATAGCATATTAGTCTTGTAGTCTTTCCACGCCATGTCATTTACTTCAACATACTTATGTTTTAGAGTAGACACCCAGTGATTTACCTCTGATGACGGAACAATAATTTTCCACATATAACATCCTTCTTTCCCATTTGGTAAATTCGTAAAATAGAAAAACTGCACCAAATCGAACGTTCCACTAGCCTCAGAATTGGTAGGAGTAACATATTGTAAGTATTTAACTCCATCCGAAGAAGTTCCGGTGGTAAAATTTGTTCCGTATTCTTTTATGATTTCACCTCGATCTTGAAAAGACTGACCAATACCATCCTGAATTGCTAGCAATAAGAAAATAAGTATGACTGACGTAATTCTAATATTTTGTTTCATCGGACTTACAAACAATAAGGAGTTAGCAGATAATTAAGGGTTGAATTCAACCTTTTAACCACCCATATATCAAAAGGCCTATAAAACCCACAACCGCAAGTATCGTTCCCAGATATAGCAGGTTTACTACGGCAAACTCAATCCATGATAAAAGTGGAAGGAAGAACAAAAATGCAATGAAGAAACAACCTAACCCTAAGAAATACCAGTTAGAGAATTCGTCTTTACCATTTTTATCTTTTACAGTAGAAACTTTGCAAATAAAAAATCCGATAGCACATGCTATCAAACCGTAGATAAATGACTTTCCTACCACGGAACCGTCTTCCAAACCCATAGTTTCATAACCTCGTTCTGAAGAGTATCGCTGGGCAAGTGTAAATGTTGGGTGAAGTAAAATTATAAGGAGTATTCCTGTTAGTTTGTTAAGCATGAAGAAGGAAATGGATGAGGAGGTTTTACTTGCAATTTAAACATTTTTACTATTTACCCAATATAATGGGTGGTAATTTCTTGATAATCGGTTCAGTTTTGAATCGTGACAAAAATTCGAAACCACGGGTACCTTATTGCGTTTGGAGCACATATCAGAAGACTAAGAGAAGAGAAAAATCTTAGTCAGGAAGAGCTGTATGACTTGGCAGGACTGTCAAAAAACCAGATTGGAAATATTGAACGTGGTGAGGTGAACACTACAATAAGCACCGCGTATGCTATTTGTAAAGCGTTAAATATTTCTATGTCTGATCTTTTTATGTTTGAATTTTCACAATTCGAATAGAGGTGATCAATAATGATCCCCCCTTTCTTTTATTCACAAAATAACCCCCCGGTACTTCCTGTACCAAAGTTTTATGTATATGTAAACGTGAAGAGCTTGTGGGGTTCCTTAGCCCCGCATCATTCTGTGTTTACCCAATCCCCCCATCAACATATGTTCTTTAATATTACATAACATGAGGTGCATTGAGAAACCAGACAAAATCATAAACCTTATTAAAACTGTTATCATGCTTACAATCACATCTTATTCAACACGTACTTCTTCTCAGGATGGAAGTCAATACTTTTCTTTGGAGCTCACAAGTGACGATCCTGAGATTGTGTTGTCCCAATCAGGAAGGTATTATGTTACCACCAAAAAATGTTCAATGAGTTCTACTTTTCCGGAATCTGTATGTAAAGCAATGGTTGGTAAACAAATTCCAGGATCTATTAGTAAAGTGGAATGTGAACCTTACGAATTCACAATTCCGGAAACAGGAGAAGTTATTACACGTCAGCACCGGTATGAGTACATGCCCATGGAAGTAAACACACCGGAACAAGCGGTTTTTGCTTAAACAGTTGATCTTTTCACATTCATAAAGCAGGGTCATATCGACTCTGCTTTTTTTATTCATTTTAAATTATGACTTATGCAGTTACAAAGAGCACAACGTAAAGACGTTAAGATTAAAATAGGTATTCAAGGTCCTTCAGGAAGTGGAAAAACCAAGTCAGCTCTTTTAGTTGCTTTTGGGTTGACAGCTGATTGGTCTAAAATCGCAGTTATTGATACAGAAAACAGAAGTTCTGAATTGTATTCCAATCTTGGAGCGTTTAATGTTCTTCCCTTATTCAGTCCTTTTACACCCGAACGTTTTAATGTCGCAATTCAGACTTGTATGAATGCAGGGATGCAGGTCGTAATCATAGACTCCATTTCCGCTGAATGGCAAAACATCTTGCAGGATCATGCGAAATTAGCAGGTAACAGTTACACCAACTGGTCAAAGTTTACTCCTCGTCACCAGACGTTTGTAGAAACATTAGTTCAGTCTGACGTTCATGTGATCTGTACTCTTCGATCAAAACAAGCTTACGTACTTATTGAAAAAAATGGTAAGCAGGTTCCTGAAAAGATAGGTATGAAACCTGTTCAACGAGATGATTTAGATTACGAATTGACGCTTGTCTTTCAACTCTCGATGAAACATGCAGCTACTGCAATAAAAGATCGCACAGAGATTTTTGCTGACAAACCAGAATTCTTGCTGACATCTGAGACTGGTTTCTTAATCAAGAAGTGGTGCGAACAAGATGTGACGGTTGAGACTCAGATAATTTCACAAATTGAAGAATGCGCCGATATTCCATCGTTGAAAATGATCTTCGAAAAACACCCTCTTTACCAAAAATCATTACTTCAAAATTTCAATTCACGCAGACAACAACTTACATCTGAACATGGAAATGCAAACAATTAATCATCCAGTACTCCAGACAACTGCTTCTAGTTCTTTTATTGAAGCTAATACCATTCCAGTTCTTTTATCAGATATGGATAGGAATCACCTCATACCTGTTTTCACAAAAGACAACGAACCGCTGATCTCGCATACAGATTTCATTCACATTGCGCAGGAAGTTGTTTCAGATTTCTACAAAGATGAAATTTTGTTTCCTGCTAACATCAGGGTGTCACATCCTATTAAAGGGAGAATTCCTGACGCAAAAGATAAACCTGCCAATCAACTCGAAGAATGGGAAAAAACCATTTATTACGAACGAATGATGTTTCTTATTGAAATTCCTTCCATTCGTGAAACCATTGACGGAAACGTTTTAAACCTGACAATCGGCGGCGTCAAAAGTTATGCACAGGACAACCTGTACAATAGAAAGGGATCAGATGAGCATTTCAAAATCTTCATAGGTTTCAAGAACCAGGTGTGTACAAACCTTTGTGTATGGACAGACGGTCTCCAGGCAAATGTAAGGGTGAAAAATAGTTTACAGTTGTTACAAGAAATGAAAAAGCTTCTGCAAGATTTCAGATTTGAAAAGCAACTTCATCTTTTGAAACAATTTCCGAATTATTCTCTGTCGGAGCATCAGTTTGCCACACTTATCGGAAAATGTAAACTCTACCAGTACTTACCAAATGATGTCAGGAAGGAACTGCCGGTTTTCTCGTTCGGAGATTCTCAGATCAGTACGATAGCAAAAGACTACTACACAGATTTCTCATTTTGCAAAGAAGATGACGGTTCAATCAACCTTTGGAAGGTCTACAACCTTTTCACGGGAGCGAACAAATCAAGTTACATTGATGGTTTCCTTCCTCGGTCCGCAAGTGCGTCAACCTTTGTTTACAATCTGGTAGATGCATTTGATAAAGGTGACCAAAGTTGGTTTTTGAACTAATGATTGGGTATTCACAATTGATCCTAATCAGATTTTGTTATCATGACTTTGTCCCTTCCGCTACTAACCATTTTCAGTTATGAAAGAAATTGATCTTCATTACATTGATCCGTTTTCACTGCTTGTAATTGATGGTTCCGGAGTTCTTAAAAGGCTGTTCTGTCCTTTTGTTGTAGATTCCATCTTTCAACCAGACGTCGTTCCTGACAAGCTTTTGGTAGTAGAAATGGTACGTAAAAATGTAGGTAATGAAATCCTTTTTATTGTAGAAGGTAAGGCAATCCCTCATTATTTTTTCAATATTAACAGTCCCTGAATCGGTATATCAGGATGACAAAAAAAACTGTTAAATATGTGTAACTAAGCCGCTGCATTCCCATCCAACAACCGTGAAATAATTTTGTCTTGTTGGATGGGTTTAAACGGCAAATTGTCGATTTGGAACTAACACTACCAAAAATCGCCTCTTTCTCAATCAAAACTGTTGTTAAAGTCTGAACCCAACCAAAATATTCGCATATATAAGAGCATTGTTTTGGGTGTGTTCGCAGATTTAGGTACTCTAATTTTAGTGTAACCTCCGTTACTATTTGGAGATCAGAAATTCTTCCCGTTTTTTACTAGCTTCTTCATACGATAAGAATACGAAGCAGTCTCGACTCTTAACACTGCCTTTCTTGTGTTGAGAATTAGTTAAATATTTTTGTTGCGCCTGATCTAGTAGCTTGTACCTGAGATCATTATCTACATTGGAAAATTCTTCAATTGAAGAGCAAACATTGTATGCTTCTGTCTTAAGATGACCATCACTAAAATCATACTCCTCCTGTTCAACAACTAACCTAGTAAAAGCATACTGGGATTTAAATATTGTGTCAACAGGTTTCTCTGCCTCCAATTCAGAAACTTGCGGTACACGGTTAAGCTTCTCTTTTAGTGCTTTATTCTCTTGTTCCAGATTGTTAAGACGACTTTCTAACTTGTTCTCTTTTTGTTGGTTATTGCAACCTAGCATTGACAACAGTGCGATTACCTGTAAAATTCTGATCATGGATTGTTTGGAGGATTATTTGATAGTGCAAAATATGTAAATTCGCTCACTTTTACCCATTATATTGGGTTTTCTATTTATCGGTATCTTTTATTTCCTCTTACCCAACAGGGTTTCACATATAATAAACTGAACCTCTATCAAAAATTTAGTACCGATGAAAACACAAACTTTATGAACGTCTACACCAGATAACCGAGACGCTAAAACTGGAATTATATCAAATAGAATATTTCACAATTGACCAAACAGATCATGAAAGTACATTTATTCGCTCTCCTCTTTACACTGTCACTTACAGCTGCCTTAGGACAACAGAAAACATTAGGGAAATTTATAATTACCGACGCAAAAATTAACAACGTTGATATGACTGAGTCGTATCTCGAAAACGATGGGTATATTGCTTTCTACACCTCAGGTGATGGGAATTTAAATATGACCAACATTATGTCAAAGAGGGCAAACAGTCAAAGCTACGGACGTTTATACGCAATGAAAGAGCAGGTTTCAAAAGAAACGAAAACGCAATATGAAACATATTTATTTTCATTCAGATGGAGGTACAAAAACACCTATGATTCAAAATCCGGAACAGCAACCGTTAGATTTCAGAAAGTTTATAAGGCGCAAGGTGTAACTTTTACCTGCACAATAATTCCGGAAAATCTTGATATACTCGTTTTTCGAGGATATATGGAAGGAACACTAGATTTTTCTGACTTTACAAACTAGAAGATTCGCACTAGGTTACAATAACAACCTGCTACTCAACCCAACCCAACCAAGATATTTTTCTATATAGTAAAATTGTTTTGGTTGGGTACTTTTATATATTATAATGTTATTCATCTCATTCAAAAAGTCAATTACGTTTATACCCTTCTAATAATGGCAGATTATGATTTTTCAACTCTAAGTAGCTCTGACCTGGAAGAACTGGTTTGCGATTTGTTAAATGCAAAAGAAAGGTCTAATCAGTCTGAAATTTTCTTCAGAACATTCAGGGATGGAAAAGATAAAGGTATTGATATACTTTATTCGACAGCAGCGAACGACTATGAGATTGTTGGTCAAGTAAAACACTATTATAGATCAGGTTTTAACGTTTTGCGTCGGACTTTGGTACAAGATGAAAAGCAAAAAGTATTAAGATTAAAACCCACCAGATATATATTTGCAACGTCGGTGGATTTAAGTGTTGCTGACATTCACGACATTCAAAGCATATTTCATCCGTATTTATTAGGTAATGACATATACGGGAAAAAAGATCTAAACAGATTACTAGAATCCTATCCTGAGGTGCTTACTAATCATTTCAAGCTATGGTATTCAAGTAGCAATGTCTTGCAAAAAATACTAACCTATCACATAGAAGGACGATCATTTGAGTTTCAAGAAAATGATTTAAAAAGAAGATTACGATTATATGTAGAAACGCCATTTCTATCCCAAGCACAAGATAAACTTGTGAAAAACAACTTTATTATAATAACAGGAGAACCCGGTGTCGGAAAAACGACCACAGCAGAACTTCTTCTATACAAACTAATAAGTGACGATTATATGTATCGGTCCGACGAATCCATATTGTGTAGATTCGCTTTCAGACAGGTAGGTTAGCCGTCCTGATTCCGAAACTTATTCCAGTTATTTGGAAGCAGTTGATAAAGATCTTTGTGTTTGTGGGATTGGATTCTTTCGAAGACGTCTTTAAGCCATTCCTGTTCATCTACGCCATTTTTCTTGCATGTTGCCATGAAGGAATACATAGCTGCCGTCATCTCAGCTGCCTGATGAGAGCCGGCGAACAAAAAAGCCTTCCGTCCGATGGCCAATGGTCTGATGGCATTCTCCGCTAAGTTATTATCAATTTCAATTTGTCCATGCAAGGCATAGGCACTCAATCCTTCCCAGCGGGGCAAGCTGTAAGCTATTGCCTGACCGAGAGGGCTTTTCGGTATTACAAGTGGAAGCTGCTGTGTCATCCACTCCTTTAATTCCAAAAGAACCGGAACTGACTTTTCCTGTCTTAATTTTGTTTTTTCTTCCCAACCCAGCTTTTCTTCACGCATTTGTTGTTCGAGAGCATAGAGTACCTGCATGCGTTCAAGCACATAAGTCGATCTTTCTTTATCATATTTAAGAGCGTCAACGAATCGACGGCGGGAATGAGCCATACAATAGACCAAAAGAATGTCGGGATGGTTACCAAAGAGCTTTTCATAGACGGCGTACCCGTCGACCTGCAGTATACCAACGTACCCTTCCAGCATCTGCTTAGGCCCACTTTGATCGCGGCCTTTCCGATAGTCAAACAGCGTCAGTTTGTCACAGGGGGCATTATATATCCACATGAAGCCTTGATGGATCCCATTTTTATGGTCTCTATCAAGCACTTTCAAAGGCGACTCATCGGCTTGTAAATACTTCTGATTGAGAACCAACAGTTTTAAGAGCTCCCATAAAGGAACAAGATGGTGCCATCCCTTCATAATCCAATCGGAAGCTGTGGAAGCCGGAATCTTTACACCCAATCGCCTGTACTTATCAATCTGCCGGTGAAGCGGAAGACCAAATACATATTTATCAACAACCATTTGGGCAATGACCGCTTCGGAAGGAATGCCCTTATCGATCACGCGGTCTGGAAGTGATGCGGTTATAATACCCTCACCATTTGCACGGGCATATTTGTAACGGATATAACGCTTCACAAAAAACTCAGCAGGAATCAGGTCTAACACCTCAGTGACCTCTTCTCCGATTATAGTGCAGCCGGTAACGTCTTGGGTAGGTTCAATGATGATGATCTCGCGGCGTAAGTTCTCAGGGAGCAGCATTCTCCCCGTCCCCTTTTCACGTTTTTTGGCTGGAGTTTTTTCCTTTACAACGTCTGCAACTTGCTGTGAAAGTTTTTCCTGTTGCTGCTGGTCGGTTCCTAGCTCAAACAGGTCAATCTGGTTTATATCTGTATGTATGCTGGCAAGTTTCTCGTTCTTTTTTCCGAATATATACCGCTTGTATTTATCAAGCTCAAAGTTCAGGGCCTGGATCTGTTCATCCTTTTCCGATATTAATTCCAGCGACTTCTCATAGAGCAATTTATAGTCCGTCGCTGTATCTTCCATAACCCGAAGATACGGTGCAAAATCGGCCTAAACAAGCTATCAAGGCACTTTTTGTGCGAATTCCCCTTCTTATTTTATGACCGGATTTGTGTGATGATAACGTTTTCTTAGGCGGACAGAGTCCAGCATTACGCCTTGCAAAAGAAGTGTGAGCTGGTGACTGGTGATAACCATACCTTCTGATTTTGGCCACTCAAAAGTGCCTTGCTCCAGCTTTTTGATATACATGGCAAACCCATCCCTATCCCATTGAAGCAGACGAATCTGATTAAGGCGTTTACCCAGAAAAACGAATACATCGCCGCTTGCGGGATCAAAGCCCAATTCATTCCGGACAAGGCCAGCCAAACTGTATATGCCATAGCGCATGTCTGTTGGGCTCCGGTACAGGAAGTACCGGCAATTAGTAGATAAGGCAAGCATTTTAAAGAATAAGCTTCCTGATAAATGATGCGTCAAGTGAGCCGAATAGTTCTATACGTGCTCCAGAGGGGAAAGTGATTGCTGCAAGAGTCTGTTGTTCTTGTACCATTATATCCGGTTGTTGAACTGGAATCTGGCTGAATCCATGAATTGGTACCTTAGCGGCAGGATTCTTGGGGCTGAATTTTTTAACCCAATAATTAAATTTATGGTATCCAAGACCATTTTGTTTGCAAAACGCCTGTTTGCTTACGCCTTGCGACTGCCATTGATCGTACAGTTCACGCATATTTTCTGTCTCATTTTTCATGAGGCAAGATTAGCTAATATCCAGATCCGTTCAAATATGGTGTTTATCGGACGGATACGATTATATTCTAACTTATGTATATGATGATGTAAAAGAAATTGAGAAAATGCTAAAAAGGGATAATTCAAAGCAGGTATTTTATTATGATGATTTCTTAGGACATAACGAAGTTGAAATATTGAAAGCTAGGGGGGGCGAAACCGCTCTCATCTACGCGTTAAAGCTCATTTCCAATAATCCAAATAAAAAGCTAATTCTTACTACACGATCTTTTATTCTAAATAGTGCAGTTGAATCTTCGGAAAAACTAAGGATATTTAACATAAAGGCAAAGGAAAGTATAATTGAATTAGATGAATACACAACGGAACATAAATTGCGTCTTTTGAGTAACCATATTCAGGAAAGTTCCTTGGAAGCGGATTTGAAAAGTGTTTTGGATAATAAAAGAATACAGAGTTTTATAGTAACACACAGAAACTTTTCACCTCGTTCTGTTGAATTTATTACTACACCTGATAAGGTTTCAAATTTCAGCCCACAAGAATTTGAAGACTTTATAATTCAAAACTTCGATAAACCAGATGAGATTTGGCGACATGCTTATGAGCAACAAATTAACGACTATGACAGGCTTCTGCTAAATACAATGGTTAGTTTTGGTGATGGAATTGATCTTGAACCTTTGGAGTTAGCCTTCAATGCGCGATTACAATATGAAGTTCATCATGGAGGTTTTACCCATCCAACAAACGCATTTCTCAGATCATTTCAAAGATTGGAGGGTGGGTTTATTGTTCAAGAGTACGTTGAAGACCAAAAACTATTCAAATTCATTAATCCATCTCTCGTTGATTTTTTAACTTCTTATATAGGAAATACTTCAAGTGAGATAACTAGAATTGGGGAATCTGCTTTGTTTCTTCGTCAAATAACAACCAGAATTTTACCGATCATTGATAAAAGTACAAAAGTCAATGGCCTAAGTGATAATCTTATAGATAAACTGCTCAATAACAACGGATCCTTCTTAAAGAAAGATACTTTTAACGAAGATTCGTTGACGTTAGCGATAATGCTACACTATTATATAGATCTTGAGAGTTCAGAACCGGTTACTCGAAGACTGCTACATGGTATTGACGATTGGGTATTTTTAAAGTCAAATGAAGAATTGCTTTTTGCAATGAAATCATTTTTGAGAGAAGTAAAGTCAGCGGGCATTATTTCTGATGTTCGAAACCTAGGAATAGATTTCTTTAAAATTATTTTGTTGACAGAAACAAGTATATTAGGCGCAACCGAATACTTAAAATTGATCGTTGACAAGTTTGAGCCAAATCTTCCAAATATAATCAAGGAAGGTGCAAGTGTTGATCTAGAGGAAATTTTTACAGATTTATTAAATCAAAAGATTCTCGATGATATAGATGATACGCTTTCGTACGCAAATGCTCAGGATTTCATTGATGCAAAAGAGGAGGAATCGGTAGAGATACAAGACTTTCTTGAAAAAATAGGAATAAAAGCACGCGCGAATTTTTCGGAATTTGGAAACTATGACTGGCGTTCAATCGGAAACGAAAACTATTTCCAGGAACAGATGGAAAAAGACGATTGAACTCATTTTAGCGCTTAAATTTATTAGCTCTTACTCTTCTCGATACTTCAAAAACTCTTTGTAATAGAATGATGAAGTTTGCTCGTCACCAGCAACAATGTCCATAACCATTTTGTAGAATAGTTGGGAAGAGGTAATGATGTCGTCCTCTTCAATATCTTGATTCCCATCAGACATATCACCTGTTGGAATTTCAATATTTAAAATCCACCATTTTTCAATTTTGACCCTTAAACCCAACAATTTTGAAAAATTATGTGGAAAATCGTGCAGTCCCTCATCAAAAACTAGACTAGTCATTTCGTGACTTAATTTGTTTCGAAATTTTTTGAGAACTTCAAATAAATCTATATCATTGTCGTCAATTGCTTCCATTTCCTTAAACCATGATAAGGTTGCGTATACCGCACTCTTATTTCGACTTAGCACCTTAATCTGGTAATCGGGGCTAAAAGTAAATTTGTCATCAGAAAATCCATCGTTAAAGAAAAATTTGAGCTCTTCCACAATGTAATCAGTAAACGATTCAAATGTCGCTATATATAAAGCACAGGAAATCAAATTACCTTTTAAATTTTCGGGTTTGAGCGCATCAACCCATTTGTCGAAGTTGTCCTGCATTGAGTAGTGCAAATTTTATTGTACAAGAGTGCGTGTTAACCATAGATAGATTGTAGGAACTCATTTTCAGATATTTTTTTCATGCCAGTCTCTAAAATACGACCTTGTATAAATTCCAATTTAAAGAGATACTCCGTTTTCCTTAATGGAGAGGATTTTCCGCCAAATGTGATTGTGACGAATATTGGTGTTGAAATTTCTTCTGAGCTATACAATAAATTAATTTCGGCTATGAATAACTCACCAAAAAAGAATACTGGTTTTGCATTTCTGTGCGTAAGCGATCCAGCGTTGTAAGAGACATCGGGATGACGAAAAAAGTCATAGTTTTGAACTATGCCGCGGGTAGAACGAAACGAGATTTGAAGATTTTCTTCGTTCTGGAAAGGAGATAAGTTTCTTGCTTTCAATTCAAATGAACATAAAAATTCATCTTTAACTGTTTTTGTACCCTTTAAAAATTTCACTTCTCCGATCAAATTCGGAAACGAAACCTTTCTAAACAAAGCCTCTATGTAATGGTGCGGTGCAGGTCTATTCTGACCATCAAGACGCATACTATACTTACCACCAAACTGGTGAGGACTGTAAATGCTTTGATCAACTTCGATAAGGTAGACATAATGGTTGTCTTTGGGAAACTCGTAAAATCTGACGCCAATTGGAGTTGGAGTGATTAAGGTACTTATTTTATTTATAAAACTATCTTTTTCAATTTTTTGAGTTACAGGTAACAATTCGCCTTGAAATATTTTTTCCTTTTGGTTACTTACTTTTTGACCTTTTGGTGCGCCCCAAATTATTAATCCCCCTGAGGAATTTAATAAAGCGCTAATCGTCTCTATGATTGTTAATGTTAATGACTCGTGGTTATTCGATTGAGCTACATAACTTTTAAATTCTATTCTGTCACTTTCCGTTTTTTCTTCATTAAAGAAGTTTTCTATGTCTTCAACCCTTAGGTCATTTGGGGATTTTCCAAAGAATGAATTTATCTGTGACATATTACACTACAGCTTATTGTTATTAGGAAATAATGATTGATTGCTGATTAAAATTAGTTAATTTTCGTTTGTCTTCTCAACCCAAAATCTGATTTTTGTAGGTAGGTACTCCTGATACTCATATAAAAATTCCTTGATTTCGCTGGGTTTGAGACAAATCATGTTTTTTCTCTCAACTCCAAGATATCTACCATTGGTTGTAAACAGGTAAACTGTTTCTTCAATACTCTTATAATCGTCTTGATTTAAATCTGCCTCTCCTTTTTTGACCTGGACAACAGCTCTTTCT
>Ga0247803_1001183_pt1 | contig 13754 bp, 13 predicted proteins | sample UWRJL014104B1_FD_180928 | JGI IMG/M metagenome (GOLD analysis project Ga0247803, IMG submission 180928) | Plant litter microbial communities from Arlington Agricultural Research Station in Wisconsin, United States - UWRJ-L014-104B-1 | ecosystem: Environmental > Terrestrial > Plant litter >...
GTAGAACGCCCACCGACTCCGCAGCCGCCCCCGGATGAGATATATTTCTTCCTCAAATTCTTTGACGCAGAGAGGCAGGTCCTGGAACCAAAAGGCTCATACATCGCGCTAAAAGGTGCGCGTGTAGAAAGCACGGTCGTGAAGTTTCTTGATCTGCCCACAGACAAGAAGATCGAGCTATCTGAGGAGGAAGAGCTCACCTCAACACGTCCGATCAGGGGTCGCAAGTCCTTTATGCAAAATGATCTCGCTAACACAGCCATCATCATCTACTCCTTTCCGCTCACGTCCGACCAGCGCAACGTCATCGCTGCTCGCGCGGCCTTTGCAGACGTCCAGCTCTTCCTCGCCTTCCGTGCCAAAATGCAAAACTTCTCTACCAAACTTAACGGCCACTTCACGCACAGCTACTTCTCCTCACAGTACTACAAGGGCGAAGTCAAGAACGGCCATCGCCACGGTCACGGCTACCGCATCTACCACAGCGGCGCGACATATGAAGGTACCTTTCAACTCAGCCAGCGCCACGGACACGGCCTTTACACATTCCAGAACGGCGACACGTACGATGGCGACTGGGTTGCGAACCAGCAGCACGGTAACGGTACCTTTGTAGAGGCCGCCACTGGTAATACCTATGTGGGTGGCTGGAAGAACGACAAGAAATTCGGCGAGGGCGTGACGCACTGGAAAAACGCGCAGGAGACGGAGCGGCTTTGCCGCATTTGCTGGGAGGAGAGTGCTGATGCTGCTTTCTATGACTGCGGACATGTGGTTGCTTGTCTGGGGTGTGCGCGGCAGGTGGAAAATTGTCCGGTGTGCAGGAAGAGAGTGTTGAGTGCTATGAAGCTTTACTACGTGGCGTAGTTTGAGGACCCGGTGAGCTTGCATGGCTGGTTGGCGCACTCAAGAGATATGCGATTGAGGTTGGAGTACAGATTGGAAATTGGGATTGGGAAGGCGCATTTGAGGGAGTCTGGGATGGAAGGATGGCGTACAGAACTTCGGGTTAGGAGTTTGGCCCTTCTTCCTCGCCTTGCCTGCATCTGAGGCCGCTTCTATCTTTCCTTTCAGTCGTTCATTTAGCATGGTGTACATGGCGTATTCTCCTCCTCGGGGAGACGATGAGTATAATGACTGTGGACCCCCCTTTCCCCAATTACTGGAAGCGAGGGGATTATGTAGATTGTCTTTTACTTCATGATTGTCCTTTTTAATTGCTTGGTAAATATAGTTTGGAAAGAATACTTCACTAGGTCCCGATCACTGCTCAACTTTATACAGATGTGATGCTCAAGTGGGTTACCCATGCAGTAGTGGAAGAACCTGCGAAGGGTACAAAGGAGGCGCTTTTGTCACAACACACACACGTAAAGAATGTATCTGCGGTATGTAGTTGATCTGTTCCATTCCTTGCTGATGCGACTACCCCATGGGGTATCTCACTCTAGACTCCATTGTACTTCATGGGACAAAGGGTTACTTTTACACTATACTGGGAGTACCGTGTAGTCTTAGGCCCCCATGACAGCGTCATCGGCTCGTACAAGCACACCTGTGTCGCGAGCGGTGGGCGAATGTCGGCTGTCTTGACGTAACTCAGCATCAGTGAGCCTATAAGATTATCTGGACAGACAGATTGTAGTTGCGGTCAGCGTCTTGGCCCAACGGGCACAAAAGTGGGGAATGTAGCGTTCGCGTCGCCGGCATTGAAGGGAGTATCAGCACTGCCATACTTTAAGTCGCTGAAACCCGGTTTAGAAGTTACACCATGCATCAGTTCGCGTGTTGTAGGCCAGATGGGGTACGAAGAATGCATCATTCCACCAAATGAAGATATGGTGTTGGGTTAGCTTTACGTACTCGTGTTCCCGTTGCTGCAGGTATAGAGGGATATAAGAGCAGGCTCTGATGCTGTTCTCAAACCGCATCGTAAAGTTGCATCCGAAACCACATTAGTATCCTCGCACCAGCAATATGAAGCCATCCACTCTCGTCACTATGCTTGCTGTCGCAATTTCCTCCCCCATGTCAGTCATGGCGGCTAGTTGTAACAAGGGGGGTGTGTACTGTGGAGTCAGCCTGCTTCGGAAAGGTATGTAGTGCTGATCATACATACACACACACTCGCTCGCGCACCAGATTCATCGCCTAAGCTCCTAATACAACCACAGGCAATTACCGCGACCACATTGTGCAAACACTCACCGACGCTGGCGTTAGTACCGACGAGCGGCACGTCCAAAGTAGCGTGTTTGACTGCCTCGGGGGCGGCGACATCAGATACCGTGACTTCTGCGACAATGGGTGTGGGGGCGCGGACTCGGAGGATCCGGATTATTGCCTTTAAGGGTAGGGAGAGGAAAGGTTGTTATGGGGGTGGTTCATGGTTGTGGCGCGAAGGTGTTTTACAAGGTCTTACGAAGTTGCTATCTGCGAAGCGTCTCTAGATGGCTCTCAACACTGAAAGGGCCATACTGGCCCTACAATGTCTTGCTTCCCGACGCACTCTGTGTCCCAGCCTCAAGGGTTGCTGGAGTCGCAGGCGAAGGCTTCGATATATTTGCTGAACGTTGGTTTTGTATTCAATGATGATGAAGTCTACGAAGTTTGACGTGCGGATCCTTTCCGGAATGCAGAGGGGGCCAAACCATGGTGACGATGCACTTGTTGTGGTGTTGAAAAGTATGGGGTTCGGCTCGCTCCGATGCGGCGCCGTCCCTGCGTTCGACAGGAAGTCAACGACCTGCCCGACTGGGATGCCGGCTTAGCGTGAACGACTGGCCCAAGCTCGATGGCCCAAGAATGACAAGAAGCACGCCATCAGTGCATGCGGCTCAACGCCCACGCTTCTCACAACGACATGCCTCAGAAGGCTAGGGCCAAGGCGGTGCCTGCGGGCTTCCAGAGCAGGTCAACGCCTGAGCTGCCGACGTTGCGATCGCCAGAAGACTCACGGTCGACTCCCTCCCCCGTCCAGCCCGCACCGAGCGAAGGCCACGCGCAGGAAGACGGCAGCGACGTGTACTCCTCGGAAGGCTCTGAATCGGACGAGGACGACGAGGGCCCTTCCACCGCGCGACCGCTGTATACCTCACGGTCGCAGACCCATCTCGCACCGCACACCAGCGCTCTCTTCCCACCCTTCTACAACCGCCCGCCGCTACCTCTCCCACCCTCGCCCTCACTGACCTCGCTCCTCCGACCCTCCTTCAGCACGACCACCTCACGGCCCTCGACCCCAGACTCGTCCGATGTCGACGTCCTGTCTGCCGCGGGCGCCTTCACGAATGGCACAAGCACGCCGGGCACCTCCGCATCTGCCAACCTTGCCAGCATAACAAAGTCGGCGCGGCATGCGCCGGCAGTACCGCGGGCGGCGCCGAAGATCCCTACATACGAATACTACGGATTTGCTGTGTACCTCGGCAGTTCAGTGGCTTTGCTGCTGTACATTGTATGGGCGTATGTGCCGTCGCCGCTGTTGCACCAAATGGGCATCCACTACTATCCTAACCGGTGGTGGGCGCTTGCAGTGCCGTGCTGGTTGATGGTGCTGGTGGTATACACTTATTTCGCGCTAGCATGCTATAACACGGAAATTTTGACGCTTCCGATGAACAGCTTGGAGAACCTGATCGATGAGACGGCGCAGGTCGCTATCGTGGATCGGAAGAGCAGGGCTATCGCGCACGGAACTCGGAGGAACTCGATATCGGCATATCAATTCGGCCCCGACGAAGACGTGGACTGGAGGGCCTGCTGGAGCGTTAGCACCGACGCCGTCATGGACGTGCCTATCGGCGGCGTGTGCGCGATATTGTATGGTAGTGGGGGTGAATAACGCGCCGTCATTTTTAATCATCACTGCAAGACAATGAGGATAACCACAGGCTTGTCCTTGAAGAGACAGGTGGGGTAAGTATGCCAACCCCACTTAAAAGCTTGTATCGCATCTCTTGCCCGCGGAAAAACGTGTCTATCGCTAGCCATTCTGAAGCCAATGGGAGTTCATGGTCCACCGCGGGAGGAGTCCACCTACTCGATAGGAAAAGAACCACTCATGATTACGTGAAGGTACCCCGCTACCGACCACCCGTATCTAAAGCCCTCATGCCGCACTCCGGTTCCGCTACGGACGTCCTTCTGCTTTCTTCCCTCCATAGCGGGATTGTGTCTTTCGGTACCTGAATCGGCAATCGGATCAATTGCAGTTTTCTGACACTTCCTCACCATGCAGCTCTCCATCGCTCTTTCTGTGCTCTCTTCCCTGGCTTCGGTCAATGCCGCCGAGACTGTTCTCGGAGCATATATATTCCACCGCCATGGCGACCGGACGCCAAAGTCACTGGCGCCGACCAACCTCACGGCCCTAGGCTACGAGCAGGTTTACACTTCTGGCCAATACTACCGGGAGCGATACCTCACCGGCTCGTCCAAGATCAACGGCATTAATGAGGACGTCGTCAAGCTGTCACAGCTCTCTGTCACGGCACCCGTCGACAATGTTTTGCAGAACTCTGCTATGGCTTTCATGCAGGCTTTGTATCCGCCGGTTGGCAGTGGAGATAGCGTGCAGGTTCTGGCCGATGGGAGGAGTGTGCAGGCGCCGATGGATGGGTACCAGCTGGTTCCTGTGAACACTATTGCTACGAATGCGGGGAGTGAAGACAGTGGGTGGCTGCAAGATAGCTCCGTTTGCGCCAAAGTAAAGCCTCTCTCCAACATGGCATCGCAATAGCTGCTAACAAGGTGACAGGCCAAAGTTAGCTCAAACAGCTACTTCGCAAGCGCCGAGTATGATAACCTTCTTTCGAACACCAAGGACTTCTACTCTTCGCTACTTCCGGTCGTCAACGCCACCCTAGCCGAAAAGGACGTAACTTACAAAAACGCCTACATCATCTACGACCTCATCCATGTAGCCGAGATCCACAACTCTTCGATTCAGTCGTCCGATGTATTGACTAACGAGACTCTCGTGCAACTCCGCACCCTCGCCGATGCGCACGAGTGGGGTCTTGCCTACAATGCTTCCGACAACACCCGCGCAATCTCTGGCATGCAACTCGCTGGCGAAATTCTAGGGTACTTGAACAACACCATCAAATCCGGCCAGCAAGGTTCCAGCGCCAACAAATTCGGCATCCAATTCGGCGCTTATGCTACTTTCATGTCTTTCTTCGGACTTGCCGGGTTAAACGAGGTCGACGCAGATTTCACGGGGGTCACGGATTACTCCAGCAGCATGGCTTTTGAGCTCTTCACTGAAGCCGACGTCTCCGCTGACATGCCCGCCACAGAAGACCTCCAAGTCAGGTTTCTCTACCACAATGGTACGGCGTCGAATAACAGCGAGCCAAGCATCTACCCGCTCTTCGGCGGCAAGGACAACGCTATCTCGTGGACTACCTTCCACGACGGGCTTGCGAAGTTTGCTGTCTCGACGACGGAGCAGTGGTGCCATGCGTGTGGTAACACGACTGGTACTTGTGCTCAGTACTCTTCCGGAAGCGATGATCCTTCGGAGACTGCGGCGCAGAGCGGTGGTGCTGGTGGGATGTCGCCGGCTGTTGGAGGTGTGATTGGTGCGTTTGTTACGTTGGCCGTTGTGCTGGGGGCTATGGCTGCCTTTATGTTGTTGGGTGGGTTCAGACTTGTTAGCAAGAAGGCGAGTGCGAGGCGTGCGGCGGCGGTGTCCGAGACGACGAAGGTTTGAGGGCGGATGGGTTGAGAAGCGGTGAGGTGCAGCACGTTTTGAGGTTATGGACGATGTAGGGAGGTCAAGTGTAGAGGGGAGGTGATGATATCCGGGACCCGACGTAGTATATTATATTGAAAAGCTACCTCTTACTCCTTTGCCTTGTTCTTCATTTGCTCAAGCACCGATGCACGACAGCGTAAACATGGGGATGATGATATTCTACGAAGATAGAATGGATGCAGTACACTATATCGAACAAACGACTACTCTGTAGCATAGCCCCCTCCTCACCAAAATACGACTAATAGAACGCCTCACTGATGTCCAACAAATGCCCATCAAGCAGCCTCTTAGCCTGCACACCCACCTCCCTCCGCTCATCCTTCAACTTCTCTCCATACGCCAACTCCAACAACACCCTCACCTCCGTCTCGCCAAAGCTGCCTCCGGGAACTCTAAACGCCCTCCCCTCTTCCCGTGCCCACTTCACAATAGCCTCGGGCCCCGCCTTGTACAGATCCAAGAACTTGGCCGAGAAATCGAGGGACGTAGCGGGCTCGATGTTCTTAAGGTTCTGCTGCAGAACGAGCATGTTGAGCAGGAGGTGCTCGCACCCATTTTCATTCATGTCTTTGACGCGCGAGGTGATGAGGTGGAGGAGGTATGTGTCTGTCAAGGGTGAGAGACCGCTGGTAATGAGCGTGTATTGCGAGGTAGGGAGGTAGGAGGACACTTCTGTGTCGTAGGATGTGAGGGCGGCGGTTAGAGCTTGCATGGAAGGATCCGGGTCTGAGAGGGGGTTTTCGAGGATGTAGGAGGGTTTTATGGTTGCGCTAAGGGAGGAGAGGATGGTAAGGCGAAGGGAGAGGTGGAGGGTGCGGTGGACTGTCGTGGAGAGGTGTTCGTATTTTGATATTACCATGTCGAATTGTCTGTTGGGTTCTGTTAGAAGAAGTTGAAGTAGGTAGGATAGAAGTTTACGTACCCGGCAGTTTCATGGTTTAGTGGCAGATAGACAGAGATGCCACCTGATCGTGGTTCCGCGGTTGCGAGCAAGGTCCATCTCGTCTTGTACCGCTGATTGCTCTGATCAGGTTTGGATGAATCCGTCGCTCTGTCACTAATGTGTCTTAGTTGTGCGACCTTCGTGGCGAGCCACTGCATGCTGGTAAAGAGCAGACACAGGCTTTGCACTGTCTTTTTATCTTGTATCAAGTCTTGCTGGTCAAGTGGATCTTTCTCCACCTCCGCAATCAGGAGCGAGATGCTCTTCTCCAACAGCTCGGGAGACTGATCGCCAACTGGCTGGATCAGCTGGGCAATCGTGCCACCGATCTCATTCTCGGAGTCTGCGTAGAACGCTGTAGCCTTGACAAGCCGACGCGTGCTCTCCTTGGCCTGCGAGCGGGCCACAAGAGCCTTGAACCAGCCTGTACATTTCTGGGCGTAGTTGTTCATCTCCGTGATGATGAGCTGAGAGAAGGCTTGGTCGTGCGGCAAATTATCCAACATCTTACAAAAAGCGGTAATGAAGGTGAAAAACTTGGCTGTGCCTTTGAAGATGGGCTTCTTAGAATGCTGTGACCACTGCGAGTCTTCTTGGAAAGCGTCTAACTCGATAAAAGTTTGCGAGCACAAGTCGATGAGTGTTTCTTCGAGTTGGGGATGAAACACATTGACCAGGAAGTCATCTAAGAAGGAGGTCAGGGTACTCATGACGATATCCGATCCTGGCGGTACGACCTCTTTGAGCCTTGTAAGGAAATCCAGCGACGGTGGTAGCAAAATGCCCATGTTAAAGACACTCGGTTCGACTAGCAGTTTATGCCCGGTGGCGCTACCATCGAGGTTGGTGCTTGCATCGGCGGCAACGTCTTCCGGTCTCTTCGCATCGGATACCAGCCCAGGGACTGACGATTTGAGAATGAACTCGAGATCTTCTCGTTCTTGCGTTAGCTCAGAAGACTTCGTATTCATGTCGGTGAGCTTGAACATTCGCTTGTTCCTATCGCGCGGCGCACGCGAGAAGACGCTGTTGTTGGATGTCTGGCCTTGGCCTCCTCTATACGAGGCTTCGCCATCGGTCGCAAGATAGTCGTGTAGAAGCGAGCGGATCTACGGATCGTTAACGGGGCCAGGAAATGCATGCGACAGGCACATACCTCGCTCTGGTAGAGCTTCCACAATTCTTTGAACCCACGCGTTAAAGTTGCGCTTGAGGAATCTCGCATGCCTTCTCGGCGGACAATGCCTGCTACGATGTCATAGACTACGCGGTGGCTTTCAGCAATAGCTTCAAATCGAGCGTAGAGCGTCCACAAGAGATCATTCAGAAGACTGGCCCGTAAATCGTCGCTTTCGATACCCACGTGCGTCTTCTGGCCCTTTCTGGCCGCAAATGCTCGCAGTACACTCGGATGTCGCTGTGCAACCTCATTGTTCGATTTCTCGACGACTTTGAATAGCTCAACAGGCAGTCGCTGCTCGATTGTGTCGATGGCTATTTCAAGACGGTTCATCTTGTTGAGTGACTCCACTACGAGTTGGATATATTGAAACGTATCTGCCTCGGGGTTGCGTTGGGTATCGTCGGTCATCTAGTAGTCATTAGTATTCAACACGACGATTCGTCACAGGGTACCTACTGGCTCCGATGGATCAAGACCATCCAAGAAGTGATACAGCATCCGCCCTCGAACATCAGTTTGTGCTCGCTCGGACAGGTCACCCTTGGACTGGTTCTGTGCATAAACTTTCCACCTATCTTCACAGTAGGGCGACTTGAGATACAGATGGTTGTGTAGCTCTTCGATCAAAATGTCCGTCAAAGAGTGCTCCTGGTTGCTCAGGTAAATGCGCAAGTCGCTCAATGCACCAATGCTTTCCATTTCGGATCTACGTATCATCCTGAGCGCATCCTGGAGGATGTCCACGGCGGTCAGGAAGCGCTTCTCGGAGATACGAGCCTCGAGCTTGTCGGGCACAAGCTGCAGCTGCTCGATGGTACTGAGGATCTGTATCATCTCATCGTAGTTTTGGGAGTCGGTCGCAAACGCTTTTAGCTCGGGTTTGGTCGTCGAGAGCTGGACCTTGGCCAGCGTCAGAGAGTCTTTGAGCGCCTTGACACGGTGCTGAGATAGTTGGAGACTGTTTTGGATCTTGTGAAATGTACCAATGGAGCTATTGAAGCCCTGATGATGTTCTGACTCGAACGTTAGCTCAGGTCATGAATGTTCAGCAGCTGACCTACCGTTTACGATAGCCTTGAGCGCAAGCTGCAATTCTTGATGCGTCTGGTAGAAGCGCTCGGATTGATCGGCCAGGCCTAGCGAGCTCGTGTCCATGAGCTTCAGCGAGACCTCGATGGGTACGCACTTCTCATGGGTCATGAATTCCCAATTCTGCTGGATGTACTGCAAGATCTCCTCCATCTTCTGGCTCCCCGGTCCGAAGCGGCCAGCGCTTTCCCCAGACCGCTCCCCGCTTCTTCGGCGCGTCTGCGATGTGCGCCCCAGACTCGTAGGTCGCTGGACGGGGGGGGCTTCGTCGATGCGCTCGTTGCGGTCAAAGGCGCCGTAACCAGCAGGACGACGCCGCCGCTCAGCACTGGGGCGCTGAGGGTAGTCATCTCTTGCGTAGTCGTCTCTACCGTAGTCATCTCTGGGGTAGTCGTTCCGGGCGCGTTCATCTTCGGCATTGCTGAAGCCGCCGTAGCCGCCTTCGCGCGAGTTGCCGTTGGTGTAGCTGCCGTAGCCGTTCTCGCGAGGCCGCTGTGGGCCCGGGTTGCGTGACATGGCCTCTAGAGGTCGCGGAGGAGAGGAGACGGGGATTGTCGAGCGTGGGCGTAGACGAGGCGCATCGCGTGTGGGAATGGGCGCTTGTTACTGTTGCTGTACAAAGGTAGCTCGGCCGCAGGAACAATCTCAGGCTATGTCCAGGGAATCATGGTTGGTTTCCGGACGTTTTTTCTTTGGGATCCAACACTCGACGTCCGCTGCTCTAGGTGCCAGTCGCCAGTCGCCTGTCGCAACACCTCCGCTCCGCCCTCCGCTCCACCGTGCACAGACGCGAGTAGGCCGCGCTAGTGAATAAGCTGGGCATCTCAGAAATCGCGAAGCTCTCTGCTCCCACATCCTCCTTTGTCCATCGCATCCCCCCAGGCGCGCCCCTCCGCCTTTACGCCGTCTCCCGCGCGTGAGATGCCCCGATAAAAACACCCGCCGCTACAAACCACCATCCACCCCTGCGCGTCTCGCCGAAACCGCGCAACATGGCCGGCCCCAGCAATGGCGCGAACGGCGTGAACGGCGCGGGTGCTACGTTCCCCCCAAAACGCTATTCCAAAGTCCCAGCTGCGATTACAGTAGCCGTCGCCGAAGCCGAAGGGCATTTCGATGTCGAACTCGCTCTCGACGACGAGATCCCAGAAGACCCCACGGAGCTGTGCGCGCTGCTGGAGTCGGAGCAGAGCGCAAAGAGCACCTGGGTTACCGTTGCCATTGCCTACGCGAAGCACAAGAAGCTGGACACGGCGATTGAGGTGTTGAGCAAGTCCATTGGCGTCTTCTCTGGGGGACGGTCCGACGACAGACTCAGCATCCTCAACGGGCTCTGCTGGCTCTATCTGCTCAAGTGTCGCGAGGCCCCGCGTGTCAACAGAGACAACGATGAGGACGTGAAGACGAAGGAGTTCTACATCCAGGCCGCCACCAGCGTCCTGAACGATGCCTCGCGCATCAGCCCCTCGTACCCGCCGCTGTTCCTCGCCCGCGGCGTCCTCTACCTCCTGCGCGCCTCCCTGCAGGGCCCCTCCACCAGCGCCGGCACCAATGCCATCAGCTCCGAGCGCATGGACACGCTCAAGCAGGCCGCCAAGTGCTTCGAAGACGCCCTGCGCACCTCGGTGGGGAAGAACCTCATGGCCAAGATGGGAAAGGCGCGGGTTAGCTACTCCATGGGCAAGTACGCCGATGCGCTCAAGGGCTACCAAAATGTGCTTGAGAGCTCGCCAGGCCTCATCGATCCGGATCCACGCATCGGTATTGGCTGCTGTTACTGGCAGTTGGGTTACAAGGACGACGCGGCGAGCGCGTGGCAGCGATCGCTTGAACTGAACCCGGACTCGAAGATCGCCCTCATTCTCCTTGGACTACACACACTACACCTCACGGCCCAGCTGCCAGCCTCAGATCCAGGCTTTGCGAGCTTGACCAAGAAGGCCGTAAGCGATTACATTGCACCCTCGATGAAGCTGGACAACATGTATCCTCTGACGTGCGCCACGCTCGGCAGCTGGTACAATGTCAGAAAAGTCCTGGACAAGGTGGAAATCCTTTCACGGCGCGCCATAGAGCTTACCGACGTCAATGCCATTGCTAGCGATGGTTGGTATCAGCTTGCCAGGAAGGAGCACTCTCTAGACGACATCCACAAAGCTATGGACTGCTACGCAAAGTCTGATCAAGCTCGTGGAGGAGACGATCGCGGCTACATCCCCGCCAAGTTTGGATCTGCACAGATGCGCGTACTAATCAACGATTACGACGGCGCCAAGTTCCGTCTCGAGAAGATCCTCCAACAGCAGCCGCTCCCAGAAGCCCAGGCCCTGCTAGGGACCCTCTACGCTGAAGATGTCTTTGTTGCACAAGCTGCCAAGTCGACCGAGGACAAGTCTGCTGAATTGCGGAAAGCCCTCAAATATCTGGAGGATGTCCAAAAGGCATGGAAAGATCCCAAGAAGAAGTTCACTCCAGACGCTTCAGTTCTGCTTAATCTGGCAAGACTATGCGAGGCCGATCATCCTGATAGGAGTCTCAAGTGTCTCGAAGAGGTTGAGCAGATGGAGCTGGATGGAATTCCCGAAGAGGACTACCCTGAAGGCATCGAAGACGAGGCTGCGTTAAAGAACGCGCTTCGCGAACTCATGCCACCACAGCTCCTCAACAACATGGCCTGCTTCCACTACCAGGCCGAGCGCTATCTCCGCGCCCGAGAACTCTTCCAGACAGCACTCAATGCTTGCGTCAAGGCCGCGGCAAGGGACGAGACCATTGACACTGACGCGCTTGTCACCTCCATCAGTTACAACCTCGGTCGGACTTATGAGGTCGAAGGACTGCTGGACGATGCCAAGAGCGTGTTCGAAGGGCTTCTGAAGCGACACCCCGATTACATCGACGCAGAGATCCGCCTCGCATACATCTCGCTAAGGCAAAGCCCGAATGACGAAGGTCCCAAAGCCGTCAAGGATCTTTTCAGAGACAACGAAGACAACCTCGAGGTCCGGGCTCTGTTCGGGTGGTACACCAACAAGGCGAAGAAGCGAGGTGTGCCTTTGCAAGACGATCCGGAACAACGACACTACAAACATACCCTGCAGAAGCAAGACAAGCACGACCGGTATTCCCTTACTGGTATGGGCAACATCCACCTCGGTATCGCCCGCGAGATGCGGAGAGACACAGAGCAGGACAAGGAAAAGCGCCGGAAGATGTACGAGCGAGCAGTTGAATTCTTCGACAAGGTCCTTCAGCTCGACCCGAAGAATGCGTATGCGGCACAGGGCATCGCTATCGCCCTGGTCGAAGACAAGAAGGACTACGCGACCGCTCTTCAAATACTCACCAAGGTCAAGGACACGATCAAGGATCACAACGTTTACGTCAATCTGGGGCACACGTACAGTGAGCTCAAGCAGTATGCTCGCGCGATCGAAAATGTAAGTTTAGTAACGTTTGTAACGAGCTGCCCACTAACACACTGCAGTATGAACTAGCCCTGGCAAAAGACAGAGCCCATGATGTGAACATCCTCGCTTGTCTAGGACGCGTCTGGCTCGCGCGCGGACGGCACGAACAGGTCCTCAGTCATATGAAGACTGCGCTAGAATACTCACAACAGGCCCTCAAAGTCGCACCCGGCCAGAGTCACCTTCAGTTCAACGTTGCTTTTGTTCAGTTCCAGGTCGCACAACTTGTCTACACTCTTAAGGAGACACAGCGAACACTTGAAGACGTCGACGAAGCTCGGACGGGTCTAGAAGAAGCCATCACCACCTTAGACACTGTAGCGAATTCGCCGAATCCACCCTTCAGCAAGAACGACATCACGCAGCGAGCTAACATGGCTCGAAACACCATGCGCAAGCAGTTGGTCCGTGCTCATGAAGTACAAACTGCTTACGAGCAGGAGAACGCGAGCAAGCTCGAGCAAGCACGTCAAGTGCGGGATGCCGAGTTCAAGAAGCGAGAGGAAGAAAAGCGTAAAATCGCTGAAGCAGCAGAGGAGAGGAAACGTAAGATATTGGAAGACCGGCTCCAGATGGAAGAGCGGGACCGCGAGTACATGGAGAAACGAGCCGACGAGGAACGCAGACGCCAGGAACTCATCGACGACAGCGAGATGCGCAAATCCGAGCGGAGAGCGAACCGCGGCAAGGGCAACAAGCGCAAGAAGAAGAGCAACGCGGACGACTCTGGGACGGATGGTCTGGGCTCAGAATCTGATGCTCGCCCTAGGAGACGAAGAACGAGTGCGTCTGGGACCGAGGGTCTTAGCGACGAGGAGCGCCCGAAGACGAAGAAGAGGAAATTGGCTCGGAAGAGCGAGCCGGTTGGCAAGTTCAAGTCCACGGAATTTGTCAATAGCGACAGTGAAGAGGAGGCTGGTGTCCCTGATGGAGACGACGCTGAGCCCGACGCTGTTTTGAGCGAGGCCGCGAGCGAGAGCGGAGATGAAGGTGTTGCGGCGCCGAAGCCTGGACGCAAGACGGCAAGAGTGATTAGTGAGGATGAGGATGAAGACGAAGGGGTTGCAGCCCCAAAGGCGAACGGGGATGCGGCGATGGACGAGGATGAGGATGAGTAGACAGACAATGGTGAGGAGGGATGGATGCAAGCGGAGCGTTTACTTTTATGCATTAGCGCCACGGCGTTTGAGGCTTTGTGCTGGGGAGTTTGTATATCAGACCTACTTAGGAAAAAGGTGGTATTCTAGGGGTGGATTGGGTGTATAGTACTAGCTAGGATTGGCGGAATTCGACGAGCATCGT
>Ga0247803_1001184_pt1 | contig 13754 bp, 12 predicted proteins | sample UWRJL014104B1_FD_180928 | JGI IMG/M metagenome (GOLD analysis project Ga0247803, IMG submission 180928) | Plant litter microbial communities from Arlington Agricultural Research Station in Wisconsin, United States - UWRJ-L014-104B-1 | ecosystem: Environmental > Terrestrial > Plant litter >...
TTTATCGGCGGGCTGCCAGTTTTGGGCCAGCGCCGGTAAAAATGCCGCCAGTGCGGCAAGGGTGAGTACTGTTTTTTTCATTAGTAGAGAATAGTTTCTTTGTTGTTGTGGGGCCGAATAACGGATATTTTTTGCTGATTTGCAACAGCTATCGCGTATAGCGCTGTAAAATATTCAAACCGTTAACAAAAAAACTGAAATGTGCGAAACTGGAAGCACGAAATTAAGTATGTACCTTTGCCTGCTATGCAATACAAAATAGGGATTATTGTTATTATTGTCTTTTTCCTCACACTGCTGCTGTATATAAAGCACAGCAGTAAACGGTTGTGGGCAAAAGACCCATCGCGCAACAGCCGTATGTATACTATTAGGGCGGTGCTGCTTATTGTGGCGGTACTGGTGTTTTTGTTTTTTTCGCTGGCGCGGTAAGGAATTTCACAGAGGTTCACAGAGAAGGCACGGAGATTGATGGAGGTTTTACATCACTAATTTCCCATCGGTGGAGGTAATTCCTTCTTAGGAAGGTTTGCCTTTTTATTAATCTTTGAAATTTCTTTTTCTGTGGCATCCAAATTATAAGATGGTTTTGAAACTACTTCTTTTCCGGGATTCCAGATAATGTCATGGGTTATCTTTTCCATCATGTCATTGAAGTCTTTGTCCATAAAAGGGCTGATGTAAACGAGGCGTTGTATCTTATTATCCAAAGACGTAAATGAAAGATAACTATAGTTACCAGCGTAATGATTACCAGCAGAAAGCTTATTAGTTTCCACATAGTTTTTAAGCGTGGTGCTATCGTTAAAAAGTTGATTTAGCAGGGCAATTTCTTTTTTGTTAAGCTGTAACTTACTATATTCTATCCCCTTATAGAGCTTCACCTGAATATTTACATTCCCATAATTATCAATTACAAAATAGGTATCTGTTTTTATTTTGCCATTATCATCTTCGTAAGAAACATATTCAATTTTTTTGAATGATGGTTTTTCCTGAGAAAAGCATTGCACGGATACAATTAGAAGTAGTGTGTATATTAGTGATTTCATGATATGTTGAGTTTGCCCAAATATAAATTAAAAATAACAAGCCCCGCAGCTTCTCTACCACGGGGCTATATATAAAATGATAAATCTAAAATTACCTAACCAGTTCCAGCCCGGCAAGCTGGGTGTTGATAAAGGCAATTTCTTCTGCGCTTAACTTTACGTTTACGGCTTTGGCATTGGCTACGCTTTGTTCGGCGTTACGGGCACCGGCAAGCGCTATGGTAATGCCAGGCTGCTCTATCGTCCAGCGCAGTACCAGTTGTGATAGCGTGGCGTTTTTATCGGCAGCCAATGGGCGCAACGCATCCAGCACTTCGCTTACGCGCTTCAGGTTTTCGTCTTTATAAAAGTACACGTTAGCACGGTGGTCGCCTTCCTCAAATTTGTGGCCCGGCTTCATCTTTCCTGTTAGCAGGCCGCGCTCCAACGGGCTGTAGGCCAGTATGCTCTTATTATTTTCGATAACGTAAGGCACCAACTCTTTTTCTATATCGCGCTTTACCATGCTGTAGGGCATCTGGTCGCTCACTAAGTTTACATACTTACCGGCTTCGGCTACCTGGGCGGCAGTGTAGTTGCACACCCCGGCATAGCGAACCTTACCCTGTTTAATGAGTTCGGCCACGGTTTCAAACGTTTCCTGCATGGGTGTGGTGCTGTCCGGCCAGTGTATCTGGTACAAGTCGATATAGTCGGTCTTCAGCCTGCGCAGGCTGTCTTCACATTCCTTAATAATGCTTTCGCGACCGGCATATTTATAAATGTCGATGTCTTCGCCCTGGTTATTTTTGCTCTTCATGGCAAGGTCGCCTTTGGCCAGGTCCCACCTCATTCCGAACTTGGTTACCAGCTGTACCTTATCCCGGCTGTAGGGCGCTATCGCCTCGGCTACAATATCTTCGCTGTCGCCCATGCCGTAAATGGGCGCGGTATCAATGCTCGTTACACCTTCATCATACGACTTGCGAATGGCGTCTACGGCTTCGCTGCGTTCGGTGCCGCCCCACATCCATCCCCCGGCCGCCCATGCGCCAAAGGTTATTACGGATAGCTCCAAATCTGAATTTCCTATTTTCCTGTATTCCATGTTTTTTATGTTAATTTGTCGATTTGTTGATGCGTTAATTTGTCGGCCTCACCCCAACCCTCTCCAAAGGAGAGGGAGCAGCTTCACTCAAATGGATATTGAGTGCCAATAAAGTAGACCCTAATTTTTATGTTCAATTATATACGTACTGTACCCGTTCGTTGGCTCCCCTCTCTTTCGGAGAGGGCTGGGGGGGGGTGAGGCCTACTCAACTTTCACTTTATTCACTAAAAATGCTATCCCCACGCCAAACACGCCTATGATGGCAAATGAGTATTGCAGGCCAATCCCATCGGCAATGTAGCCTATAACGGGCGGGCCTAATAAAAACCCTAAAAAGCTAATGCTCGATACCGCCGTAAGCGCCTGGCTGGGTTCTATACCTTCAGTACGCCCCGCAAGGGTATATACGCCCGGTACTACCGTACTTACGCCCAGGCCTACCAGCATAAAACCGATAGCAGCAGGAATCATATACGGAAAAAGTACCGCTATATACATCCCCACAGATATGAGCGCGCCACTTACCTGCAGCACCAGCTTGCGGCCAAAGCGTATGGTAACTTTATCGCCTAAAAAGCGGCCGCTGGCCATCATGAGCATAAATGAGGTATAACCCAGGCCTTCGAGTGCTTTGCCGCCCTGCACCACATCTTTAAAATAAATGCCGCTCCAGTCAAACATTATGCCTTCGCTTACCATGCTGCAAAAACCTATAACCCCCAGCCATGCCAATGCTGGATTTAATTTGGGAAGCAGGCTGCGTTTGCTTTCCGCCTCCTGTTTTTTAGGAGAGGCAGGTTTGGTCTTAACCAAATATTTATAGTTTAAAAATATTACCCCATACAACAACAGCGCCACTGAGGCGAAGTGGATAACGGGCGCGATATTGATTCCCTTCATAAACAGGCCTATAAGCGCCCCGGTAAAACCCGCAAAGCTCCACGCGCCATGAAACGACGACATAATGGGCCTGCGGAAGATACCCTCTGTTAATATTCCCTGGGTATTTACCGATATGTTAGTAAAATTTCCGGATATGCCAAAAAAGAACAGCGACAGCATAAGGTGCCACGTTTGTGTAGCCAGCCCCAGCGTGGCCATGGCCAGTATATAAATGATAACCCCAAGGATAACGGTTTTCCGGCTGCCGTATTTTACTACTATTTTCCCGGAAAAAGGCATCATGAGCAGCTGCCCGCAGGGAATGGCAAACAGTACCGTGCCCAGTTCGCTTTTGGTAAGGTGCAGCGCTGTTTGTAAATCGGGTATGCGGCTTACCCAGGTAGCAAACGTAAGCCCCATAGAAAAATAGAACAATGACACGGCAAGGCGTATGCGGTTCAGGTAGCTTTGTTTAGCCTCTTTATAGGCTTTTAGGGGCTTGCGTACCTTTCGGGAAAAGTTGATTTCGGTATCCATGGATTGGTACAATTTAAACCAAAAATAAGTAAAACTATACAAATTTAAGGTTTGGTTGCACTAAACTTATTTATTATTCTATGTTTAATAACGTTTTTTAACAACGACCTTTTTAAACTAAAAAAGCCGTACATTGCTGTAAAGCTTCTTAGTGCTGCCCATAAAATGTTAGGTCATAACGCTATTTGATTTACAGGATTGCCTACCTGCTGCTAATCCAGATTGCCAACCCAAACATCGAAAAAACGAGTGCTACATTTAATAATAGTACCGTTTTTTGCCAAACAGGCCGCTCGTTCCATTTTTGCTGCGCATCAAAGGGGTCAAAAGCCAGCCCGATACCCAGTGTGGCGGCTGCCTGTAAATAATCGTTACCGAAAAACACCTGGTACAGCCCTAAAACCAAAAAGCCTACATACAATACTTTGTTAAATGAAGTTTCCATATTTTGTTTTTTTAAGACAAAAATCGGACGTATGCCAACACAAACATTGTATTTTTAAGACACCCTCAAATAATTTCCCAGATAAGTTTGTCCCCGTCTACCTGCTTAATTTCTTTAAAGAATTGCTTCGGGCTGTGATTAGTAAGCTTCCTGAATTCCTTTATAAAATACGATTGGTCAAAATAATTATTCTCATACGAAATGTGGGTTAATGACTTTAGTTCGTTAGCATTTAACTTTGAGGTAAGTGCGTTCCTGAACCGTACAATCCTTTTATAATCTACCGGGCTGCAGCCCATGTGCCTGGTAAAATGCCGTTGAAACGACTTTTCAGTATAGCCCACCCGCCGTGCAATTTCTGAAACCGGGTAGTTAACATCGCAATCTTCAATAAACTTGAGCGACTTTTCTATCTTAGAAATTTCGGGGGTATCTATTAACCGGGACAGTAAAAACGCTTCGAGTTCCTGTATGGCATTTTCTGAATCAAACAGCGTGTTGCCAAACTGCACCCATTCCGGATTTTGAAAGGGCTGCGAAAAATGAGGCGCAATGTAGTGATAGCTATCTTTTATAAACCGGTTTATGCCTAACGGGTGAAAAATTATGGCAACCTCTTTTATCTGCCCGCTATAGTTTACTAAAACCGGTGTTTTGTACTTCCCTAAAACTTCAATATGTATGTTAGCTACAGGTACCTCTTCAATCTTAACCTGAAAATCTTTCCTGCTTACCGATGCTCCTTTAAAAAACGACATGCCTGTATTTAAGTGCGGAAATGCCCAGTAACTAATTGTGGCGGGCGCAGCGGCATCCCAGGTATAAAAAAACGCTATATACTTTTGCAGGGTTTTAGAACCTGGTAAAAATGTTTGTAGCACACAGGATAATTTTTAATACACACAAGATATAAAATATTTGTATACTAAAGTCGCACAATGTTTTATGCGATAATTTCCATTTTCTTCATCAGGAACGTAGCGCTTTTGTTTTGGCAGATGCCGTCGCGCAGGGTATAGTCAAACACCAGTTCGTCATTGGTTATCTGCACCTCAAAGCACTGGTTTTTCAGGTAGCCCGGGTATCCATTGCTGGTATCGCACACCTCAATATCGTGTGTAGCTATAACCCCAATGCCGTTTAGGGCAATGATCTTTTTGATGACGCCTATGGTACCCGATTGTTTATCATCTGAATTTGTACCCTTTAAAATTTCGTCCAGCAACACAAAAGATGGCTGGCCCTGCAAGGCCGTAATGATTTGCTTTAATCGTTTTACTTCGGCAAAGAAATACGACTCGCTGTCTGCCAGTGAATCGCTCTGTCGCATGGATACCAAAACTCGCAACGGGTGTATGCTGGCCTTCCCCGCACACACGGCCGCACCCGTACCCGCCAGTACCATGTTGATGCCCAGCGTACGTAAAAACGTACTCTTGCCGGACATGTTACTGCCGGTAAGTATGCGGAACGGCTGTGCTGTAAATGAAATATCATTGCACACCCGTACCGTTTCCGGGATAAGCGGATGGCCAAGTGACGTAAAGCGTATCTCCTTTTCGGTATTAATTTCAGGGAATGTAAAGCCGGGGTTGTTAGCGGCATAATTGGCCAGGCTATTCAGGGTTTCAAACTCGCCCAGTACATCCAGCCACTGTTTAACCGCAGTGGCGTGCTGTGCCTTCCAGGTATAGAGGCGGTGCAGTACATGAATGTGAAACATGCTCACCCCGTTTACCAGCATGGCGCCAACAGGGTTAGCCGTGTTGTTAAGGTTAGCAAACAGGCCCGACAGTGTGCTGATTTCCTTACCTGCCCCGGCCACGCGCTGTTGCAATGCCAGGTTTTTCTCCGACGTAAATTTTTCCTGCTCTATGCTTTGCAGTATGTCGCTGTAGTTTTTAAGAATTTCGTCAATTTCATCTGAGAAGACAATGATGGCCTTTATTTTTTTGAAGTGCGAAAAAGCCTGCCCGATGTTAAACAAAAACAGCCAGGTGATGGCGCTGTGGTAACTGCCCGTATTTATTGAATATAAACAGGCAGCAATAAATAAGGCCGGCCCCACGTAAGCCAGTATCCTGGCCAGTACTGGCAGCTCCTCGATAGGCGATGCAGCCCAGTCCATAAGTTTTGCATAATGATGTACGCTATCACTTTTGCTACGCGCTACAGCAGCCATGTGCTGCCGCCATCCTACCTTGTCTTTTAATTCGGCTACGGACTGCTGGTTGCACAATATTTCATCATTTGGCAGCAAACCGCTAAGGAGCTTTGCAAAACTTCTTTTACCAATATAGGTATAGGTGCGGTTAAGCTGGTGAAATAGCGACCTCGGCCCGAAGATATCAAGATCGTAAGTGTAATTGTGCTGCGGGTTTACAAACTCAGCGCCATCAGCAAACGGAATCTTAACGCGGTTGAGGTAGTCAATTTCGTCTTTATTAACCTGCATGAGCTGACGCAGCAGGTTGCGCCGGCGCAGTACCCGCTGGTGCGTTTTATAAACAAATACAAAGGCAATGCACAGTACGGCAATACTAACCCAGTAAAAGCTGTCGCCCTGCTTTATAGCGAAGTATACCAGGAGGGCAATAACCGCCGACAGCGCCAGCCGCATTGTACCTATGAGGTTGTACTGCTTTTGGAGCTTGTGGTATTCCTGTTCGTGGCCTTGCAGCAATAGGTGATAGTCGGTGGTTTTCAAAATAAGGTTTGTTTATCCGGCTAAGTTATACATTAAGTCGATAGGGCGAAAGTCTTAAAGTCGAAAGAATTGGAACGCGGATGACGCTGATTAAGCGGATTTCCACGGATTGTTTTAATTTATTAGTACTTAAAGCCGCGTTTCGACAACTCAGCGTGACTTTATAGCGCTTGGTACGTTACAATCATCAGACTTCGGACATCGGACCTCCGACTTTATGACTTTATGACTTTAAGACTTTATGACTTAAAAAGCGCTTTCCTGGGTAAGCAGTTCTATTTCGTGGGCGGTCATTTCCAGGTCCGGTGCTTTAATAATGGCATCCAGCTGTTTGAGGCTTGTGGCGCTTACTATGGGCGCGGTAACGCTGGGGCGGTGTATAAGCCATGCCAGGGCTGCGGTAGCGGGTGTGGTGTTTAGTTGTTTAGCCACTTCATCAAGCGCGGCAAGTATCTTAAGGCCGCGTTCGTTAAAATGCTTATCCATATCGCCGCCGCGAATGCTTTTTCCCAGATCGGCCTTAGTGCGGTACTTGCCGGTAAGGAAGCCGCTGGCCAGTGAAAAGTACGGAATAACGCCCAGGCCATTGCCCAGGCACAGCGGCTCCAGCCCGTTCTCAAATTTTTCGCGTTCTAACAGGTTGTAGTGCGGCTGAAAGGTTTCATAACGCGGCAGGCCTTTCTCTAATGATGCGTCGAGCGATTCCCTTAAGCGTTCGGGCGACATGTTGCTCGCGCCAATGTAGCGTACCTTGCCTTCGGAAATGAGCTGCTGGTAGGCTTCGAGGGTTTCTTCAACAGGTGTGCCTTCATCGTCAAAATGGGTTTGATACAGGTCGATATAATCGGTCTTCAGTCTTTTAAGCGAGTCCTCTACTGCTTTTAGTATGTACTCCTTTTTAAGGCTTTTGCCCGAACCCATGTCACTGCCCACTTTTGTGGCAATGATAACCTTATCGCGGTTGCCGTTTTGCTTCAGCCATTTGCCAATAATGGTTTCGCTTTCGCCGCCCTTATTGCCAGGTGCCCAGCGTGAGTATACATTGGCCGTATCTATAAAGTTAAAGCCCGCGCCGGTAAAGGCATCGAGTATCTCAAACGACGTTTTCTGGTCGATGGTCCAGCCAAAAACATTACCGCCAAAAGTGATGGGGTATACGTGCAGGTCTGAACTTCCTAATTGTATTTTTTCCATGAAATTAAAATTGCAGCCCCGAGAGTATCAGGGCCATTGTTATGAGCGCAGGCAGCGCCTGTACATAAAATATTTTCTTTGAAGCGGTAATGGCACCAAACAACCCGGCCACGGCAACACATCCGAGGAAAAACAGCAACACATTAGTATGCCAGGCGGCATCCTGTATAAAGAAAGACCAGATAAGCCCCGCTGCCAAAAAGCCGTTGTACAGCCCCTGGTTTGCCGCAAGTGCCTTTGTTTTAGGAAACATTTCCGGCGGGAAGTTGCGGAACACTTTAGGTCCGCGTGTCTCCCAGGCAAATATTTCCAGCCACACCACATACAGGTGAAAAAGGATTATAGCGGTAACTAATATGCTTATTACTATTTCCATATTGGATGAATTTTTACAGATTGACAACCTTTTTATGCTTGCTGCTTTCAATTGCCGCATCAATAATTTTCATTACGCGCACGCCGTCTTCGGCAGTAACCGGTTCGGTAGCCCCTTCAGTAATGGCATTATATACACCGTCGAACAGGTCATAATAATTGCCTTGTAGCGTAGGGATGGTTTTGCGTACAACCTCACCGTTAACTTCGGTATGCAGCAAGCCCGATTTTTCTTCGGGTTCGGCACCCCAGTCGGTAAGGTTAGGCTTTGCGCCGGTTTTTAATACATCTTCCTGCACATCGGCACGGGCTTTAAAAAAGCTGCCCTTGCTGCCCTGTATGATAAAGCCCGGCAATTGCTCGCGGTTAAAAAAGCCACTGTGCAGGTTTACGCGCTTATCGGGGTAATAGAGCAGTATTTCAATATTATCATCAACCAGCGACCCTTCACGCAGTGTACGGATGTCGGCAAACACGGCTTCCGGGTAGCCGAAAAGGTAAATGGCCTGGTCGATAATGTGCGGGCCGAGGTCTTTAAGCACCCCTGCGCCTGCGTTGTTACCTTCTTTCCATGCCTTAGGGCTGAGGTTGGGGTTGTAACGGTCGAAGCGGATGTAAGCTTCAATAATATCGCCCAGCTCACCCGAATCGATAACGCTTTTTACGGTTTTAAAGTCGCTGTCCCACCGGCGGTTTTGGTATACGGTAAGGGTTAGCCCTTTAGCTTTCGCCAATGCATCAAGTTCCTCAGCCTCGACAGCGGTTGACGTAAAGGCTTTTTCTACAATAACGTGCTTACCGGCTTCAAGGGCTTTTTTGGCGTAGTCAAAATGGGTATCTATAGGCGTGTTTACTACCACGAGTTCCACATCATCTGCCAATACTTCGTCTAACGAAGCATAACTTTTAACCTCGGGATAGTCCTGTTGTATGAGGTGTTTGCTGCGCTCCCATGATCCTGTGAGGGTAAAACCGGGGTGCAGTGTTAAGAAAGGCGCGTGGAATATCTTTCCGGACATGCCGTAGGATAATAAGGCTGTTTTTATTTGTTTCATTTTATTGAATGTTGTTTCGCAAAGTGCCGCAAAGAAGGCGTAAAGTTTCACAAAGTTTATTATTGGTTTTGTGTCGAAAGATTGAGTATGAGTGAAGCTATTCCCCTCTTGAGGGGTGGCTGAAAGCCGGGGTGGTATTGCTTTATTAACCACCCTACCCCGCGGGTACCCCTAAAGAGGCGAGCAGCTTCACTCGGATGAAGACCTCACCCCCTGCCCCTCTCCGAAGGCGAGGGGAGCAACTTCACTCGGACAGAAATACGTTGCGCTTTTCCATGTCGACGATAGGAGACATCTCATTAAGATTCCCTAATGTGCTGCGCCTCTGTAGGAATGGAAAACGGTATCCGAGTGAAGCACTGCCTACTGCGACTGAACACTGAACAAAACTACTTCTTCCTCCACTGTGCACGGTCGTACTGCTTTGGCCAAAGCGTTTCGGCACCCAGTTCGTGGGCAAAGCGCAGCGCCAGGTTAGGGTCTCGCAGCGATTCGCGGGCAAAGAAAACCAGGTCAGCCTTGCCGCTGGCTATTATTTCTTCGGCTTGTTTCGATTCGGTTATCAGGCCTACAGCCCCGGTAAGTATATGCGCTTCGGCTTTTATTTTTTCGGAAATAGGCACCTGGTAACCCGGTTTTACAGGAATGTCCTGCCAGTGCACTGCACCTCCAGAAGAGCAGTCGATGAGGTCTACGCCTTTTTGCTTTAGTATCTTCGCCAGTTCAACCGATTCATCTTCATCCCAGCCTCCCTGCGCCCAATCCGTCCCTGATATCCGTACGAATATCGGCAGGTCAGACGGCCATTCGCTTTGCACGGCGTCCAGCACTTCGAGCAGCAGGCGCGTGCGGTTTTCAAAGCTGCCGCCATAGTCGTCGGTACGCTCGTTGCACAAAGGAGAAAGGAACTGGTGCAGCAGGTAACCGTGCGCGGCATGCAGTTCTACTACTTTATAGCATGCATCATGCGCGCGTTTTGCGGCGGCTTTAAAGTCGGCCACCACTTTAGCTATTCCGGCTTTATCAAGTTCCACCGGGGCAAACTCTTCATGGTCGCTGTAGCGTATGGGGCTTGGCGCTACGGTATGCCAGCCGCCTTCATCAAGCGTTAGCTTAGCCCCACCCTGCCATGGTGCCGCGCAGCTTGCCTTGCGGCCCGCGTGTGCCAGCTGTATGCCCGGCACTGCCTTATGTTCCATTATAAAGGCGGTTATCTCTTTGAGCTTTTCAGTATGGGCATCATCCCAAATGCCCAGGTCCGCCGGAGAGATGCGCCCTTCCGGCGATACGGCAGTGGCTTCCTGTATAATAAGCGCGGCACCGCCTATGGCACGTGCGCCAAGGTGTACCAGGTGCCAGTTTGTAGCAAAGCCATCGGTAGCGGAATACTGGCACATGGGCGAAACAACAATGCGGTTTTTAAGGATAAGGCTGCGCAATTGCAGTATTGAAAATAGTTGAGACATGTAGTAGTATGGGTTGTTATATGTTTATAATAGGGTGTACTTTGTCGAAATTTGGTAAACGAACTAAAGTTAGGCATTGTAAAGTTACCGTACAATGGCTGATTATAAAATGCACTCATCATTATTAACAAACTTTTAAATAGGGCTTAGAAATAAGAAATTCCTACTTTGTAAATCAGAAAACACTATTTTTGTGCGTTTGTAAATAGAATTTAAAACATAAAATGGATACACTGATTCAGATTGCCCAACTGGTTTTAATGCTCTCAATACTTGTAGTACTGCATGAATTTGGGCATTATATAACCGCAAAGATGTTTAAGGTGCGCGTAGAGAAATTCTACCTTTTTATGGATGCGGGGTTTGCCCTTGTAAAAAAGAAAATAGGCGAAACTGAATGGGGCATTGGATGGCTGCCACTGGGCGGCTATGTAAAGCTGAGCGGCATGATAGACGAAAGCATGGATACAGAGGCACTGAAAACCGAGCCACAGCCGTGGGAATTCCGTTCTAAGCCGGCGTGGCAACGGCTTATTATTATGCTGGGGGGTATTATTGTAAATATACTTTTAGCCTGGTTTATTTTTACCATGGTATATGCCACTTATGGCAACGAATACCTTTCTACCGCCGCCGTGCAGGAAAGCGGCCTTGCCTTTGGGTCGGTAGGTAAAAAAGCCGGGTTTAAAGACGGAGACAAGATACTGAATGTAGATGGTAAATATCAGCCGAGTTTTAACCGGATGCAGATGGACGTACTGCTGGGCGACGAAATAACTGTGCTGCGTGACGGTAAAGAAGTAAAACTGCACCTTGATGATAAAAGCCTGCACGATATACTTGAAAAAGAGGGGCGCGATTTTATACACCCCATGGTTAATATTATTGTGGTAGACAGCATTTCACCAAAAGGACTGGCCGCAAAATCAGGGCTTAAAGTGGGCGACAGCATTACCGGTGTGCAGGGCAGGCCGCTGCACTACAGGGGGCAGGTTAGCGAAGAGGCTTTTAAAAACAAAAAAGGAACGATAACACTTAATGTAAAGCGTGGCAGCGAGCCCCTGAACATTGTTACAGGTGTTGATTCTACGGGCGTAATAGGCATTCAGAATAAACTGCCTGTGGCAAAGGAATATTTTGTTACCGACCATTACAGCTTTTTCGGCGCTATACCCGCTGCTATGGATGAGTCGTATACACAACTGGTATATTCTATAAAACAATTTAAGCTGATACTGCGCCCCAGTACCGGTGCCTACAAGCAGGTGTCGAGCGTGGTGGGCATAGCCAGCAAACTGCCTACCACGTGGGACTGGGAGTTTTTCTGGAAGTTTACAGCGTTCTTTTCGGTAGCGCTGGCGTTTATGAACCTGCTGCCCATACCGGGGCTGGACGGCGGCCATGCCATATTTACCATTGCGGAAATGATAACCGGCAAAAAACTTAGTGATAAGGCCGCAGGCGTTGTACAAACGGTAGGCATGGTTATTTTACTAAGCCTCATGGTATTGGTTATAGGCAAGGATGTATGGATACTTATTGAGAAAAAATTCTTTTCATAAAATTAAAAAAAATGTTTGCGGTGTTTAAAAATCGTTATATATTTGCACCGCAATAAAGGCAACATATTTACTGCAACACGTTCTTAAAAGAAAGTGATAACGCGATTATCTAAAACAATATACAGTTTCCTTCTTAGCTCAGTTGGTTAGAGCATCTGACTGTTAATCAGAGGGTCCTTGGTTCGAGCCCAAGAGAGGGAGCTTTTTAAAGCCTTACAGCAATGTGAGGCTTTTTTTATGCTTATATTTTACGCGTGTTTACAGGGACTTTCTGTTTTTTTAATTAAGCTAGCTATTCCGCTTAAAACTATTAGAGCGTATAGCCAAATACATATTGGTAGAATTGAAACCGGAAAAGTGAATATATCAATTTCTACTTTAAATTTTTTATGCCACTACTATTCAATTACCTTGCAGGACTTCTTCTCAGAAAGCTTCGAGCATATTTGAAAAAAGCTGACTATTTAGTAGTAGCCTCAAACTTATATATAATTCAGTTCCGTTAATTAAAAATAAAGCAACCCGAAAGTTGCTTTATTAAATTTAACGATAATCTGATTAAAGTGTCCTGTTATGATAATTACTTAGACACTATATATTCATATTTCATTTAAATGCATAGTCCAATGAGGCTTTTTAGCCCTGATATTACATAGGGAGGGAACTTTGGCTAACGTTTAGTTATTTAAAAACAATAGGGATTCTGTTTTCAGATTTTATTGTCCCGTCAAAAACCTCATAGCCATTATCTTGAATTGTCTTTAAATCAGCTCTTGATACAGAATTTTTATAATAGTGCTATCACTATGCATTAGAACTTCTGCATAATATTTTTTTTTGGAATCAAGTACTACAGAATAGTTAATATCTTCCAATACATTACCAAATGGCAATACAATAAACCATTCAAAGTATAAAGTTTCATGAGGGTGTATTATAAAGTTTTGACTATTATCATGAGATAGTCCACAATAATTGTAATTCAAATATTTCAAGTATAACATTTTTTGATTATTACCGCCCGATGGTGAGGAAGTATGAGGTTTTTGGTATTTTCCGTTACTATCATAAATTGCTACATGCCCTGCATTAATTTTAATATATCTATACTTAAAATCGCCTTCACAGTCGTCTAAGTTCCGATTGTACAACCTGAAAATTCATAATAAGTTACCGCAACAGCTAATGTTTTATTTAAACTACCCCTTATAGTTAAGTATTTGCGGAATATTTTTTAACGCCGTTGTTAAATATGTTAAAATAAATTATTAAGTTTACAATATTAACCTGTTTAGGTAAACCTTTGAGGGGGCACAAACATAAGGAGAAAGTGATTGTGCCCCTGTTTTTAAAAAATGTAAAATAAGTAGTGCTATTTTAAACGAAAGG
>Ga0247803_1001185_pt1 | contig 13752 bp, 24 predicted proteins | sample UWRJL014104B1_FD_180928 | JGI IMG/M metagenome (GOLD analysis project Ga0247803, IMG submission 180928) | Plant litter microbial communities from Arlington Agricultural Research Station in Wisconsin, United States - UWRJ-L014-104B-1 | ecosystem: Environmental > Terrestrial > Plant litter >...
AGTATGGGTTATAATAAAGGTTACTAATATGCCAGATATTAAAATAGGCAGAAGAATACCTTACGAAACCAGTAGCGGCCAATTTCAGCAATACTGGCGGCCATATGAAGCCTTATATAATTCAATAAAAGCCAAATGGGAATCTGACAAATCAGAAATACCTGTATTTAAATTATAAACGTCTTGGTCGCTGCTCCCAGTGATAGATTGGTCGCTACTCAATTGGTGAGTTTTGGACGGTTGAAAAATAGGCAGATTAAAGCGGTGTAATAGCCGCTTTTTTATTTAGGCTCCGCATTAGGCGTAACCGTAACAACTGGATTTTCGCCTGTTTGTGTAACGGTTGGTGTTTCTATAGCTTTTTTAGCCGCTATAGGACTGCCAAAATAAGGAGAGTTAACTTGTGATGCTGTGCCGGTAATAAATCCAATGACAAGCGTTAGAACCGCTAATATATGACCGTACATAACTAATGTATAACCAATAAGTATTATTACCGCTCCAGTCCAAATATATGCCAGGTTAGCGCGTGTTTTGATGTCGGTGTCTACGTGTGGTTGATCTGCCATTATACCAATTCAAAATGTGGTTTATCCCAACTCCCTTTCCAGTCACCACCCCATCCTATTTTAATGCCTAAGCATTTAGCGGTAGCCTTAATATGCGCTGCAATGATAGGCAGGTTATTGCCCTCATCGTTATAATCAACCTTACCATCTACATATGGGTATAGATCAACGGCGTGATAATACCCATCTGCCTTAGCCTGGTGGTTTGATTTTTTATTGTACCCATCCAATTTTGTTACAATGCCTCCTGCCTTTGTTCTGCCTTGTGCATATAAGGCGGCTTGCTGTTGTGCCGTCCTGCCACCATCGGTAATGGTGAAATCTACTGGCGTATCTTTAATAGCCTCTGTCATTAGTTTGCCCAAATTAGGGTGAACGCCTGTTAGTGATTGTACGCTGCGTTTGCCGAGTGTTGCCATGTTACTTTACTCTTTTGTCTAAAAATATAGCGATAATAACCATAATTCCTATTAGTCCAATAATGTATAGGTAGAATGGTTGCATAGTGCAAGTTATAAAATAGTTGGCAATAAAAAAAGCCTCCGAATTATTCAGAGGCAATTAGCATGTTAGGGGGTGGTAAGTCCGGCTCATTGTCGATAGATTACAATTCCCACTCAATTTCTCCGATAGCAGCGCCTTTGGTAACATGCCTTAACAAACTTACAACTTTATTTTGTTTTTCAAAAGGAATGTGTAAATTAGCAGGGTACAATGGTGTACAATAAATAACCACACGTAATGAAAAACTACCCAAAGGCTATAATAAGCCTATTTGACCATTCAGGCAATTGGTCTAATCCCTACAAACAAGCAGGATATAATGTAATTAAGGTTGATATTAAAAACGGTGTTGATATACTTAATTGGGATTATGGACAGCATGATTACAAGTATATACACGAACAAAAACACTATGGGCTTGCCGGTGTGTTTGAAAGAAAAACAATTAAAGGCGTTTGCGGAATACTTGCGGCTGTGCCTTGTACAGATTTTGCATTAACTGGCGCGGCATCATTTGCTAAAAAAGATGCAGATGGCACAACAGCTAAGAGTATAGAATTAGTAAATAAAACTCTTGAAATAATAAATTTTTATTCAGAGCCCGCTTATCAAGGAGAAGAAGAAATGTTTTGGTGTATAGAAAACCCAATGACAAGAATACATAAACTTGTTCCGGAGATAGGTAAATTAAAGTTTAGATTTAGCCCTAATGAGTTTGCTGGGTGGAGCGATAATCCTATTTCAAACCAATACAGTAAACAAACATGGTTATTTGGTAACTTCAATAACCCAGAAAAGAAAGAATTGCCATCGTTAATAAACGGCTTAAAGTGGAAAGACAGCAAACGCGGTACTATTGACCAAATTAAAGAACAAAGATCTGTTACGCCAGATGGATTTGCTAAAGCGTTCTTTGCCGCAAACAATACTGATTAGGTCTGTGGTTATTCCTAATCTTTCAGCCGCCTTTGCTCTCATAGCGAGGCGGCTTATTTAGAAAAAAATATTAACATGAGAACTGACTTAACAAGAAAAGATTATAAAATAGATTTCGAAGTGTCATTTATAGGCGCTATGAAAATCTTTAAAAGAAGCGCAAATAAAAAGCGGAAATTACATATTGAAAAGTTGATAAATGGAAAAAGAAATATACTTAAGGCACACGAGCGGAATAAAGGGATTATTCGTTAAGGAGTTTAAGCCAACCGCAAGACCTTTAACGACCCAAATACTCACCAAAAGCGGCATGATGTATTTTGCCCCTTCTACAGAGTTTGTTGTTACAAAATAGAGGATTATTTAGTACAACCTAACATTCCAAAAGAAGTAACACAACACGCCAAAAATACAGATCAGGGCAAGTAACCCATAATAACACCCCGCGCCCTGGTTCATGTTGAAATTTTTAATAGACATAAGGATATGATAAAAAGTAATGAAATTCGTTTAGGTAACCTATTTATAGGTTACAATGATAAAGCTTTTAAATGGGGATTAGATGACTTTGATTTGATAGGGAATAACGTTTATGTTGACGAAGTTATCAAAAGCCCTATATTATTAACCCCTGAAATATTGGCGAAGTGCGGGTTTGTTAGTGTAGGAAATACTGGTACATCCGATAATTGGTTTAGTGATGAATTGGGCGAAACTAATTTGATGATAAGGATAGGAGGCAATGGTTTGATTACGCTTTATATTAAAGCAAAAGAGCTGGTTTCATTAACTAACATCATCTACCTCCACCAACTTCAAAACCTATACTTTGCGTTAACGGGCGAAGAACTAACCATTAACCTGTAGCTACTGCAAAGTTTCCCTAATTATCTTCGGTATGCTTTTACGGGTAACAGTAACGGTAAATACAATAAATATTGCATAAAAGAAAAGATGGTTGAACCTGTCCCAAGTCGTTAGCTTATATAGCGAATCGGGTATAATCATCTTATGGATATAATAGGCATCAAAACGCGCCCAAAGAGCAGGTATTTCAGCGCATATAGCCGTTGCGTAAAGGAATACGATTAGCAATTGTATAATCCAATCATCAGATAGGTGTCTTTTGGTCTTTACCTGGCTTATATGCCACCCTAGTGTTACTGGCAGCCCTAATAACACTATAACATTAATCGCCGTTATAACAGCCTTATTTACATCAATCTCTTGCATTGCCTTTTATGTTTGATAGGAATGTACCACCCGTCAACAAACCAAACCCTATCATGCCTAAAAATATTAACGCCTTTGTTAATGAATACAATTCTATACGCATTGAGTAGATCTGAAAGTCTAAAGTATCTTTAGCAGTAGGCACAAGCATCGCGCCATAAGCAAGGGCAAAACCTGCTGCCAGTACTTTTATTGTGATTTTGTTACTCTTTTCGGGTTTATTAGCAGCCATCTTAACTTGGTGGTCAATATAAAAGTAGTAAGCTACTAATAAAGAAACACATACTATACCTACTCCAATTATCTGTGTGTAATTTACACATGCTTCGCGTATAGCTGTATTCAATTTATTCGGTGTTAAACAGGCCGTGTTTACAACCCGATGTAAATATAAACAATGCTGTCACTAATTCAACCCCGTTAAAAGCACAAAAGTTTAAAGTGTAGTTATCAATGCCTACACAATAGTATAAAATAAGCAACAGGAAGTTAGCGGCTATCCCCGCCAGGCAAAGGGATATGAATTTAATTTGCTGTGGTTTTGGATTGCTTAATAGAGATACCGAACAAAATGTTAGGGTTAAAAATCCACTTCCTAATTGTATTAGTTTGGAGTACGTTATGTCAAACATGCCAAAAGTTACTATATAGATATTGAATGCCAATAAATAGCTAATCCATACCCATATAGCAACAATTGTTTTCAAATTACAAATCGTCTACGCATTTCTTCAGTATCGGATTCCAAACTTTAGGTGGTACACAAGTCGGGTCACCCTGTGTGGTTACTTCTTCCTCATCCTTATCAAAAATATCTTTCACGATCTCAATAAGGTATTCCAAAGCGTGTTCTTTAAATTCCTTTTTTACGGCGTTAATTAAGGGTTTTAATACAACCTTAAATATCCCGCTGAAGATGCTAACCTTTAATGCCTTTGTTTCTTGTGCGTTCATTTTGTTCATTGTTTAAATATTTAATTTTCTTCTTGCCCAAATTTCTTTCTTTGTCATAACTGGAATTGATATTGCATCGTCTATAATCCAGCCACAATCTATAATCCTTGTCTTTACTACGCTGTAAGATACGACACTTTCTTTACACCAATCAGCTAAACACTTTTTAACTCCTTCTTTATTTGTATAAAACAAAGTATCTCTTTTGTTATTAGCCTGCTCTTGTAACGTTGCCCATCTGCAATTAGATGGTTCATAATTACCATTGTTGTTAATTCTGTCAAGGCTATGTTGTAATGAGGGTCGCATTCCCATATCTTTTATAAAATCCTCAAAAGACTTTAACCATCTATCGCAAACCTTAATTCCCCTGCCTCCGTATTTTGGATAACTTGGATTTTTTAAGTTTATGCAACGGTATTTCATTCCTGACCATATTCTATACTCGGTTGTTTTCTTACCACTTAATGTGCAGCCATGCTTAAAGTTACTTGCTTTATCTCCTGATTTTTTCATACGCTAAATATACGAATTAAAAATCATTTATAAGAATGTCAGAAATCGCTACGATAAAAAGTTACACTCTTAATACTTGCCGTACCCAATACAATTAATCCGCCCCATTGGGCTGTAATATCCAGCGTTTGAGGCACTGTCATATCGGTAGTAAGCGAAGTATAAAAGTTTGCGTTGCTATTTGTTAATGGTATAACGTTGCCATTTGGTTGTATAATTTCGGTTAACGCTATTTGAGTTGTCATTGAGGTAGCGATAATAGTACCCCGTATTCTCACACCCGCATTAGTTTGTCCCGCGCTTATGGTTGTTGCATTAACCATAGCGATTGTATTAGACCCCATTTTTACCCGTAATGTCAAGGTAGGAAGCGACAAAGCAGGTGTTGTTAATATGCAATTTAACTCAAACCGATAAGGCCTAAAGGGTACGAGCGTGTTTGCCTGAATCGTGTCTTTTACAGCGCCCATTAGGCTCGTTTCTGTGCCTGTATTGTTTGCCAATGTGACATTAGGCGCAAATGAAACAACCGCACCTGTAGGGGTTAATAATCGCTGTGTTACAGTTTGGGCATGTAGGCAGATAGGAAAAAACAAAAGTAATAGTATCTTTTTCATTATAGTGGTGTTATAGTGCCCTGTGAAGTGGTAACAACGAACTTGTTAGTTGCTGCATATCTTATGGTAATTGTACAATATCTGTCAGTACTTGAAAGGCTACCTGCCGCCGTTGTTGTAAACCCGCCAACCCCCACTGCAATAGTACTTGCTGGCAATTGAAGTTTCCAACCCCCAGAACCCTCACCGATGACTTGAAACAGCGTACCTATAATCGTTGTTGCTGGTACTGTTATCGTTGTTAATGCAACGTTATGAGGAATGTAAATAGTATTACCTGTCGCGCTCTGGCTTGTACCGCTGATCTCAACAACGTTGGGCGAGGCGGCTATTGTTATACTCGTTGCGGTAGGCGTTATACTGATACCGGCACCCGCAACCAAAGCCTTTGCTGCTAATGCCTTAGAAGTATTGTTGTGTGTTACTATACTATCAGCTGTTAAGCCTGCGCCCATTTGGGTAATAAATGATTGTCCTGTTTGGGTTGAGTTTCCTTTTAAATCTACCGTAAATTTCGTGACCATGTTTTGAGCAATACGAAAAATATCGCCCGTGCCTAATACATTATTAATAATTAATGCAGGGTTGGCGTCTGATCTATTCCGACTAATTTGCGCACCAGCCGATGGTAGAGACACAAAAGCATCGTTGGCACTACTAAAAGCGGCAAAACCCAATAATGGAGATATTACTCCCGATTGAGAAAGGTTCAATACATCTGTATAAGAACCACCATTAAAAGCCATACTAAAGTATAGGTTACCTGCCGTACCAGTACCACTTACAGGTTGAAATCGCTGCCTGAATTTAGCCGTTTTGCTTGTTAGTGTACCAGTGTCCCAATAACTACCCTCCATTGTAAATGATGGTGGTATTTGATATACTACTCCAGCAGTTGCAGCAGCGGGGTTAGAAAATATCGCAGCCTCTGTTGTTGTTGTGCCGATCCCGCTCTTCTGAAAAGTCTTAGTACCCGTTATTGTTTCATTTAATGCCTTGTGAACGACATTGGCAAGCATTGTTGTAGTATCTGTTTTGGATAACTTTAAAGCCATTTGAGAGGCTAAATTTGGCTTGCTGACCAATGCCGTGCTATCTGCTATAAGTGTTCTGTTTGCTGATAAGTCACCGCCGCCTGATAACCCATAGCCTGTCGATATGGTTCGGGTATTTGGCACACCAGACGAAACTCCAGCCGCCCCCAAACTATCTACATACCGCTTATTTGTTAAGTGGTATTGATTTGAGGGCCGCATTAAAACGCTCACGCCTGCTGCCTGTATCTTTAACCAATTGAACGTAGGGAACGCGCCAAACAGTAGCTGATTATTTGTGCCATCAAATAAAAAACTGTGCTGACCCCCTGTACCATTATAGCTTATATAGCTATCATCCGATGCAGACATACCGCCCGTAATAGACATATTGCCCCTAAATGATACTTGTGAATTTAGTGTTACGTTATTCTGAAACGTGGCTGTGCCGTTATATACATTCGTGCCAGTAAACAGATTCGTAGCCGCAAGCCTCGGGAAAAACTTATTAAGCTGCGTGGCTGTGTACCATTGGTTGTAAGCGGATCCCGTATAAACGTAAACCGATTTTAGGCTGTCTGTTCCCATGTACCTAAATTGAGGCGTGTAAGCCGTTGTACCACCTGGCAATGTTACTGTGTTCTGTGCGAATACACTAAACGGTAGTAACACCACCAATAACGCTAATTTGATTTTATTCATGTACATGTTTGGCTTGTGTTATCCATGCCCCTAAGTTAATTATTAGGTAGCGAAAAATAAAATAAAATAAATGTTGCGAATATGAAATATGTAACGTATCTTTGGTGTAACAAATAAATAAAAAATGGGATATAAATTAATAATTGGCAACGCCAAACTAAACATTGATAAAGAGTATGGATATGCAACAGTAGAGGCCGAAGGGTTTAGGGACGACAGTGCTCCTGCTTTTAACGAACCTACGGATTATACATCTGAAAGATGGCCTTCTTATACCTCTTGGCACGATGCAATGAGATTTTTAGGACTTTATAATTTATTTTTTGATAAAGAAAGCGAACCTTTGTGTTTAATTAATCAGCATTCCGGATGTGTCACAATAACAAAGCACCATAAAGAACAAATTGATATTGCTTATTTAAATTTCTACAAAAAATATCCTAACGCCAAAGCTGGATATTCTCCTAAAGCAGATGACTTTTCAATCGACCCCGATTGGCCTTTAGAAAACAACTATGCTACTCGATTAGAGTGGTTAAAGTTTTGGGTTGATTATGTTATGGTTAATTGCGAGCATCCAGTATTTTATAATTCATAATAATTAACCCATGACCACAACAGAACTATTCAACAAGATCAGCACAACCCAGGAGTTTAAGGGTGACGAAAACAGCCGTGTATGGAAACACCGGCATAATAAGGGCACACTATCCAGTGAAACCTATTCTAAAATATTCGCTACGTTCGGGTATATTAAGCCAGACAAATGGGTAAAGAAAAAATAAATATAAAATAAAGTTGCATTATTGAAATGTATTTGTATCTTTACTGCAACATTAATAACAAGCAAAATGAAAAAACTACTAATCCCCCTCGCTATCCTATTCCTAACCTCCTGCGCTATAGAACGCCCGAAGTACACCAAAGGCGACTTTGTCCAGCTTAGAGGTACTTCCTTTGAAATAACAGGCATCGTGCCACAAACAGGCAGGCAAGTATTTTACACCGCTTATCGTGGTGATGGTGCTTACTATCCGAGATTGGCGCAAGTTTCGGTTAAACAAGTAAATAAATAATATTATGAAAACAGCACAAATAGACGTTATAGACGTACAAAAAACAAAAGACGGTTACATCGTAAAATATTGGGATGAAAACTTTGACGGAGAAAACAATGTAGAAATGCAGATAAGCGAAGAAGCGTTGTTAGAAAGCCTGCCCGATTCAGGTATGTTTGACCTTGCACAAAACAAACAGTATCTGATCGAAAACCGCGACGAAGTAATTAAGGATTATATACAAGCTAATTCGTAAGCCATGAGTAATACAGACGAAAGAATTGCAGTAACATTTGAGCGGCTACAAAAAGCAGCAAAGCAAGAAGTAAAGGGGTTAAGTACTTATGAAAATGGTATTTGTACCCTGTCTAAAGACAGAATGCTTGATGAATTTAAAATTTGGATGGCTGAAGATCTTAAACGTTTAAACCTAATACCATGAACACCCAACCACATCTAACTGCCATTGCTAAACAGCAATACAAGATACGCAAGCCGATCCTTTACTGGACTGCGTATGTAGGGAGCAAGATGATCGCCGCTAATAATAGCATACCGTTGTTGCGTAAGATCTGCGAGGGTATTCCTGGCGTTACATTCCATTCAGTAAGATAACACTAAATAATAAGTAAGATGAAATACTTTCAGACGGACGACAGGGATGATTATTTTCAATCCCTTGAACGGAGAACAAATCCCAATCCATGCACTTCCTTAACATTAATAGACCCTAATGGCAAAAAGGTTTTAACAGAAGTCCCATCGCACAAAATAAGAAGCTTTGTTAAAAAGAATTACCCAGAGTTCGGTAATGCAAAAAAGATATGGCGAGCCGCTATTCAGAGTAAAGGCTACACTGTAGTAAATAATTATGGAAGCGTTTAAAGAATATATGCAGGCTGGTGGTGCAGCCATCCCTGCTCTTCTGTTTTTGATAATCATGATATTAATAACACTTTAACCACCCAACACTAAAGGAGAAATAGAAAGATGAAGTCATACATAGTAACATTTAAGGACGGTGGATATACCGCAAAACATATCACAAATGCAGATAGCATAATTGACGCAATAAATAAATCTTGTGACTATCTTAATTATGCTATTGATTATTGCATAAAGGCAGAGGTTTATAATTCAATATACTAAACGATTACAATTGATATGAAAAAAGTAAGCATAACATCAATGCATGAATTGGTTATTGATGAGCAAACAGGCACTTGCTTTATAGAAGATTCAGGGTATAGGGAGGTATTGCATATTTACTTGCCTGATTTAATAAAGGAGCTAATAACATTATCCGAAAAACACAATCCGAATACGGAGGACTTTTTTTGGTTAACCCCCACAATATGAAAACGAACGGAGAAGAGCAGATAAACGCGGTAATAGAACAAGTAAGCCACGGTGCAGGAATGTTAAGCATGGATTGCACCAATACTGGTTTAACAAAACGTGAATACTTTGCAGCAATGGCTATGCAGGGTATATTATCAGATACAGCAGACAGAGGCGAAAATTATGTTGCTATTCAATCTGTAAAAATTGCAGACGCGCTAATTGAAGCCCTTAATAAATAACCCATTAAAAACAACAAGTAAGAGGATATGAAAATAAAGTTTAATGGCGAGGATCACTGGATAGGTAAAAGTCCAAGTCGTACAATAGAAGAAATATTAACAGAAAAAGCAGATAACGATTTCTACGCCAATAATGAACTATCGCGAGCATTATTAAGAGGTCGTGTAAATGCTTCTGTACTTGACCGTTTAATATGTGTCCTTTATAAAAAATGCGCATTAACAGAAGAAGAGGTCTTTGATATTATAAAAGCCGACAAAGACTACGATACCGTTTTGTCTATCGAAGATTAACCCCCACTAACCATTAATAATTAAGTAAGGAAAATGAAATTAAAAATAAAAGATTGCTACAGAATTGGAGATTTAGTTTCTGATGAATTTGGCACAAAAGGTATAGTAGTATATGTGAGCCGCAATAAAATAATTGTTAAAAACGAGTATTCATCTGCTACTTATACTGAAATTGTAGATTTAAATTCGTTTAAAAAAGAACTTACTGTTTTAGCGCACATTGGTACGTTAATAAGCAGCACCATTTCAATTTTGGAAGATGCCCACTAAACACGAGAAATACATGAAGGAGAGGGCAAGAATGCAAGAGGTTAAAATAAAAGATACCGCATTTACCGCTTACTTGGATTATAAAGCGCCTGTTAGACGGCGTGGGTGTTTGCCCCGCCTGCAACTAATTACGGATAAAGCGTAACTCTGGCAGCGTCTAAAGTGTGCCCTGTACCGTCATCGTGACCATATATAAGGATGCTATCAATTACAGTTTTACCGCTATTGGTAAATATCTTATCAATATAGTAGTCATTAACGGTTCGATTAGTAACGCTGTCAATGACTATTTCAGCTTGCCAAGTAAATCCATTAGCGAAATCAACAGACCCAAAGAATGACAAAGGAGTTGGGTTATTAGACCCAGCCGGTATATTGTAAACGAACGGTGCAACAACGCCACCTCCATACCAATAAGGCAAAGCCGCCCATAAATCAACACCATTACCTATTTTAGTGCCTACAGGTGCGCCCAAAGATGTTACCTCGTGCCCTTGAACACGATCCGGTAAAGGGTCTGTTTCAGCAGCCCAATCGGCTGTTGTGTGCAGGTTTTCTAAAAGACGTGTGTCAGCTACTAAGGGCATCTTGTGAAGTTATTATAATGTCCGGGTTTTTCCATCCCCTCAAGTCTAATGTATCAAATTGAACTACTGAATAAGTACCAGGTGCATCTATAATCGCGAGTATGTTGCCAAATTGGTCAAGTATTTGGACTGTATTACCTGCTGGAGGTAACGGCATATCGGGATCAAAAGCTTTGACTAAATCACCATCAACTACAAACGTTCCATTAAATGAACTTACTGCATTGTCTGGGCTATCTAAATCGAATGTGGTTAGTAATACAGTTCCCGACCATTGGATATTATTATTATCGGTAAATAGAAAAGGAAGTTTTCGGGTTTGCAATATAATATCCTGCACCTCCGAAAAGTTGGCATCATCTATTGTATTAGTTAACGCGTTTACCGTTAACGTGGTCGATGTTTTACCGCCGTATTCGTACCGCTTGCCTTTTCCGTTATCTTTTGTAGTAGTTTCCAGCAGATCGGCTGATGTGCTTAGTTTGGTATCTTTTGAATGGCAAATAGACCGATAACCAACAGATAGTTGGATGTAGAATATTAATTCATTACCTGTTATAATCCTTTTTGCCATTATGAGGGTAAATATAAATAATTATCCCGATATATTCTTTCTCGAACTCTTTTCAAATTTAGCTACGTACTTATAGGTGTATTGTGCATCACTATCATCTATTTCTACAATCGTAACAGAGGCCGTTGCGTTACGAGCATCTAACGAAACATTAAACGCCCTAAATAAGGTATTAGGATAAAACCGCAAAGCAAATACCCCATAATAAGCCACGTAAGCGCATATTAAATCCCCCTCGAATATTTGCATAGGTCTTGCATAATTACGTGCTATAGATTTTGTAATGGTTGCAGGTAGCCTGTCTAAAGGGTCTAAGGACTTCAGCGAATAGTTCCAATTGTTAGCTACAACACCCGTTTCATATGGCGTTTGGGTAAATACATTACCTGCTATTCTTTTGTTTTGTGGGTAGGTAAATAGCTTTAACGGAACTTCTTTTTGATTAGCTTGCGGATTGGTGACTAAGTTAGTTAAGTGAGTTTCACCAACTTGCTTAGAATACCCATCGCTTGCATCTGATAAACTTATCTCAAAGTTATCATAATCAATCGTATGCAATATCCCGTCATCGGGAAACTGAAAGCCATCTACACCGTATTTTATAGGTGTCCTAAAGGCAATTGATAAAGTACCCAAGCCACCACCAGGGAAAACATCGGTTGTTATGCTGAAGCTGTTCCATGCTTGGTAATCTGTTACTAACTGTAGATTAGCTATAAATGCGTGGTCGTGATCTGGTCCGTACCAGCCTGTATTATTTATGCCCGTCTTTGTGCTGTTTGAATAGATATAAACATCGCTTCCGCCTGCTGGTTGAAAGAATATGGTGTAAGTTGGGCACACGTTCGTATCTGTATCAAATTGTACAGGCCGCCAAACGAATGACATATTAAGTTTTTTGTTTACCTGGTCAATTTCTATCGGGTCTAATATCAACCACCTATCATCATCCTCCATGAAAAATATATCCCCCGCCTGCACAACAGGGCTACCCAATACCCTTAACATTTGCATTGTACCAACTACCCGTAATTCCCAATCACCATCATAGGCCGTGGTGTCGTAATGCAATCGACCGTCGATGTTATCTGTTTCGGTAAATCCTAAAGGAATAGCGCCCTCAACACTACCTATTTCAAAAGATGGATTAGGGTACAACAACGCCAATATGTTAAAATCAACATTACCCTTGATGTTATATGCCTTATCATAATTTAACGGCTGCGTGCCCATTGGTAAAAACGGCTGGTCAAAACCTATTGATTGGTAAACAGGATGAGCAACAGTTGACCCGCTGCCTGTTGTTGTGCCTGTTTGCAAATCAACGGTATAAAAGGCGCGTTCAAATTCTAATGCGTTGAGTGGCTTACCATAATAAAACAGGTCATTCCAATTAAGCAACACAAACTTACCTTTGTGTTGAATGATAGATAAGCCCATGCCTTTAACAAGCAATTCCAAACATTCATAAGTTGAATTAGGCACTCCGTCAGTACCGTACATCAAATCGCTCCACGTGGCTATCTTAGACCACAAATCGCTGTCGTATGAGTTGTTATACCGTAAAGAAGAAAGTATGGTTATACGCCCGTAATCGTAGCCTAATTGGTCTAAACATTGTTTCAACAACTTGCACCATTGCAATAAGGCGTATTGAGGTACTTGATCTGATGTATAACCATTACCACCTGACCCATCACCCCAAAGATTACCTTTAAGTGATGGCAAGCCGTCGGTAGCGGTTAGCGTAAACGGATAATTAGGATCTTGATAATAGTCTTGCGTTTCATCGGGTAGCATCCAACCTATAAAGTCAACCGCCCCATTTACCCATATTTCAACCTTCCATTGCTTTTCTGGCGCCTTGGTAAACTCATCGGTAGTGAATGATATACCATCGTATAGTAAGGATATATCAACCGACCTGCTGATTATCGTTGTTGTTTTATCTTCAGCACTGTCCCCCTGCTTTAGGATTAGCGGTTTATCAGTCCCTTTTACGTCTTTAGGGTATTGGGTATTGTCGTAATTGTTACGGGTATCGATTAGCCTAACCTGCCATGATAGTTTAACCAATCCTGGCTTATCTATCGTTTCAAAGTCTAATTTGTACTTCCAATGGGTAAGCGTTGCATCATCGAACGCGGCAACTATAGCCGATTTGGTTACATCACATCCGTTCGCATCTTGTGCGCGAATGGTGTAGGTATCGGGCGGCAAATTATCAAAATACCCTGTTGAATTACTTAGGTTAATCGATAAATCACCATTGAATAAGTAATAAACTATCGGCGCAAAGCTACTCGTAACAAATAAGTTAA
>Ga0247803_1001186_pt1 | contig 13750 bp, 8 predicted proteins | sample UWRJL014104B1_FD_180928 | JGI IMG/M metagenome (GOLD analysis project Ga0247803, IMG submission 180928) | Plant litter microbial communities from Arlington Agricultural Research Station in Wisconsin, United States - UWRJ-L014-104B-1 | ecosystem: Environmental > Terrestrial > Plant litter >...
CATAAATTTCTTTGCATAACCGTATTTAGTGCTTATCTTTGCACCCGAAACATCGCGGGATAGAGCAGTAGGCAGCTCGTCGGGCTCATAACCCGAAGGTCACAGGTTCGAGTCCTGTTCCCGCTACAGAGAATAACCCATCAAATTTTTGATGGGTTTTTTGTTTTTTATTACCTCTCTCAATACCTGTAAACGTTGAGACTAAGCCAAAAATAGAGTTTACTCTTCCGTTTAGATATTCCCTGTTTTCAGCCCTAATTGACAATCCTTCCACTAAACTATCTTCTATCATATTATTCAAATATATTGTTCATTTTTATTGGAAAAGTAGCACCACTTAATTCATTATCATTAATATGCTTGTCTTCAAAGTCACGAACATGTTGTTTGAAGTTCGCAAACACAATTTCTTCTTCAGGATTTAGTAGATTATAGTTTGCCTCAATTATTTCTAAAAGTTTCCTGTTATTTGGTAAAATTGTTGAGAGTATCCCTTCTTTCCACTTTTTAGGATTCTCACTTTCTGGGTTAAATCTTTCGTCTGTCAAGGGACCAACTGTATCAAAAATCACTCTGTTCTCCAACATAATTTTTTTCACAACTTGTCTTATTCCACTTCTATTCTCGTATTTTTTTATTCCAAAAAGAACTTGAATCTTAAGAGAATGACTCGATTTCCATTTTTTTAGAAGTCTATCTGAAAATTCACTTTCTGCTTTATCAATTTTAGTATGACAATTAGGACATAAAAGAATTAAATTTTCAAACTTTCCTTTATCATCTTTTGTTAAAGTTATTAAACTTCTGGGACCATCATTACTAGCGCCAATAATATGAGCCATTTCTGCAATATGAAAATTGCTTTCTCCTACATTGTGGAACAAGGGGAGATTACATTCTGGATTTTGGCAATAACCACCAGAATCAGCAAAAAGTTGAAGTTTTACATATGAATTGGGAGTTGCTTTTCCTCTTTTACATGACATATTTCTGATATTTTTGCAAACTACGTTCTCGCGCTTGTGGATCTTGCGGAATTCGAAGGCGAGTATTTTCGGCTAAACGAAAATACGATTTAAAACGACAATTCTACTTAATTCCCAATAGCAACAAAAGTATTTTTAGCTGTAGTTTTAATTTACGTCTTTTGTGTATTCTATGAACTTTTTTGTGTTGTGTATCTTTAGTTGAACGTTTTCGTGATCTATAGATTTCTTGTCTTGTGAAAAAACATCATCTACGGCTTTTAGAGTATTTTTAAGTGCTTCTTCATTCAGTTTTCCTTGCTTTAATTTAAATGCGCTATATTCTTTGTAAACCTCATTTTTAAAAGGAACATTATATTTAACAGTATTCTTTTCTAGAAATTCTTTTCCTTCTTTAAATGAATTTAAGTCTTCGACGATATTTTCATTTAAAATTGAACCTGCCCATTCTTGGGCTTCAGCAATGTCGTGTGCAACAACTAATCCTTTTCCGTATAAACATTGTACAGAATATGATCCGCCATTTTGATTTTCATTTTTTCCAGATACAACTCTGATGTTTCCTCTTACAATTGAACCTCGCAATGGAAAATTATATCCAATTTCTCGCCAATTGAAACTATACGCAACTTCAACCAATTCCAATAAATCTTCTTGAGTACAGGTATTTGTCCAAAATAAAACAGTATCAGAAATGTTTAGGCAATTAATTTTTGATTCAGATAAATCCGCTAATATTTTTCCGTTTTTTGGTTCTTGATATTTGCCTTTTCCAAGACTAATTTCGATGTCTCGAAAGATATGCCCCATTCTACGCATCAAAATTTCATCCTCATTGTTTTGGATAAATTGCTTGAAACCCATAAAATCAAAATAAGCAAGGTAAACTTCTTTCATAAATATTGTTGCATTAGGTTATTGAATTCTCTGATTTCTTCAAAACTACAGCTAACGTTATTGCGTTACAAGCAGTTTGCGACTAAATTAAACCCATTATTCGGATTTGCCAAATCTTCCAAATTACCAGACTTTGTCTTTCCATACTTTATCATCTTTCTAATATCACCAACACATCTGATACATTACCCATTGCCGTATACATCAAATAGTCGCTATTCAAATGTTATACCAGCTTGATTACTAATGGTCATTATCGAGATTAATATCGATGTATATATTCTAAAGGAGCTTTTGATCGTTTATTTAAAGCCTTTTATCTATCGAATTAATTGTAATTTAACAATATAAGTACCGTACTTTATAAATATTTTGTTTTATTTGTATTTTATTTAACAAATGTTTATTCAGAAATTTAAGATATATGAAGAGTTATTTTACAATTGTTTTAATTACAGTTTTTGCTTTGTCATCGGCACAGGAGAAAATTAATTTTGGATATGATGGAGCAGGAAATCAAACTAGCCGAGTCCTTTGTTTTGGTGGCTGTAATTCAAAAAAGGCTAATGAAGGCAAAGAAATTGAAGCACTAGTCGAGGAAGATTTAGAAAAGTTCTTTCCTGGAGATGCCATTTCTTATTATCCAAATCCTGTTAAGGAAGAACTCTATCTTAAATGGGAACCATTAGCGGAAAGTAAAGTAACTTCTATTACAGTTTACGGACTAAATGGCCAGATATTAAAAACATTTTCAAAGACAGAAACAATAAATACAATCAATATTTCTTTTCAGGAATATTCAACTGGCGTGTATATAATTGCGCTAAATTATAATGACGGGGATCAGAAAACAATTAAGATTATTAAACAGTAAGACACTTTATGAAACAATTTTACTATTCACTTTTTTTATTTATAAGTTTTAATCTATTTCTGAATGCACAAACCTACCCTACCGGAAGCTCTGAGGAGGTTGGAATTACATCAGGAGAATTATCTGTTTCTTTATCTGGAGCAGCAAATTACACAATTCCCATTAGCGTTCCACCTGGAATAAATGGAATTGTTCCAAAGATCAGTTTAGCTTATAGCAGTCAAGGAGGGAACGGCGTTGCTGGATATGGATGGAATATTGCGGGGGTATCTACCATCAGCAGAATACCTTCCACGAAATATCATGATAATATTATTGATCCTGTAGATTTTGATGTCTATGACAGATTCGCTTTTGATGGTCAACGTCTACTGATAAAAGAAGGTTCTGGAACTACTTATGGTGGTGATAACACAGTATACGAAACTGAGAGTTTTTCAAATATTAAAATTACTTCTCATGGAGTTCATCCAAATGGTTCCAATTTTGGACCGTCTTACTTTATAGTTGAATATCCTGATGGTTCTAAGGCATATTATGGAAGTTCTACAGATTCAAGATCTATTACAGACTGGTCAATAACTTACTGGGAAAATCCTCAGGGAGTCAGAATCAGCTATAGCTACTTGCTGAACAATAATGTTTTGGATATAGCATCTATAAAATACGGGACTTTATCAGCTACCGCGCCAATCAATGAGATCAAATTCAATTATCAAACTAGAACAAGAACAGAGCAAGGATATATCGGAGGATTAAGTATTTCCAGAAAAAACTTGCTAGCAAGTATTAATGTTATTGGCAATGGAACAGGATTTAGAAATTATTATATGCAATATAATCTTGCTTCTTTAGATTATCAAAGATTACGTGATATTACGGAAAAAAATGGCGATAATTCAAGAAGTTATAACCCAACAATATTTGAGTACGGTACCAGTAACAATGCTATAACTGTTAATAGTACGGCTTATCCATTGGGCTTAGGAGAGATTAACGCCAATAATTCTGCTACGATTGCAGGTGATTTTGATGGTGATGCAAAAATGGATTTTGTTTTATATTCGATAGCAACGGGAATAAATTCACAAAAAGATTTCTGGATGTTTAAGGGATTTGATAACAGTTCTTTAATAACCCCAACGAAAGTGAATTGTGGTTCTTTTGGAGCGATATTTCCATTTAATGGCTTAACCAGCAATGGTAAGATGTATCACTATCAGGGTGTAACTGTTTCGCAAGCAGATCTTTCGGATCTTAATGCTGTCAATTTTAAAAGTTACTATAATTCTAGCACAGGCGTCGTATTAGACAACACAAAAAAAGCTCTATTTCCAGAAAGATGGATTCAAGATTGTACTAATTCATTTATCGGAACGCAGGGAAAATTTATTTTCAGCGGAGATTTTAACGGTGATGGACTCACCGATGCAATGGCATTGGATCAAGATTTTCAAGAACTTTATTGTAATCCCGATCCTTATGGCGGTCCGGATATTTATAACTATTCAATAAACTCTACAAGTCAGTTTTATTTTGTTGATTTAGATCGAAGAAAAACGACCGATTTTGTAAATTATGCAGGTCAATTGCAGGACTATTTTTTAAGCACTGACAGTAAGATTGAAACCTTTGATGTTAATGGGGATGGTAAAACCGATATACTTCACTTTAAAAACGGAAAAGTATATGTTTATACCTTGAATAATAATAATCAGCTTGAGTTTTTATGGAAAACTTTAGATACTGATATTAAAATTAATCAACCCATTTTGTCGGGTGATTATAATGGAGATGGAAAAATGGATTTTATCACTCCGACAAGTACAGGTCTTTATGCTTCGAGTTATGTGAAATTTTTATCAACAGGGAGTGGATTTGTAAGAAGTCCAGAGACCTATCCTTTCATCAATATGGGCAATAGCAATGATGGTCAGGGGATATATACTTGTAGCCTGATTCCTTTGGATATAAATGCTGATGGGAAAACGGATATCGTACAATGCAGATCGGTTTTTGGCAATGCGTTTAATGGGGCGAGAGTTTTAATGAATGTTTACAAAAACACAACTACTTCATTCTCGGCATCTTCTACTTATGATACTGGCGCACTTCAAGCTATCAGAAGTTATCCGCTGCCGGTATTCTTATCCCCAAAAACAAATAACCAATATTTATCACTAGGTGTTATAAGCAATAATCAAATTTATACATTCGATTCAAAAAATGATTTTACCAAAGAAAGATTGTTGCTTAGTATAAGAACAGGAAATGGAGTAAAAGAGACAATTACTTACAGTCCTTTGCAACAGGATATGTATGACCCCTTGTATACCCCTTCAATTTTTACTGAAACTTTTCCTAATATAGATATTGTTGCAGCACCAAGCTTGAAAATTGTAACTATGCTAGAAAATCAAAGCGCTAGCGGTTCCAAAAAGCAATTGTTTCATTATGCGGGAGCAGTTTCAAATAGTTCGGGATTAGGTTTTTTAGGTTTTAGAGCTACAATGAGAACTAATTGGTATAATGATGATTCGAAAATGATATCAAACATTTTTAAAAATGATATTTCTTTAAGGGGAGCAAATATTGAGAATTATTCTGTACTAGGTTACGCATCACCAAATTTCATCCCAACTTCAACATTTATTTCAAAAACTATTTTAGGTTATAACAGCGCAAGTGAAGCCCTCCAAACCAACAAGGTATTCAAACTTAAAAATATTTCAGCTAAGGAATTTGATGGTTTAGAAAATACTAGTCGTGAAACTACACTTGAATATAATTCAGTTAATAATCCAACCAAGTCAACAACTGTAGTAAAAGATGATGGAGCTACAATTCAAGAAACAATTTCATCAATAAGTTATAAAGATCCTACAGTAACACCTTATTTTCTAGGAATTCCATCAAGTAAAACCCAAAGTATTTCTGTAACAGGAAGTCAAATGCTGACAGAAGAATTTTACGATTATTCATCTGATGGACTTCTTACAGAAATCAGGAAAAAAGGTACAAATACAGATTTTATTAAAGAAAAAAACACATTTGATCTTTACGGAAATGTTGTTGCAAAAACATTCATTGCGGGAAATCTAACTCCAAGAACATCGAGCTACATTTATGATAATAGTGGTAGATTTTTAACCCAAAGTACAGATATCGAAAATCTTATAAAAACTTTTACATATAATATATATAATGGATTAGTAACATCTGAGACAAATGAAAATGGCTTAACTACCTCATATCTATATGATAGCTGGTTTAAAAAAACACTGACGACAGATTATTTAGGAAAAAGTAGTAAAACAACTTATTCCAAAAGTGTTGAAAAATCAATAGTAACAACAATATCCGAAGATGGAAGTGCTCGTGAGGAGACATTTGATGATTTGGGACGAAAAACAAAGGCAGGTATTAAAAATATAATGGGATCATATTCATATATTTCTTACCAGTATGACATAGAGGATCGGAATGTTAAAATAAGTGAACCTTACATCGGTAGTACTCCATCTTTATGGAATGAAACTCAATATGATGCATATGGTCGAGTTATTATAAATAAAGCCTCTACTGGTAAGACTGTTGACATTAGTTATCCCGCCGCACTAACTACAAGAACCGTCGAGGGGTCTAAATCTAAATTATCAACAAGAAATGCTATTGGAAATGTTATCTCAGTAGAAGACAGCCCGGGAGGAAAAATTACTTATAAATATTATGCTAATGGTAATTTGATGGAATCTAATTACGGGAATGTAAAAACTACTATTACGCAGGATGGATGGGGAAGAAAAACGGGAATTTCAGATTCATCGGCAGGGAATTATAGCTATGATTACAATGAATTTGGAGAAACAACAAAAGTAACAACACCCAATGGGTTTATATTATATAAAATTAATAATGTTGGAAAAATAGAGCAAAAACGAATTGGGGTAGGAAATGACACTATTTCCAGAACAACATATACTTATGACGGAGCAACTAAACTTTTAACAAAGAGTAATTTTGAAGATCTAAAAAACTCTACCACTACAAATATCGTTTACCAATATGATATAAAGAAAAGAATTGATAAAACAGTTGAAACAACTCCATATGCAACATTTACTAAAGAATTAGCTTTTGACGCCTTTGGGCGAATTGATACTGAAACTTCAACGGCATTATTAGGAAGCAAAAGCACTAGTAAACTCATAACAAATACTTATCTAAATGGAACACATTATCAAATTTTAGATAATGGTACCGTGTTGTGGCAAGCGAATGAATTTGATGCCAAGGGACAGCTTAAAAAAGCAATAAATGGCCCTGTAACGATAGATTATATGTATGACGACTCTGGTTTTGCTAAAGAGTTTAAATATACCAAGACATCTGGATCAACAAATATTTTAACATTAACTAGTACTTTTGAAGCTTCAACAGGAAATCTACAAAATCGCACTAATAATTTATTTGCATGGAATGAAACTCCCAGATATGATAATTTAGAACGTCTCATAGAGTATAACAATCATACTGGGTTAACTGAAAATCAATCTTATGATGACAATGGACGTATTGCACAGAATAGCATTGGTACTTATAAATATTCAAGTGATAAACCTTATCAAAATTCATCGATACAGACTACTGCCGAAAGTTTAGCGTATTATAGTGCGAAACCAATTTTAACTATTAGCTATAATCCCTTCAAAAGTCCAATTCAAATTGAAGAAACTGGTATAGATAAAATTAGTTTTACCTATAATGACTCAAATGAACGCAGTGTAATGTATTATGGAGGATTACAAGATGAAAAGCTATCACGACAATACCGTAAGCATTATTCAGCTGACGGCAGTATGGAAATAAAAGAAAATAGATTAACAGGAGAATTTGATTTTTTTACTTTTATTGGCGGAGATGCCTATTCTGCTCCTTTAGTATTTAAAACAGATGGTGGAATAAATCAAAATTATTTATATTTTTTACGCGATTATCAAAATTCAATTATTGCGGTAGTAAATCAATCAGGCACAATTCTTGAGAAACGTTTGTTTGATGCTTGGGGCGGTATAATCAAAGTTGAAGACGGTGCTGGTAATATACTATCTGGCCTGAGTATTATAGACAGAGGATATACTGGACATGAACACCTTCAAAGTGTAGGATTGATCCATATGAATGCTCGTTTGTACGATTCTAAGCTACATAGATTCTTACAGCCCGACAATTACGTTCAAGATCCTTTTAATACTCAAAACTATAACCGATATAGTTATTGCTGGAATAATCCGTTTAAATACACGGATCCTAGCGGTGAATGGATTCACATTGTTGTGGGAGCTGTGATAGGAGGATTCGTTAATTGGGGAATGCACGGTTTTCAGCTTAATGGGAAAGGTTTGTTGGCATTTGGAATAGGAGCAGCAGGTGGTGCAATGATGGCATCCGGAAACGTTGCTGGATTATCTTTTTTTCAGGCGGGGATGATGACAGCAAGTTATGCAGTAGCCGGTACAATGTTTACTGGTGTTGCAAATCATATGGCTTTTGGTGACGCCATGCCAACGATGAAGCAAATCGCTGTAATGGCGGCAGTTTCATTTGTTACAGGTGGAATATTTAGAGCTCCAAGAGTTCCTGTTAGTAAAGTATCTGAACTTACTCCAGCAGGTATTGCTGCTGCGAAAACAGAAAGTTCAATCTTTACGAGCACAACTTCAACAACTATTCAAAATACAGCTGCACAAGCAACAACAGAAGCGACAGAAGAGGTTGCGAAAGCAGGATTAAATTTTAAAACTTGGACTAATGCTGAAGGCCAATTACAATTTAGTGCAAATGCGATTAAAGCAGAACCGTTGCAAGAAGTTATTGTAAAAACAGGAGGTCGATTAGGAAATGAAGCTACGCGATTACAGATTTCTCAAATATCAACTGCATTGGAGCAACGAGGATATGAAATAATTAGAGGCGGGCAAAGAGGATTTAAGGAGGAATACTTAAAACCCCTACTTGGAGGAAGAAACGGAGGTTCATATCTGGATATTACAGCGAAACATCCTGAATATGGAATTTTGCGTATAAATACTGTTGATGTTATGGCAGATGGAATAACACCTACAGCAAGAGAATTAATTAATGCGGCAAGAATAAGAACACAAATTGCACCGGGAGAACATTTATTACTAATACCAAAAAACTAAAAAAATGAAAAGTAAACAAGTTTTATTTTTTGCCACTTCAATTGATTTAATAGAAATCATTAAATCAATTGAATCATCATTAGATATCAGCTTTTATGAAATGGGATTATTTAATGAGCCTTCAATTACTTGTTATAAAACAGTTTCAGAAATTCCAAATTTTGGTGTTTCTTTAGAAGGCGATTGGAATAAAGATCGGAGATTTCTAGTGATGCCTAGTACACTTCCATTGAACATAAGAGAAATACCGCAAAGAAAAGGTGGGATAAAACATGCTGTTGACGCATTGGAAAATCAAATTAGTATTTGTTTTCAATTTGGCGGTAATTTTCAAGATAACGCCATCATATGTGGTTCGTGTGACTCAACTTTTCCATCCGATTTTTCAGAGCAGATTTTTAGTTTTTTCTCACTTAAAATAAGAAAAGCTTTTAAAAAAATTGAAGGATTTTATGTTGGAAATGATGCGGAACAGAAACTTCAATTAGGATGGAGATTAGTAACAAATGTAAAACTTTCTAAAGATTTTGATTTAAAAATCAAGAATAGTGATAACTAATAATTAAGAGATTATCAGGTTTGAATATGAATCTAAGATGCAATAATCACGTAATAATCCACAATAAAGTGGTTAGATATTTGAATGCTTCCCGCTACTAAGACAAAAGCTTCAGAGAAATCTGGAGCTTTTTTATTTTAAAATCTAAGCTGTCGGAATCATATCCGCCGCGGCGGACAAAGGTTCGAGTCCTGTTCCCGCTAGTAACACAAAAGCTTTAGATTTCTCTAAAGCTTTTGTGTTATATAAAATAAATTCACGAGCGTGACGCTACGATTAAAATTAGTAATTAAAACCGTATATGCTCCTTTTTAGTTATCAAAAGGATCGCTGTATTGGTAACTAATAATTCCATCCGTTATGATTACTTCCTGCTTGCCATCATTTAGTTTCCCTGAAAATGTTGCGAAGAAACAAGACTTTCTATTTATTTTGACATTACATTCGAATTCACCATCAATAAAATTGCCATCAAATGATACGTTATTTATATATTGATGGTAAAGAAATTTTTCGATCACATTTTTACCTGTTTTTTTATATGGTAAAATAATAGCAACTCCCTGTTCTCTAAGAGGATCATTACTTCTTTTATCAATGTTTAAATGTAATACATATCCTTTAGAAGTGAGATCGATTCCGTAACCTATTGCCTGTAAAGTTTGAGGCTGGCCGTTCACTACCATTGATACACTTGTTGGCTGACAATTCATATCATCTTTATTTTCACTGTCTTTATCACAGGAAAATGTAATAACAACTATAAATAAGGAGAGTAATTTTTGAATTGTCATTTTTGATTTTATACTTGTTATGTTCATGTTTGTACGAGCGAAACGCTACCAAATTGTTATTCTGTCTTCCTTTGGCACAAACATTTTATCTCCGGTTTTTACATTAAATGCCTCATAAAAAGGAGTAGTATTCATTAATGGCCCATTAACACGCCAATTTGGTGGAGAATGCGGATTATTGTTAATCCACAAACGCAGGAACTCGTCTTTCATTTTTACTCTCCATATTTTGGCTATAGAAATAAAGAAGAGTTGGTCTGGAGTAAAACCGTCAATTTTTACATTTCCTTTTCCTTGTTCGGTCATTTTAAAAGCATCATAGGCAACTGCTATTCCGGCAATATCCGCCGTATTTTCACCCACTGTCATTGCGCCATTAATATGTAAATCTCCCAAAACGGTATAGGTACTGTACAAATTGATAACCTGTTGTATTTTTGACTTAAACTTTGCATAATCCTCTTTTGTCCACCAGTTTTTCAAGTTGCCATCCTTATCATATTGAGCACCCTGATCATCAAAAGTATGGGTTATTTCGTGACCTATAACCATACCAATGCCTCCGTAGTTAAGGGCATCATCTGCATTATTATCAAAATATGGGGCTTGTAAAATACCTGCAGGAAAAACAATTTCATTTGCAGTAGGATTATTATATGCTGTAACTGTTGGAACTGTAGTATACCATTCTGATCTGTCGACTGGTTTGCCTAATTTTGCCAATTGAAATTGATATGCAGCTGTAGCGGCCGAAACCATATTCTCAAAATAGGTATTTCTGGCTATTTTTACCGAACTATAGTCTCTCCACTTATCAGGATATCCTATTTTCTTAGTCATGGCTGCCAATTTTTCTTTCGCTTTTTGCTTCGTATCAGGACTCATCCATTCCAATTTATCAATTCTTTTGGCATATGCTTTTTGAAGATTATTCACCAGCACCAACATACGCTTTTTGGCATCTTCTGGAAAATATTTCTTTACATACAATTCACCCAACGCTTCGCCTAAGTAATTATCTACGACATTAGCCATTTTTTCGCCACGTGATTTTTGAACAGCCTGACCAGAAAGTACTTTGGTATACTCAAATGAGGCATCTGCAAAAGGTTTACTTAAATCATCTGCATATCTTTCGAGAGAATTTGCTTTTAGGTAAATTTTCCAATTATTAATGGGAATTGTTTTCAAAAGCTTGTTTAGGACATCATAATAAGCAGGCTGACCTACATTTATAGAATCGGTTTGAGCACCTAAAGTATTTAAAAAAGTAGTCCAGTTGATGTTGGGATGTCTTTTTACAAGATCTGTCACAGCCAGTTTATTATAATTGGCCTGTACATCGCGAAGTTCAACTTTTGTTTTATGCGCAACGGCGAGTTGTTTATCAATATCGTAAACCAAATTAGCATTCTTTTGAGCCTCTTGGATGTTGCTGCCTGTTTGCTGAAATAATGTAGCAAGGTATTTTTTGTACGATTTCTGTATAGCAACAGTCGATGAATCTGATTTGAAATAATAATCTCTGTCTGGCAAACCGATACCTGTTTGATAAATTTGGGCAATGTTCATACTGCTATTTTTATCATCAGGTCCCACTCCAAAACCTATAATAGAAGAATTGTTCACTTTTTCTTCATTAACAACAAAGTTCATTAAGGACGGTAAATCGGTAATTGCTTCAATTTTGGCAAGTAACGGTTTTATAGGTGTATAACCGCGTTTGTCAATGGTTACAGTATCCATACCTGATGCATAAAAGTCTCCTACTTTTTGTGCTATACTTCCCGCTGAATTCTTGCTTTGCGAAATACTGTCTAATATTCCTTGCAGGCGCATTCGTTGTGGATAATTCATAAACATATAGGCACCAACTCCGGATTGCGATGCAGGTATTGATACAGAATCGTACCATTTGCCGTTTACATATTTAAAAAAGTCATCACCAGGACGCAATGTGGAATCTATTCCTGTGATAGTAACATTTTTTTTTCCTTCATGTTTTGAACATGCTGTAAAAGCTAAGAATGCAAGGAAGAACATTAATGAATTTTTCATAATCTAGACTATTTCTATTAAAATGAACTGAAAAACGTTTGAAAGCAGATTTTTTAAAATGGCTATGTTGGGCATAGTTAATTTTAGCAGAACAATATACGAATTCGGTTTTTAATTCTAAAGTTTTTTTATAGCATTACTACTTATAAAACTCAGCATTATAAGCAGTTATTTAATCATTAATGAAGTAATCAGGCATAACGTTTCGGGACCACAGTGGCTGTAAGACTTAATTAATGCAAATTTTATCTTATTTTTACCACAAGAACAGAACTGAAAAATAAAGTAGAAACGATCGTCAATAACAAAGATATCATTATAATTAAGTCGGATAAAAAACTGAAAAAAAATACCATAACCTATAGCTAATGTATTATGAATACTAAAAATCTGATATCAATTTTTATATTATTATTTTTCTTGTCTTGTAAAATTCAGGCACAAGGATTTGATAAGAACACAAAGGATAGTTTAATGCTGTACAATAAAATGCTTTCAGAAAAACAGATGCATCAGGATCTTAAAATACTCCTTGCCATAAATGAAAAAGCAAATTCCGGTTTATACCAATACCGCTCTAAAAAACAAATAGACAGCATTTACAACACTACTATTAAAAGTATTAAAAAGCCTCTGAGTGTTACCGAGTTTTACAAAATAATGCTCCGCCTGGCAGATTATGAAGGAAGTGTGCATAACTACACCATCCCCGATCTCGATTTAATAAATTTTCTGAATCGTCAAAAATCATTTTTCCCTTATCCTCTTATTTACATTAACGGACAAATTATTTTCGATGGTCAATCATCAGATATACCACCTGGTTCGAGGATAAGAAGCATAAACGGGGTAAATGATGTAAAATTGATGCAATCTTTTTATAAATATTATACAGCAGATGGCTTTAACACTACAGAAAAATTGTCGGCCAGCGTAAATAAATCGTTTGGGATAAACTATCTGCTGGAATACGGTCTTTGTAATGAATTCATTATAGAATACAATTCACCAAAATCTGAATCTCTTGTAAAAAAGGTACTTCCTGCAGTAACCCTGAAGCAAAGAGAAACAAACATTAAAAATAGATTTAGTGCCCCTGTTACAGACTTAATAGATTATAAAAAGCAGGCTCCTTATAGCTTTCGCATGCTTAATCCGGCTACGGGTTTGTTGAATCTAAGATGGTTTGGGATGGCATACGGATCAGACGATCCTAAGTTTGAACCCTATGTTCAATTTTTGGATAGCGTTTTTGCAGGACTGGACAAAAACAAGGTTTCTAATCTGATAATTGATGTTAGAAATAATCCTGGCGGCAGTGACCCTAACTTTGAACAACCTGTAATGTATCTCACAGATAAACCATTCAAAGAAAA
>Ga0247803_1001187_pt1 | contig 13741 bp, 11 predicted proteins | sample UWRJL014104B1_FD_180928 | JGI IMG/M metagenome (GOLD analysis project Ga0247803, IMG submission 180928) | Plant litter microbial communities from Arlington Agricultural Research Station in Wisconsin, United States - UWRJ-L014-104B-1 | ecosystem: Environmental > Terrestrial > Plant litter >...
CTTTCCGTTTAACCTGCTGCTTAAGGTGAGCAGTTTCCGTGTGTTCTGGCACCCGCTCTCGTGGGTTGCGGTAGCCGCGCTTCTGGCCGGGTCATTATGGTACAGTGGGCTGCGTATATCTTCTTACCTTCAAAAATATGATACCCTGGGCGCGAGTTTCAGGTTTACACTGCGGGTAAACATCCGGCTGCTCATTGGGCTAACCGTTATTTACATTGGCGGTATCGGCCTGCGCATGTTTACCGGACACAAGCCGCTGCTGGCTGCCATTCCCTACAGCATTATAGCCATAACAAGCCTGCTGGCGCTTGCCTCGTTAGTGGCAACCGTTACCATAAGCCTGCTTATCGTACACCTTACTAAAAACAAGCTTAAGACAACGCCGGGGGTTTAATTCAAATCTTCCTTGTTTTCTCCGTGAGCCTCTGTGCCTTCTGTATGCCTCTGTGAAATTCCCTCCATAACTTGAAGACTCCCCCTCCAAAACTTTGCAACTATGCTTCTTTGCAACCCTGTAACTTTTGTACCTTTGCCCTTTAACTACAAACAACATAACACTGCTTTACCCCGGCAGCAATTCCCCCCTTGGGGTTTAGGGGACTTTCATCATGCAAAAAAAGATAGTACTGTTAGGATCTGGGGAGCTGGGTAAAGAATTTGTAATTGCCGCCCAGCGCCTGGGGCAAACCGTTATAGCGGTAGACAGTTATGCAAACGCCCCTGCCATGCAGGTAGCCCACGGCTTTGAGGTAATTAACATGCTTGACGGTGCCGCACTGGATGCAGTAATAGCCAAACACAACCCTGATTTTATTGTTCCCGAAATAGAAGCCATACGCACCGAGCGTTTTTATGAGTATGAAAAGCAGGGCATTACCGTAGTGCCAAGCGCCAAGGCGGCGAACTTTACAATGAACCGTAAAGCAATACGCGACCTCGCTGCTAAAGACCTGGGCCTGCGCACGGCTAATTACCGCTACGCAACTTCGGCAACCGAACTGGAACTGGCCGTGGCCGAGGTGGGCATACCCTGTGTGGTAAAGCCGTTGATGTCGTCTTCCGGAAAGGGGCAGAGCACCATAAAAACCGGCAGCGATATAGAAAAAGCCTGGAACTATGCCGTGGAAGGCAGCCGGGGCGATGTAGTAGAAGTTATTGTAGAAGCGTTTGTAAATTTTAACAGCGAGATAACCCTGCTTACCGTTACCCAAAACAACAACCCTACCCTATTTTGCGCACCCATAGGGCACAGGCAGGAGCGTGGCGATTACCAGGAGAGCTGGCAGCCCGCATACGTAAGCGATGCCGCACTTGCCGAAGCGCAGGATATGGCACGCAAAGTAACCGAAGCACTAGGTGGCGCGGGATTGTTTGGCGTAGAGTTTTTCCTTGCAGATGAGGGCGTGTACTTTAGCGAGCTTTCGCCAAGGCCGCATGATACCGGTATGGTAACCCTGGCGGGCACACAAAACTTCAGCGAATTTGAACTGCACCTGCGTGCGGTACTAAGCCTGCCAATAGCCGAGATTACCCTGGAAAAAACCGGGGCAAGCGCCGTGATATTAGCGTCGGGTACGGGTGTACCTGTGTTTACAGGAATCGAAGCCATAGCCGCATTGCCTAAAACCGACTTCAGGTTGTTTGGCAAACCCACCACAAGGCCCTACCGCCGCATGGGCGTAGCACTGGTAAGCGATGCCCTGGGCACACCGGTTGAGGAAGTGGTAGAGAAGGCAAAAGCTGCCGCCGCGCTTGTTACGGTAAGTGAGGCCTAACACCTGATGAAGTAAAAAAAATATGGTAATTTTTTCGATGAGGTTTATGCGGTCGCGTCTGTAACAATATCCGCGAAAGCCCTACTAATATGCAAAACCCAATCTCACATGAAAAAAATTACCATTGCACTGTTTATTCTTATTTTAGGGTTCCTGTTTATTTATAACGGGCTGCCTGTAATAAACTTTGGCTATACAAAACTGCCGGTAATGCTTATAGGGCTGCTGCTGCTTACTGCGCTGCTGCTGTTTAAGGTAACGGGTCAGGGCGAAAAAATGCGCTTTAATGCGGTACCGGCGCACCGCTACCTTTTCTGGGGTATTGCGGCCCTGGCTGCTTATTTAATACTGGGTCCTTTACTTACCACCCTGCCCCTCTTCCGCAGCCAGGCTTATCGCGAACTTATAGGCACTGTAAAGAACGGCACCAAGATGACAAACCATATAGCCCCCATATCGTTAGACGAGGTGCGCGTTGTAGACGAACCCCTTGCAACCCTGCTGGGCGAAAAAATACTGGGCAGCGACCCCGCTCTGGGCAGCAAATGCGAACTGGGCGAGTTTTTTATCCAAAAGGTAGACGGCAAGCTGTACTGGGTAGCGCCGCTGCTGCACTCGGGCTTTTTTAAATGGCTTAACAATACCGAAGGTACCGAAGGATATGTAATGGTTTCGGCTACTAACGAGCGCGATGTAAAGCTGGTGCAAAACCTGGCCGGAAAGGACCTGAAGATAAAGTACCAGCCGGCAGCGTTTTTTGGCAGCCAGATAGCGAGGCACATTTATTTTAACGGCTATGCAGCCACCGGGCTTACCGATTATATTTTTGAGGTAGATGATGCAGGTAAGCCCTATTGGGTAGCCACAACCTTTAAAAAGAAAATAGGCTTTAGCGGAAACGACGCTACCGGCGTAGTGGTGGTAGATGCCCAAACGGGTGCCATACGAGATTTTGCACTGGATAAGGTTCCGTTGTGGATAGACCGCATACAACCCATTAGCTTTGTGGAAGACCAGCTGGCATCGTGGGGCAAGTATGTGCACGGCTACTGGAATTTTAGCAACGAAGACAAGCTGATGATAACTGAGGAGCTTACGCTGGTATACGGGCAGGACAACCGCTCGTATTGGTACACGGGCTTATCATCGGTAGGTAAGGATGAAAGTGCCGTGGGCTTTATGCTGGTAGATACCCGTACTAAAGAGGCTACCATGTACAACCAGAGCGGCGCTACCGAATATGCCGCCCAAAGCAGCGCTATGGGTAAGGTACAGGAAAAAGGGTATAAGGCTTCGCTACCCATACCCTACAGCATTAACAACATACCCACCTATGTAATGACGCTTAAAGACGGCGGCGGACTTGTAAAAATGTATGCCATGGTAGCCATAGGCGACTATACCATAGTGGGCGTGGGCAACACCATGCGCGAAACCCTGATGTCATACAAAAACGTGTTTAACATGGCCGGTAACCGTATTAATGCAGAGTCGCGCACCGACCGTAAGGAGCTTAAAAGCGTAGTGTCGCGCATACAAAGCGACATAAAAAACGGCAACAGCTTTTATTATTTTACGGTTCAGGGTTCGCCCAAGATATTTATAGGCTCATCGCAGCTTAGCAACGAACTGCCTGTAACCACCGTGGGCGACAGCATCTCCATATCGTTTGATGCCGATACCGAGGAAGTTATCGACGTTAATAAGTTTGATAATTTACAGCTGGGGGGTAGGTAAGGGCTGGTGGTATGTGCTTTGATTCCGCTATTGAAGGTACCTAAAAGGGGAGTAGTCTAGTAAAGTATGTTGCTACAGGGCATTCCTGTTAAAGTATACCCAATGTTGTACAACGCCCGGTTAAATCCTGTTAAATTTAACCTTCCTAATTTCCAAAAATAACAATTTAAATGAAACACATTACCACAATACTTGCTGTTACAGGGCTTTTAACCCTAAGCGCCTGCAAGGAAAAACAGGTTACTAAAGAAGAAAAGCAGGAAGCCAAAGCCCAGGGAGGCACTACGGTTACCACAGCCATAGGCCCGCTGGACCTGCCCGCGCCCTTTGCTACCGAAAGCGTTTCTAAAGACAGCAAAATGGTAGACTGGCCCGAAGGCACAACACCTAAAGCCCCGGCGGGATTTACGGTTACAAAATTTGCTACAGATTTAGAAAATCCGCGCAATACCTATGTTGCCCCTAACGGCGACCTGTTTGTGGTAGAGAGCGGCACCCGTGGCAGCGCTAACCGCATTACACTCTTTCGCGACAGCGATAAGAGCGGTACGTATAAAACCCGTGCGGTATTTACCGAAGGGCTAAACCAGCCCTATGGCGTGCTGATACTAAAGGATAAATTTTATGCCGCCTGTACCGATGGGCTTTATATGTTTCCCTACAAAGAGGGCGATATTAAAATACAGGGCAAAGGCAAAAAGATAGTAGAATTGCCCGCAGGTGGCTACAACAACCACTGGACGCGCAACCTTATTGCCAATGCCGACGGGAGCAAAATATACATATCGGTTGGGTCGTCAAGCAATGTGGGCGAAAACGGTATGGAACATGAGGTGCGCCGTGCCGCCATACTGGAGGTAAACCCCGACGGCAGTGGCGAGCGCATTTATGCCACCGGCCTGCGCAACCCCGTTGGTATGGACTGGAACCCGGCCAACAAAGAGCTGTGGACAGCCGTAAACGAGCGCGACGAACTGGGTGATAACCTGGTGCCCGATTATATTACCAGCGTTAAAGACGGCGGTTTTTACGGATGGCCCTATTCGTACTACGGGCAGATTGAAGACCCCCGCATGAAAGGCCAAAAGCCGGAACTAGTGGCAAAAGCGATAATTCCCGATGTTCCGGTTGGGGCGCACACTGCATCGCTGGGGCTGGCGTTTTACAATAAAGATGCCTTTCCGGCAAAGTATAAAAACGGTGCATTTGTGGGCCAGCACGGCTCATGGAACCGCAGCGTGCTGAGCGGCTACAAGGTGGTCTTCGTTCCGTTTAAGGATGGTAAGCCGAGTGGTATGCCAGAGGATTTCCTTACAGGTTTTATAGCCAATGAAGGCGAAGCCGAGGCGTATGGCCGCCCGGTAGACGTTACCGTACTTAACGACGGCAGCCTGCTGGTTAACGACGATGCCGGAAACACGCTGTGGAAGGTAACGGCAAACAAATAGTTTTTTCATCTTACTAAATAGTTACTAAGGGTCCTGCGGCGGTTGCTGCAGGACTTTTTTTATTTTAAAAAAAGGTCCCCTTGTTGTAATTATACCAGTTATTGATATAATGCAGCCAGAATAATTTTTTCACGCAAAGGCGCAGAGGCGCAAAGCTGTACGGAAAAATCAGGATTCGTTACGGCGGCTTATAAGCCGCCTGATAGTTGTCCGTTCATACACCTTTGTGCCTCTGCGCCTTTGCGTGACATTAAGATAACCATACATAGCAAATTAACATATTAATGAATTGTATTACACAGGTAAACAGCATACTAACACCTGATATAAATTCCGGCGTTTCCGTTTCATAAAAATAACGTACTTTTGCAGCTTCAAACTTTTTGACTTATACACTTTAAACGAATACGATGACAGAGGGCAATTTTGTAGATTATGTAAAGATATATGTGTCGTCCGGTAAGGGCGGCAAGGGATCTACGCACCTGCACAGGGAAAAGTTTATTGAAAAAGGTGGCCCCGATGGTGGCGATGGTGGCCGTGGCGGCCACGTGTACCTGGTGGGTAACAAAAGTTTGTGGACGTTGTTTCACCTAAAGTTTGCACGCCACATCAAGGCGGGGCACGGCGGCGATGGCGGCAGCGCCCGCAGCACCGGTGCCGATGGCGAAGATAAATATATTGAAGTGCCGCTGGGTACCGTGGTTAAAGACCAGGAAACCGGCGAGGTGCTTTTTGAAATAACCGAAGAAGGCGAAAAACGCATTTTAGCCAAAGGCGGCAAAGGCGGGTTGGGCAACTGGCACTTCCGCAGCTCGACGAACCAAACGCCGCGCTACAGCCAGCCCGGCATGCCCACGCAGGAAATCGACGTGCTGCTGGAACTAAAAGTACTGGCAGACGTAGGTTTGGTAGGCTTCCCTAATGCGGGCAAGAGTACGCTGCTGAGTGTGCTTACCAGCGCCAAGCCAAAAATTGCCGATTACCCCTTTACCACGCTGAAGCCCAACCTGGGTATTGTGGCCTACAGGGATTTTCAGAGTTTTGTAATTGCCGATATACCGGGAATTATAGAGGGTGCGGCAGAGGGCAAGGGCCTGGGCCATTACTTTTTGCGCCATATAGAGCGTAACTCCATACTTATTTTCCTTATCCCGGCGGATGCCGATGATATTAAAAAGGAGTATGAGATACTGCTGGACGAACTGCGCCGCTACAACCCCGAAATTTTGGACAAGGAGCGCGTTATCGTAATTTCTAAATGCGATATGCTGGACAGCGAACTTACCGCCGAAATGAAAGCCAACCTTGACGTGAGCTTTAAGGGTATTCCGTACCTGATGATATCATCCGTTGCGCAGCAGGGACTGGTAGAACTTAAAGACAAGCTGTGGGAGATGCTTAATGTTACAGCTGAGTAAGGCCGTTACGAGTAAGACTTTGAGATGATAGGATAAGATAATAGACCGCTGCCTGGAACAGAAGGTGAGACGGAAGATAATAGATAATAGACCGCCTGTGAGGGCGGTTTTTTTGTAGAGTTTTGTCAGCATTATATCTTCCATTCCTAGCGGAGGAAAGGAGCCCAGGAATCTCATAGTGTTTATAAGATTGCCACGTCGTTTTTCCTCGCACCCGATGCATTGGCTGAACTGACGAAGTAAAAGAATCTCTTTGGTATACTTTATCAGATTAAGGGGAATAGCACTCCAAGTCTAAATGCTAAAATAAGCTTCCTTGTCAATATCCTCAAGAAGCCCCGGCTGGGCAGGACCCCAACCCAAGTACTCGCGGGTAAACTCACCCGATGATGGGCAGTCCATCGCGGCAAAGTGCGCAAACCAGGTAAAATGGGCAGCAGCTTCCCTGGCTGATTTAGAGGCTACAGGCACATTGAGGCGGCGGCCTATCACGTCGGCAATTTCTTTAAATGCAATGCCCTGCTCTGCCACGCCATGAAAGCGGGTGCCGGGTTCAAAGCCTTTTTCTATTGCAAGGCGGTACAGTACGGCGGCATCAAGCCTGTGCACGGCGGGCCACTGGTTCTGCCCTTCACCTGTATATATCGACATACCTGTTTTCCTGGCAAAATCAATTAGTATGGGTACAAAACCATGGTCGCCCACCCCGTGTACCGATGGCGGCAACCTTACAACCGCTGCCTTTACACCCTGAGCCGCAAGGGCATCTGCCGCCTGCTCAGACTGGCGCGGGTTAGGGCCGGCAACTACCCTGTCAATTTCTACCGCAAGCTTACCCGGGGCAAGCATTCCCGTTCCCGACGTTACAATAAGGGGCTTATCTGTGCCTGCAAGCGCCTCGCCTAACGCGCCAATGGCCAGCCGGTCTACTTCGCACATTTCGGCAAAGCGTGTAAAATCGTGGATAAACCCTGCGTGGATAACCCCATCTGCCGCTTTAGCGCCCCTGCGGAGGCTGTCTAAATCCTGAAGGTCACCATGGTGCACTTCGGCCCCGGCAGCGGTAAGCTGGGCCGCATTGGCTTCATTACGCGCAAGCCCAAGCACGGTGTGGCCTGCGCCAATGAGTTCATCTACTATGGCCGAGCCTATAAAGCCTGTAGCCCCTGTTACAAATACTTTCATAATTTAAATTTTTTATGGTACAAAGGTTAGGAATACAAATAAGATGTATGTAGCCGAATCTATGGTTGTTGTAGCTGAATATAACCCTCAATTTAGATACAACCATCCGTATTTTGGCTACAACCACAACATTATATTTTGCCAACTTTGCAGTATAATATTTAAAAGCATAAAATGAGCATTAAAAAAGTAACATTAGGCAGCCAGGGGCTGGTAGTACCCGCCATAGGGCTGGGCTGTATGGGGATGAGCACAATAGCCGGAAATGATGTATATGGTAAAGCCGATGATACAGAATCGATTGCTACAATTCACCGTTCGCTGGAACTGGGCGGCAACTTTTTAGATACAGCCGATTTATATGGCCCGATGCTTAACGAAAGGCTGATTGCAAAAGCAATAAAAGGCAACCGCGACAGCTATATCATCGCCACAAAATTTGCATGGGAAATAGATGATAACGAACAGCTTACCTGGAAAATAAACGCCTCTAAAGACTATATAAAAAAGGCGGTTGAGCGTTCGCTTAAAAACCTGGGCACTGATTGCATCGACCTGTATTATATGCACAGGCTCGACCCAAACACCCCGATTGAAGAAACGGTAGGCGCCATGTCTGACCTTGTAAAAGAGGGCAAGGTTAAGTACATAGGCCTCTCTGAAGTGGGTACGCAAACTATTGAACGGGCGCATGCCGTGCATCCTATAACTGCTTTACAGTCAGAGTATTCATTGTTTGAACGTACTGTTGAAGAGGCCGGTGTTTTAGATACACTTAAAGAATTAGGCATTGGCTTTGTGCCCTATTCGCCGCTGGGGCGCGGGTTTATTTCGGGGGAAATAAAAAGCCCCGATGACTTTGCAGAGAACGATTTCAGGCGCGGCATCCCTAAATTCCAGGGGGAACAATTTTACAAAAACATTGAGCTTTTAGAAGCTATTAATACGCTTGCCACGGAGAAAGGGATTACCGCGTCGCAGCTGGCCATAGCCTGGGCAGTAAATAAAGGCTTTGTGCCTATACCCGGCACCAAGCGTGTAAAGTATGCCGAACAGAACATTGCGGCGGCTAACGTAACCCTTAGCGCATCTGAAATTCAGGCACTTGAAAACATAGTACCGTTGGGCACCGTTACCGGAGACCGTTATGATGCCTGGGGTATGAGCATGGTAAACCTGTAAATTGACCGGACATTAATCAGTGGAAAAAGCTATCTTTACGGTAGCTTTTCCGCTTAGAACCAGCACTATGAAAAAAAACGCAACAACCCCTTATAACCTTGAAAGCATAACTGATCTGCACCGCGTGCTAAACCTGCCCGCGCCGCTGCACCCGCTGGTAAGCGTTATCAACCTTAGCAATGTGCCCTGCATTATAGACGAAAACCTGCATAGCCTGATGTATAATTTTTATTCGGTTTGCACAAAGCGTGACTTTAACGGCCGGATGAAATACGGGCAAAATTATTATGATTTTGATAACGGGATTATGACGTTCTTCGCACCGGGACAAGTAGTTAGCACAGAGGGCAGCAATGTAAGCGTTAGCGGGATATGGCTGGTGTTTCACCCCGATTTTTTGCGGGGCTACGCACTTGATAAGAACATTAAAGAGTCCGGCTATTTTTCATACGCCACGCATGAAGCACTGCACCTGTCTGAGGCTGAGGAGGCTATGGTAAACGGCATAATGCTGGCCATAGAAAAAGAATACCTGCACCCAATAGATAAATTTAGCCAGGACGTTATGGTATCGCAAATAGAGTTGCTGCTCAATTACTGCAACCGTTTTTACAACCGGCAGTTCATTACCCGCAAGCAGGCTAATAACGACCTGATTACCAAACTGGAACAGCTGCTTAACAACAATTTTAACGCTGAAAACCCAGGCCTGCCAAAGGTAAAAGACCTGGCCGGGCAGCTTAATGTTTCTCCAGGCTACCTGAGCGATATGCTGCGCGCCCATACCGGCCAAAACGCCCAGCAGCACATACACAACAAACTGATAGACAAGGCTAAAGAGATATTAAGCACTACCGAACTTACCGTTAGCGAAGTAGCTTACCGCCTGGGGTTTGAATACCCACAGTCGTTCAGCAAGCTGTTTAAGGCCAAGGCCAACGTTAGCCCGCTGGAATACAGGAGGTTGTTTAACTAGTTGTTTCGTGGATTTACTTCGTCCGTTCGGGCTCTGCCCTCGGGTGTCAATTTGTTGATTCGACTGTTAAACGTACTGGAAGTTAACAAATTAACAAATCCACGAATTAACAAATCAACATCTTAAAGGATTCCTTCATCGGCAAAACTCATGTAGCTGTGCTCGGTAACTATCACGTGGTCAAGCACTTTAATATCTAAAGATATGCCCGCTGTTTTTAACTGGCGGGTTATTTGCTTATCGGCATCGCTGGCCTTTAGCACTCCGCTGGGGTGGTTATGTACCAGTATGATTCCCACGGCATTATGCTCCAGGGCAGTCTTGAAAACAAGGCGCACGTCGACTACGGTTCCGGTAAGCCCGCCCTTGCTCAGCTGGGTTTTATAAATTACTTTATTGCTGTTATTCAGGTAGATAATCCAAAATTCCTCGTGCGGCAATTCGCCAATAACGGGCTGCATAATCTCAAAAACGGCCTTGCTGCTTGTTATCTTATCCAGCACTTTTACGTCCTCCTCGCGGCGGCGGCGGCCCAGCTCCATAGCGGCGGCAATGGTTACGGCCTTGGCATCGCCTATGCCTTTAAAAGCCATAAGTTGCTTATAGCCAAGCTTTCCCAGCGCGTTAAGGTTGTTGTCTACGCTTTTTAAAATGCGCTTACTCAACTCTACCGCGCTCTCATTACGGCTGCCACTGCCTATGAGTATGGCTATCAGTTCGGCATCGCTTAAGGCGGCTTTCCCCTTGAGCATCAGCTTCTCACGCGGCTGGTCGTCTTCTGCCCAAAATTTTATCGATATGTTTTGCTGTAAGTCTTCCATGGTTAATGGCGGTTTGGATAAAAAACTAAGATAGGCAAAATTTGCGTCACAACTATTTTACCCTAAAAGCATTGTTGATAACTTTTTTTGAGCACCAAAATAGGATTTTATATTACACTTTGTTACACAAAATTCCACATTTTTTAAAAAATATAGCTTTTTTTGTGGAATATCAAAGCACTGATTTTAAATACTATCCTATTTAATAGTACACAATTGGCCTTTATTTCTCCACATTGTTAATAACTGTGATTTGCTGAACAAGCGGCTTCAGTACAGGCTACGGTTTTTAAGCTTATGGCCAAAACTCTACACAATCTTCACCCATCAACCGACAACCATCAACCGACAACCATCAACCGATACCTAAATCAAATTCTTTACCTCATCAAAATTCAGCCCCCCATAGTTACCAGAACTCATTAATAAAAGCGCGGCGCCCTTGGTATCATATTTCAGTTCGTACAGGTATTGCTTAAACGCGGCAGGATTGGTATAGATAATTAAATCTTCCCTATTGAAAGCGTCGGCAATCTGCCCGTAGCTCACTTCTTCCAGCTGCTTTATTTTTACCGCATCAGGGCTGTAGAATACTACGGCCACATCGGCAGCATCGAGCGCGCCGCGGTATTCTTTTAAAAATTCGGCGTTCAGGCTGCTGTAGGTATGCAACTCCAGGCAGGCAATAAGCGTCTTATCCGGGTACTGCTCCTTAACGGCGCGGGTGGTTGCGGCCACTTTGCTGGGCGAATGCGCAAAATCTTTATAGGCTACGTTTTTACCGTTTTCGGCTATCTTTTCGAGGCGCTTACTGGCCCCTTTAAAGGTGGCAATGGCTTCATAAAAATCTGCTTCGTCTACGCCCATGTTCTGGCAAATCCATTTGGCACCGGCCAGGTTGTTAAGGTTGTGCGCACCAAAAACCGCAATGGGCATAGGGCCTTCGGGGGTTTCCAGCAGGGTAATGCCATTCTCAACACTATATACCGGCGTGCTGTAGGGCAGCTTGCGAATCGGGTTGGCCGCGGCTTCGGCTATGCGTTTTACCTCGGGGTCGTTTTCGTTATATACCAGTATGCCGCCGTTAGTTATCAGCTGTATGAAAATCTCAAACTGCTCCACGTAATTCTCATAGGTAGGAAACACGTTAATATGGTCCCACGCTATGCCGCTTATCAGGGCAATATTGGGCTGGTACAGGTGGAATTTCGGCCTCCTGTCCATCGGCGACGACAGGTATTCGTCGCCCTCCAGTACTATAAAGTCGTTGTCTTCGGTAAGGTGTACCATGGTATCAAAACCCTCCAGTTGCGCGCCCACCATATAGTCGACCTCGCGGGCGTGGTAGTGCATTACGTGCAGAATCATGCTGGTAATGGTGGTTTTACCGTGGCTTCCGCCTATTACTACGCGGGTTTTATTCTTGCTTTGTTCGTATAAAAATTCGGGGTAGCTGTATATTTTCAGGCCAAGCTCCTGCGCCCTGAGCAGCTCAGGGTTATCGGCTTTGGCGTGCATGCCCAGTATTATGGCCTCTATATCGGCGGTAATGCGCTCGGGGAACCAGCCCAGTTCTTCGGGCAGCAGGCCTTTGTTTTGCAGGCGGGTGCGGCTGGGCTCAAATATGGCATCGTCGGAGCCGGTTATGTTATATCCTTTACTGTGCAGGGCCAGGGCCAGGTTGTGCATGGCGGCGCCGCCTATGGCGATAAAATGTGTACGCATTTTGTGGAAGTTTCTTTATGGTCTTTATTCGCGTAAAAGTAGCGAATAGATTTTAAAAATGTAAATTTGGGGGAAAGAACCACCATGAAAAACTTAGATGCTATTTCTAATTTGGATTTCAAAAAAATAATAGGGCAGCTCTATGATGAGAGTGGCTGCAACGGCGATAAAAAGAAGATTTTCCTAAAACGCTTTAAATTAATATTTGTGATTGTTCTCTTTCTTTCTTTTTTAGGCTATCTTAAATTTACATGGTATTCCGATTTTAAAGCGCTTTACGACAAAAAAATTGAAGCTGTAATTTTAGATATCTATTTACATGGCCGAGGCGGAAGGCAAATTAAAGTTTCGCCCAACGGCGAATATTTTTCTATTTACAGCTATATGGATGATATATTAAAAAAAGGCGATTCTATCTCCAAACAAAAAGAATCAAACGCGTTTAAAATATACCGTAAATCAGAAGGAAAATGGGAACACCTGAATACTATCCATATCCGGAAGGATTTAGAATTTTATTGGCTTATCGTAAAGGAGAAGGATTAGCGATTTAAAAATGTAAATTTGTCGGTAAGACCAATCCACCCCAATGCCCGTCAACAAAAAACTTTTAGCCCAAAAATCAGATAAAGAACTCCTAAAATATGTACAGCCCGAAAGCCGTTTTACACATATTGCTATACAGTATGCCTATGAGATACTTTTGTCGCGCGGCCACAGCTTTACACCTGAAGAATTACAGCAAATTGACTTCCTGCTGCGGGACAAGGAAAAGCGGGAAGAAATTTACATCCATGCAAACCATACGCAGGGCGCTACGCTAATGTACATCTGCGCGGGCCTAAGTGTAGTGAATATAATTGCAACCCATAGCGACGCATTTTTTGATGGCCTTACCTTTATCAGAGTGTGCCATATCGCGTTTTTGGCAGGCCTGGGGTTGCTCATTAGCAAAGGTGTAAGCCAGGTAAAGTATATACTGTTAGTAACACAGCTTTTTGGGATATTGGGTATACTACCCATGCTGGTACTGATAAATAGTTATCCTGCATTGGTTGCCGTTTACCTTATACAAATTGTACTGCAAATTTATGTGATTATCCTGCTTTTTAAAATTCCCAAATAGACCCTTTCCATATTTGCTGCAAATTCACTATTTTGCTGCGGAGGGATTACCCACCTTTTCTTTCCGGGGCTTAAGCTCATTTTTTTTAAACTTCAAACTATGCCAAAACCACTGCAACGTTATAAAACAATAAGCGACTATCACCGCATGCGGGGCCTGCCGCCACCGGGGCACTCGCTTATAAGCCTGGTAGATTATGCCGAGATGGGACTCCGGGAAAACCACAAACCCGTAAATATGGTATTTGAGTTTTATTCGGTATCGCTAAAGCGCGACTTTAATGCCAAAATAAAATACGGCCAGCAGGAGTATGATTTTGATGAGGGCATACTCTTTTTTATGGCA
>Ga0247803_1001188_pt1 | contig 13738 bp, 5 predicted proteins | sample UWRJL014104B1_FD_180928 | JGI IMG/M metagenome (GOLD analysis project Ga0247803, IMG submission 180928) | Plant litter microbial communities from Arlington Agricultural Research Station in Wisconsin, United States - UWRJ-L014-104B-1 | ecosystem: Environmental > Terrestrial > Plant litter >...
TCGCAGCAGCATGCAGAACAGGATCATTCCAAATATGTTGTTCCTTCAGACCCATTGGTTCGGCAGAAACTGGCCAAATGGCAGGATGTCAAATTCGGATTGCTCATGCACTGGGGTACGTATAGCCAATGGGGAATCGTGGAATCGTGGTCGCTTTGCCCGGAAGATGAAGGCTGGTGTGAGCGCAAAGGGCCGCATTCTCACAACTGGTATGAGTACAAAAAGGCGTATGAAGATATTGCCAAAACCTTCAATCCTGTTAAGTTCAATCCCGAAAGATGGGCAGCTGCTGCTAAAAATGCCGGCATGAAATATGTGGTTTTCACCACCAAACATCACGACGGTTTTTCCATGTTCGATTCCAAATACACGGATTACAAGATTACAAATACACCCTTTAAATCGAATCCGAAGAGCAATGTGACCAAGGAAGTTTTGTCTGCATTTCGTAATCAGGGCTTCATGACTGGTACCTATTTCTCCAAACCTGACTGGCATACGGATTCTTACTGGTGGCCATACTTTCCTCCAAAAGACAGAAACGCTTCTTACGATCCAAAGAAACGGCCTGAGATCTGGAAAAAATTCCAGGATTTCACTTATAACCAGATTGAAGAACTGATGTCGGATTACGGCTCGGTTGACATTCTTTGGCTTGACGGAGGCTGGGTTCGTCCGTTCAATACAATCGATCCAAAGATCAGCTGGCAAAAATCGATCACGTTTGAGCAGGATATTGATATGCCAAGAATTGCAAAAATGGCAAGATCACATCAGCCCGGTTTGCTGGTTGTGGATCGCACGGTGACGGGAGAATTTGAAAATTATGTAACTCCCGAGCAGCAGATTCCTGAAAATTACATGTCCATCCCCTGGGAATCGTGCATGACCATGGGCGATTCGTGGTCGTACATTCCAAAAGAAAATTTCAAATCGACACAAAAGCTGGTACATACTTTACTGGATATTGTCGCAAAAGGCGGAAATCTGTTGTTAAACATCGCTCCCGGCCCCGACGGCGAATGGCATGAAGAAGCCTATCAGCGCCTTGAAGAAATGGGTAAATGGATGAATGTGAATTCGGTCGGGATTTACGAAACCAAACCACTGGCGCCTTATAGACAAGGAAAATGGGCTTACACAAAAAAGGGAAATACAACTTACGCTTTTTACCTGGCTGACGCAGGTGAAGCAATCCCCGCAAGTATGAAACCGGAAGGCTTAACCATTGCTGCCAATGCTAAAATTTCTTTGGCAGGAAATAAAAAGTCTCTGAAATTAAAGGATGGCGCTATTCAAATTCCACCCAAAACGATTGCCGAGCTTGGGAAGCAGCCGGCTTATTTGTTTGTGATTGAATAGGTGAAAAGTCTTTTGTAGATTTCTTCGTATAGTTTGATGAGTATAGTCCGGGAATGTTATCTTTGAAGGGTGGCGTTTCCGGATTTTTTTTGTGAGTGGATAGCATGTGTGTATTTTTGATTTTTTCTACGTGGGCCATGAAAATCGAAATCCTAAACTGAACTTTCGAACAGGCCATGTAAAGAAGCCCCGTCAACGATTTGGAATTTAGGACTCTGCCTGCCGCTAATTTAAAGACGAAATAAACGATCGCGAAATCATCTTCAAAGGAATAGAGCAGTCCTATTACTATGAAGGTTACAAAAAAGAAGACAATGAATGAAATTTGAAACACAATCCATACCCCCGCTATTTGTGTGAAAAGATGTATCAAGAGAATCAAAAATTTGTCTGATATTTATCTGTCAATTGTAAACGGGCTTTTTTTGCCTTGTCAACTGAATTGTCGAACATAATCTAACTGAACTAATATTAACCAGAAATGATAAAACCATTAGCCGCTTTACTTCTTTTATCTGCATTAAACTCTTTTGCACAAACCCCACCGAAACCTTACGGCGCAACACCGGCTCCCCGACAGGTTGCCTGGCACGAAACGGAGGTTTACGGCATCATGCACTTTACACCAACGACTTTCGAAAACAAGGAATGGGGCTACGGAGATGCGGATCCGAAAACGTTTAATCCAACAGATTTTAATGCGGAACAGATTATTCTGGCAGCAAAGGCGGGCGGTTTGAGAGGAATTGTTCTGGTTGCAAAACACCACGACGGATTCGCATTATGGCCTACCAAAACGACTGAATACAACATCACCAAAAGCCCGTTCCGAGACGGCAAAGGAGATTTGGTAAAAGAAGTGGCTGATGCAGCCCGTAAACACGGACTCAAATTCGGGATATATTGCTCTCCCTGGGACCGCAATAACGCAAAATACGGAACGGCCGAATATCTGAAAATTTATCAGGAACAACTTAGAGAATTATACAGTAATTACGGTCCGTTGTTCATGTCATGGCATGATGGCGCCAATGGCGGAGACGGGTTTTATGGCGGTGCAAAAGAAAAACGTTCGATTGACAATACGACCTATTATCAATGGGATTCTACCTGGACAAACCTTACCCGCAAATTACAACCCGGTGCAAGCATTTTCAGTGACATTGGCTGGGACGTTCGCTGGGCAGGAAATGAAGACGGAAGTGTGAACGAAACTTCATGGGCAACATTAACTCCGGTACCTTCAAAAGGACAAAATATAGCGGTTCCGGGCCAAGCTAATGCAGAAGAAAACCCTGGAGGAACCCGTAATGGAAAATTCTGGATTCCGGCAGAATGTGATGTTCCGCTTCGCAAAGGCTGGTTTTATCACCCGGACCAAAAGCCAAAAACGCCTGAAAAATTGTTTGATCTTTATCTAAAAAGCGTGGGTCGCGGCGCGGCACTGGATTTGGGATTGGCTCCTGATAAGCGTGGACAGTTGCATGCGGATGATGTGGCGGCTTTAAAATCTTTTGGAGATCATGTGAGCAAAACTTTCGCTGTCAATTTAATTGCCCGTGCAGGTTCAAAAGCAGTAAACGTGAGAGGATATAACAGCATTTACAGTGCCAAAAATATTCTGGACGGAAAGCCTGAAACGTACTGGGCCACGGATGAAGATTTCAAAACACCCGAGGTAATCATAGAACTCAGCCAGCCTGTTACTTTTGATGTGATCAGTTTGCAGGAATATATCAAACTGGGACAGCGCATTGAAGAATTTGCAGTGGATGTTTTTGAAGGCACAGAATGGAAACAAATCCATAAAGGAACAAGCATCGGTGCAAAAAGACTGGTGAAGCTGGAAATTCCGGTTACGGGACAGAAGTTCAGATTACGTATTACAAAGTCGCCTGTCAGTGTCGCTATTAGCGAGTTCGGGCTTTATAAAGATTCGGAGTAATTGGGTTTGTAAGAATTGCCGAGACTTTCCAAGACTGCGCGTCCCCGTTTCAGAAACTTGGAAAGTCTTTCCCGCTCAATCCAAAAACCTCACTTTGGTCCTCCCTGCCAATCCAATCAAATCCTTCAGATCATAATATTTCAAAACGCCGTAAAGCACGTTGGAATATACATTTCGTTGCATTGGATTTCTTACCAATTCTTCAAAAGATTTAACAGATCCTGAAATTTCGGTGCTTGAAATCCGGTGATCCAAATAAGCAGCATGAATAGCAGCGGGTCCATAAAGTCCATTTGCCAGAACGCTGATGGGCTGATTTTTTAACTTTGAATCTGATTTTATAAAATCCAGGATAGTCATCAAATCCGTCACACGCTGTCCCATGATCGTTTTACCAATATGCATGCTGATCATCGCGTTACGGTATTCCTTATTCCAATATTTTGTGTCATTCAGTTCGGCAGGATCGGCAGTTTCCCCAAATCCTCTTAAATCTGCCAGAACTAAAATATCTCCCCGGTTGGCATACATTTCCAGCATTTTGTCATTGGCCATCAATTCCGCTTTGCCAGTCTCATTCAGGTAAATTGCCACCTTACTTTTTGAATCGGTTTTTTCAGGATAAATGACCAGCACAGGCACAGGCATTTCGTCTTTTCTTAAAATCTGATACTTGTATATTGTAAAATTTCTTGCCTGAGAAACGCCTGTTGGCTCTATTGTAATTTTTTCTTTGGGAAGATCTACTCCAAGCAATTCTAAAACCTTTGCTTTAATTTCCAGGCTATCGCTTATTACAAATTTTGCACGCTGCCCTGCTAGTGACTCGGCCAGCTTGCTATTTCCCAATGGAACACTGACACTATTTTCCAGTGAATTCAGTACCTGACCTTTCGCTGTGACTAACAAATCCTTTTCAGGAATAGCTTGATTTTCTTTTTCTAAAACCGGATTATTATCATTGTAAAACCATTTTCTAAACCAGGAAGCAGCAGCCTCTCGCTTCAATTTTGGCATACCATGACCACTTTCTGCCGTAAACATGGCGACTTTGTTTTCTTGGCCCAAAACCTGATACGCCTGCTTCAATTCGCTATAAGTTTGCTGCGCGCCCCAGTAATCGACAAAATCATACAAACCCGACATGATCAGCAATGGTTTTGGAGAAAGCATCAATAAAAAATCACCGATTTCCAGTCCTTCCCTGCCTTCATAAGGAATATGCTGACAGCCGTCCGAGGGTCCGTTCAGCTCCAAAACCCGTTCCCTTTTGGAAACATAACTGCAAACAACTGCCACTTTAATGCGATCATCCAAGCCCAGCATATAGGTCGTTTGCGTGCCGCCGCCTGAACTTCCGATGCATCCGATTTTATTTTTGTCCACCTCCTGCCGCGTTTCCAGATAATCGAGTGCGCGATGGTTGTCCCAGTATTCAATCAGGGCAACGCTTGTCCCGACCAGATTTGCACCGGCATTCAGCAAAGTATGCTCTGTCGTAGAACCTCTTGTTGCTGCTTTTCCTTCAATATCAACCAATTGAACCCGTTCTCCTTGTCCTACCGGATCCACTGCCAAAACAACAAATCCGTTTTGTGCCAAAACCATCGCTTCCTTTTGTTCGGAAACCTTGCCCGACATGCCATGGCCGGCTAAAAACAACACACCGGGAAATGATCCTTTTCCCGTCGGGACGTATAGATTAGCGGTTACGAATCGTCCGGGAACACTTTGAAAGACTACATTTTCAATACTAAAATCTTTAAAATTTTTCTTTCCGGTAACCTGCGTTTTCAGTTCTGATTTTAAAGGAAAATCGCCAACTATTTTCTGGTAACGGTTTTTGCTTTGATCCCGATAGTCTTCCATTGCTTGTTTGGAAGAAAGTGCCTTGGAAAAATTTGTTTGCCTGTCCGCATACTGCTGATGAACCTGCCGCATCAGATAGGCATTGTAGGCAGTTGTGTTTCGCCACGAAAGTGCGTTGGAATGATCCTGTGCAATTCCAATTTGTTGGATAAAAAGAAAAACCGGAATGCAAAATGCAATCCGGTATCCTGGCAAAGACTTGCCAAGTTTCAAAAACCTGGCAAGTCTAAAAAAGGCGTTTCCCGTCATATTAATTATAACCAGGGTTTTGTTTGAATTCTTCCTTATTGGTAATAGCATCAAGCTCAACTTGTGGAATCGGGCGAAGCATGTGTGTTTCCTTGATGTTTGCTTTTGCGTCCATATTGTATTTTTGCACGTAGGATATCAGTTTTCCCGTACGTTTCAAGTCGAACCATCTCAACATTTCACCAGCCAGTTCACGGGCACGTTCGTCCAGGATGAAATCGATATTTAGATCTTTTGCAGCCACTTCCATATCTGCTTCCTTGCCAACAATCGCACGTTTTTTACGCAGATCGTTCATATATTTCAGTGCTTCTGTTGGATTTGTACTCATCAAAGCTTCTGACGCAATCAGGTACATTTCTGCAATACGGATCACAAAACCGTCACGTGAACTCCATTCCTGATTGGCAGTCAAACGGGTTGGATCCATATGTTTGCTCATCTGAATAAACTGAGAACGGGTTTGCAGCGTACCATCCGTTTTGTACATCGTATTCCGGTCGTAAATTTTGTATTTGTTTGCAGCATTGGCAGTCTGCGCAGGTGTAGCGGCAGATTTCAGGAACAACATGGAAGTATCGCCCAATGCCATTTTCGCATATCCGGTTACGGTGCCCGCTTTCAGGTTGGCCATGTTTGCTTTCCATACTGTCTGGAATGTTCCGTCATAACGTTGATCCACTTTTTCATTGAACAGATCAAGCAAACGCAAGGTGGGTACGTACCGCTGGTAAGGACGGCCATAAAGTACAGAGCGTTCCATGCCAGGCTGTTTGTCATAGACCATGATAAAGTGCAGATGACTGTTATTTCCTTTTCCGGCAGCCGGGTCAAAATCACCATTCATGGTATCGTCGTTGGTGTAGTTCACATAATAAATCACCTCCGAATTTGCACCGCCCTCAGAATTTTTCATATCCCAAAGCAATTTAAAATCGCTGGCAAGTGTGTAACGACCTGTTGCGATCACTTCTTTTGCCAAAGTAGCAGCTTCGGCATACAGTGCGGCGTTGTTGGTAGCGCTTGCACGGGTCAGACACATCCTTGCCTTAAATGCCTTCGCTACATCCTGAGTAATACGACCTGTTGAAGATTTTTGAGCAGCAAGGTTTGCAATCGCAATATTCAAATCTTCAAATATTACTTTGTAAAAATCCTCCACACTGGATCTTTTGGCTGTGGTCACTTCACCGACAGTCGGTTCGGTCAGCAGCACCACATCGCCCCATGTTTCAGTAATTAACCACAGATAATGTGCACGTAAAAATCTTACCTCTCCCGCATATTGTTTATTCAGGGCTTCGCTCATTACAGGTGAAGGAAGCAGTTTAAGGGCAGTATTACAGGTGTTCAGTGCTTTATACAAATGCCCCCATGAATCTTTAAGGTTAGTCTGCGCACCATTTAAATCCACTGTGTAATCTGAAATCTGATTGGCTTTGTTATCGCCGCCCCGAAGGAAAAGGTCCGTCCCCGTTTCTGTGAATGCCATCGGAAATTCTTTACCATACCATAATCTGGTTCCGGAATAACTTGCATTCACGGCAGCTGTAATGCCCAGTTCGGTTTCAAAAAACGGATCTGCTGTCAGGCCGCTTTTGTTGGCTTCTGTCAGATAATCTTCACAGGACGTTAGCCCAGCCAGGGAAAAAGCCATGCATAATGCTATAATTTTGGTTTTCATTGGAATATCGTTTTGAATATTTAATTTCTTTTCAGGATGTATCTTTTGATTAAAAATCAATGTTAACACCAAAGATCATTTGCTTCACAAGAGGGAAACTCAAATCTCCTCCGCGTTCCGGATCGTAGTCTTTGATTTTACTGAAAGTGAAATAGTTTTGTACGGTTCCATACACTCTGACCCTGCCAACACCAATCTTTTTCGTTAACGCAGAAGGAATATTGTAGCCCAAAGACACGTCTCTGATCTTAACAAAAGAACCATCCACGTAGCCCAGCGTAGATTGATACAAATAGTTGGTTGTGGAATATGAGCTGTTCGGTCTTGGGAAAGCATTCGTTGGATTTTCGGGCGTCCAGTAATCTACATTGGATGAATTTTCCAGTGCGCTTGGTTTGTAAGCCGAGCTGTTGTATTCATAGTTGATGAACTGTCCAATACGTGCATAAACAAAAACACTCAGGTCGAAATTTTTATATTCAAAATGGTTATTTACACCCAGGGAGAATTTTGGAACCTGAGAAAATGTGGTACGGTCACCCGGGTCAACAACACCGTTTCCATTCATGTCCGCCACTTTTACATCGCCAGGTTTGTTGCTGCCGAAGTTTTTGGCTGCCTCTTCTTCACCCAGCTGCCAGATCCCGATTTTCTTGTAGTTAAAGAATACTTTGGTCGGCTCACCTACAAACCAGCTGTTGGCCTCGTTGCGGGTCACACCATCGTTCAGGGCAACTATTTTTTCACGGTTCAGGGTAAATGTATAATCCGTTGACCAGTTGAACGACTTTCCATTCAGGTTTTGTGAAGTGATCGAAAGTTCAATCCCTTTATTTTGCACCTGTCCCACATTTTTCAGGATATCAGGATATCCGGAGTGCGTTGGAAGCAAACTTGGCAGAAGTAAATCCTTTGTCAAAGATTTGTAGATATCTATGTTACCTGAAATCCTGTTCTGAAAGAATCCGAAATCAAGACCCGCATTCCAGGTACCCGTTGTTTCCCAGGTAAGGGCTGGATTTTCAACAATATTGGGTGCATATCCGAATGCCGCACTTGTTCCAAATGCATAAGCTGATAATCCCAAACCGCCCAAGGTTGCATAAGGATCGATGGCTGCATTACCTGATTTACCCCAGCTCACACGCACTTTCAGGTCATTGATGACTTTACTGTTTTGCAGAAAAGGCTCTTCGATAATCCGCCACGCAGCAGAAGCCGACGGGAAATATCCCCATTTGTTGCCAGCTGCCAATACGGAAGATCCATCCGTACGAAGTGACGCCTGGAAAATATACTTGTTGTCAAGCTTATAGTTAACCCTTCCGAAGAAAGAAGCGATTCTCGTTTCTCTCAGCTTACTTCCTATCACTTTTGAAATGGTATTCGAGTTAAGGTCATGGAAAGATGTGATAGGCGAAGCCTGGTTGTTTCCCGCAGAAGTATATTCTTCGTAATTGGTCCCCAGAGAACTGGTTCCCAATAAACCTTGTATCTGGTGAATTCCAGCCGTTTTGGTATAATTAAGCGTATTTTCCCAGGTATAATTAAAGCCATTGTTGATTTCAACGCCTGAAACAGAGTTACGGCCTGCGTTGGCAATGGTGTTGTAACCTTTGTAATAACCCCGGCGGTAATCAAGATTATCCAGACCGATCATGGATTTAAAAAAAAGATCATTTGTTAATTTTACATCAAGATATGCTGTTGCGAATAATCTTTTGTCCCTGATATTGTTGACAAACACACCCGGCTGCTCATCTGCCAATGGCGTAAATTGCGCACTGTAACCAGGGGCCGGATTCAGGATCAATGTTCCGTCGTCGTTAAATGCCTTTGCAATCGGAAGGATTTTGTTGGCCATGTTCAGCGGATTGTCCCGTTTGTCCTGATTTTTGTAAGAATAAATAGCACTTACTCCTACCTTAATCCGGTTATTGAATTTATGGTCAATGCTTACCTTTCCATTCAGTCTTCTGTACACATCGTCAAGCAATAAACCCTTATCTTTTTGATATCCGAAAGATGTTGCAAAGGTTGTCTTTTCACTTCCGCCGGTTAAATTGACCTCATAATTCTGCATCAGGCCGTTGTGGAAAATATAACTCTGCCAGTCTTCAAATTGGCCATCCCTAAGGTATTGTAATTCTGTAACCTGGAAAATATCTTCATCCTTACGGTATACATCCCCATTGGTCGTACGGTATGCTTCGCGTTTTTGCTGGGCATATTCCTGACCATTCATCATTTTCGGATACAATGCCTTTTTATTCATCGAAACGTATGAATTCACCGACAAGGTAGACTTTCCTGAAACGCCTTTTTTAGTCGTAATAATGATCACGCCATTTGCACCACGGGTACCATAAATCGCTGTTGAAGCAACGTCTTTCAGCACTTCAATGGATGCAATATCCGTAGGGTTGATATCGATAAAAGAACCGTAGGGAATACCATCTACCAATACAAGAGGCTTATTGTCAGCTTTTAATGAACGGTTTCCGCGTAAAACGATATTGATGTTTGCCCCCGGCTGACCGGAAGTTTGCGTAATATCAATCCCTGAAACTTTTCCCTGTAAAGAACGAAGCGCATTGGTTGTCGGAATAGCGGTAATGTCCTTTGCTTTTACCGATGTAATCGCCCCGGTAACATCGCTTTTCTTCATTGTACCGTAACCAACCACGACAATTTCTTCCAGTGCCTTAGTATCCGTTAAAAGCTTCACATCAATAATTGAACGGTTATTAACCTGGATTTCCTGTGTCAGATAACCAACATAGGAAAAAACCAAAACTCCGTTTCCGTCGGGGATGTTCAGCTTGTACACGCCATTCACATCAGAAGTTGCACCTGTTGTGGTTCCTTTTAGCAAGATACTCACACCTGGCAGTTCTTCACCATTATCGCCGGTAACCTTTCCGCTTACATCAATAACCGATTTGTTGCGGTCGAAATGAACAGAAATGCGATTATTTAAGGTCTTAACCGCTTTTCCTGCATAAGCTTGCTGATTTGTGTACGGCAAAAATCCGCACACCATCAAAAGACCGAGGGCTGAGGCACTTTGTAGCTTTTTAAACATACTTCATAACAGTTTATATTATTCTATTTATTAATGTTTAATTCACATTCTATTTTCGATTTGACAATTGCACGTCGACGCGTTTACGTTCGGGCAATGCTAAAATGAGTTTGGAAAGGAATTTATTGACTTTGAAAAAATATAATCAAATCAAGAATTTAGTGATCTTTACAACTAAATTTTGGTTGATTTCTGTAAGGAAGATGACTGATTTGGTGGAGATAGCAACGCTTTTTTTGGTATTTTTTTACGCAATCGTTGTCGGGAACGTTGCCAAAGTATACTCGAACCGTTATTTTATTGGAATATTTTTAACTTTTAACTAGTTTTTAACAAATTTTTCAATTTAAAACATTTTCTATTTTTTGTACTATTTGTATAAAAAATCATTTTTAACCGACAATTATGGTTTAAAAACAACTTTATTTCAAATATTATCCAGGAATAACCCAACCATCTGAGTTGTGAGATTTGGGTCCAGGAATAAAAAAAAGTGAGCAGATTAAAACAAAATTAAAGATTCTCATCCTTTTTAAACTTGCCAGGTCCTGAGACGGGGACGCCTAGTCTTGGCAAGTCTAAAGCGATCTAATTGTACATTGACCAAAGCCGTGCATACATTTCCATCATAGCAGCCTGGTCAATCAAAGCTTTGTCTTTCTTCCTGCCGATTAAGCCATTTTCGTCCCGCTCTTCTTTCCAAATGCGTTCAGCGTCATCGAAGAAAAACTGAAATTGCCTTTTGTTTCTATCGATCTTATAAAGTTCCTCATAGCCCCGCAGCAACACCACGTTAAACCAGTAATTGCCGGGCAATCTGCCATTTTTGTAAAAATGCTTTTCGGCCGCTTTGGCAATGTACTTCGCTTCATCAAGATAGCGCTGCTCTTTTGTGATCTGATATAAAAGCGCGTTCGATTGCAGCATCGTTCCGGTATTGTAAGTGTATTTTGCAGAATCAATTTTCATGCCCGGAATTTTGATTGCATCCCAAAAGGTGCCATCCGGAGCCTTTAAATGTTTGTTGGTCCAATTGTACAGGTCAGTCGCGGTCGTGAGATATTTTTGCTCTTTTGTGATCCTGTATAACTGCAAAGCGACCAGTATACCCGGACCGTTTGAGCATGTATTTTTGGTATTCTTTTCATCTTCCTTCCAATACAACCCTCCCCCCGATTTGGTGTCATAACCGGTCATCATGAAAGTGTAAATCTCCTTTGCGATTTTTAGGTAAGTTTCATTTTTGGTACGATTAAACGCGTCCAGACAAGCGATAGCGATCCATTGATTGTCATCATAAAATCTGGAGTCGTTGCCTTCCTTTGACACATAAGCCTGATAACCCGGCGCAGGAGGACTGGTATTGTAGTATTGCTTGACCGCCTCCAGAACCGGTTTCATACTTTGTCTGTCCACCCGCACTGCTTCGACTTCATTCGCTGCCTGCAACAATGCACACAAAGGCCAGAGAAAAGAGTTTGGTTTTTCATTTTTCCCGTTCGTTTCCAGATACAGGCCGGTCTGAGGGTCGTAAAAAACCTTATTTATGTTTTTACTGATCTCCCCAATTCTGCTTTTATAATCTGTATTTGAAGTTTGCCCGTATATTTTCGATGTCAGCAAAAGAAGAGTTACACAATGTAAAGCAAGATTTTTCATAGACATTTTTCTGATGGTTAGCATCCAAAAAAGATGTCTGACAGCAGATTTACTGTGTCAGTGAAGCGAAACCTGACGCTCTATGGTGAATGTCAGACCGATAGCTACGGGACAAACAATTTATCAATTAAACTGATATTTGGAAAATAAAACAATTAAATTTTGTTATTCCAATAAAATGCAAAATACTATTTTATAAGTGTACCGCATTACTTACATTTGATACAACGAAGCCAATCTTCATTTGCTATTTCAGGTCGTATGAATGATTTGAAAGAACCTGTTTCAGAAAAGTGCTGATATGCCCGCACATCATCTGCACAACAAGATTACCCAACGTTGATTAAGATACGGCTAAAATTTAGGCCAAACCTCCAACTTATTAAAAATACTTGACTTACCATACCGGTGTTTATAACGGTGTGATAAAGCATTTGTAATGATATCCATTAGGACTTGATTGTCAATAAATTATAAAGAATTATTATTAACCTAAACGATAAATATTTGATTAAACAAAAAGGGTGAACGATGTGGCAACATCATTCACCCCGAACTTAAACTCCCACTTCAAGGCTGGTACCAAGAATAATCCTGAAAAGGGTGACGGGAATTATTTTGCCGATATTTTGACACCTACAAAACAATCAAAAGTATGAAAAAAACTTTTTACAAACCGAGCGATCTGCTCAGAATTATGAGAATGAGTCTCATACCGCTGTCCATAGCCATTATTCCGCCTTCGGATATCTTCGCAAAAGAATCGGGTACGTTACCATACTTCTCTATCGACGGCATTTACACTGCCGATTACACTATAAAAGGCAAAGTGCTTGACGGCACCGGAGCCTCCATCCCGGGAGCGACAGTCGTGTTAAAAGGCAGTAGCTCAGTGGGTACAACCACCGATGCAAACGGACTTTTTTCCCTGACATTGCCTGATGGAAGCACCACGCTGGTCGTTTCCTCGATAGGTTTTTTAACCACAGAAATTAACATAGCCAACAAAAGCCAGGTTGACATTACACTGCAATCGGATGTAAAATCACTGAGCGAGGTGGTTGTAACCGGTTATTCGTCACAATCCAAGCGCGATATTACAGGCGCAGTTTCAACCGTTGACGCCACAGAATTAACCAAAGTATCTGCGCCCAATGTGGCATCTCAGCTCCAGGGAAGAGTACCAGGCGTAACCGTGACGGGCAATAACACGCCCGGAGGCGAAGCAACGGTCCGAATCCGCGGTTTTGGCACGATCAACAACAATGATCCTTTGTATGTCATCGACGGAGTCCCCACAAAAGGCGGACTAAACAGTATCAACCCGAATAACATCGAGTCGATGCAGGTGTTAAAAGATGCATCTTCTGCATCCATATACGGTTCTCGTGCTGCAAATGGTGTCATTATCATTACAACTAAAAAAGGAAAAGCCGGTGCTCCGCAATTTTCTTTCAACAGCCGTTTTGGCGTGCAGACCGGAAAAGTGGAACTTGGCTTGATCAAAGATCCTCTTCAATTTGGGCAACTGCTCTGGACGCAAAGAAGAAATGCAGGGGTTCTGACAAACGGAAATCCATCGCACCAGCAATATGGTAATGGTGCAAATCCGGTTGTTCCTGACTATATCCTCGCGGGATCAAGTTATGGCATTACGTTGAATCCGGGCAACCCGAATGATCCTGCCCTCGCGCTTGTCAATCCGTCACTGTACAATTACAACCGTACCGGTTTTTATCAAATTGTTGAAGCCAATAAAGAAGGAACAGACTGGCACAAAGAAATTCTTCGTCCGGCGGCTATCCAGGAATACAACATTGGCGCGACCGGCGGTACAGAAACAGGAAGATATGCATTGTCGCTGAATTACTTCAAACAAGACGGT
>Ga0247803_1001192_pt1 | contig 13732 bp, 10 predicted proteins | sample UWRJL014104B1_FD_180928 | JGI IMG/M metagenome (GOLD analysis project Ga0247803, IMG submission 180928) | Plant litter microbial communities from Arlington Agricultural Research Station in Wisconsin, United States - UWRJ-L014-104B-1 | ecosystem: Environmental > Terrestrial > Plant litter >...
TCGCCCCGATAGAATTTTGCAACTTAGTTCTGTTTATCAATAGTTTATATCCAAAGATAAGATTTTGATATAATAATGTAAAGATATGAGCCCCGATGGAAGCGTACTGCGGGAAAAAGCTCCTAAAAAATAATATTAAAACTAACATTAGACCTAAAAAATAATAGTATACACAATCAGTCATGACCACTCCCAATCATTAAAATTCATTTTTATGACACTGGAATAAAAATCTAAATAACAAGAGTAATGGACCAGCTAAATCCTTTAACGCAATTCTTCAAAGCAATAGAAAAAGACCAGCGTATCGGCACTACCCATATTGGAATTTTTGCGGCATTACTACAATTCAGAACTGCTGCAGGTTATATTAATCCTGTTAAAGCATATAGGCATGAAATTATGAAGATTGCTAAAAAATCACTCTCAGTACCACCGTAATTCCCAAACCAAAACAAAGACCCGAAACACGCAGCCAAAAGCACCAGCCCGTATGACCCGCAGAACCCTTAAAAGGAACCCCAAAGCGGACCCAAAGAAATAACCGGGAAGGACATAGAAAAGGACCTTATAGAGAATGCCCCATGGGAGGGGTCTCAAACTGATATGGATACCCAAAAAAAGCAATGAAGCTCAAAATGATTCCTTTCAGACCATAGCGCCCCAAAAGGATAATCATGTAAAGAAGGAATTCGAAATTGGGGAGCTTGGCCAACAGGAGCTTCAGTAAGATGAACTAACACGGGATGAGAAAGGTAATGGATCACAGGGCAATACCAAACCTTCCCAGCGAAAATTTTAATCACTGGGATTTGATGCCTGTAAAAAAAACATTCTACACATAGTGTTAATCATACAACTATTTAGATAGAGTTGTATAATGTTTAAGTACCATTCGGCATCACCTTTACCGAATCAAATAATCTAATTCAAAAAAATCAAATGAAAATTAAAACTCTACTATTAACCTTTGTTATATTATGTGCTGCCCTGATTACAGGATGTGAAAATGATGAGTTTGAAGAAGTTGTTGGATTATGTCCGATAGTCGAATCAACAACTCCTTTAAGTAATGCCTTAAATGTTCCATTGGGACAGGTTATTACTGCAACGTTCAACGAGGAAATGGATCCAGGTTCCATTAATACGACTTCTTTTATTGTAACAGGATCATCCCCTCTTGCAGGAACAGTTAGTTATTCTGGAAAAACAGCGTCGTTCAAGTCATTATCTCCACTTTCAGAGAATACTACTTACACTGCTAAAATCACCACCAAAGTAAAAGACGTAACGGGTAATTTTTTACAGCTTGAATATGTATGGGTATTTTCTACCGGTACACTTTTAAGACCTGTCGTTATTGCTGTAGATCCTATAAATGATGCCACGTTAGTGCCTTTAAATAAAACAATTTCTGCAACATTCAATATGGACATGAATCCGGCATCAATAAACAACAATACTTTTAAAGTTAGTCAGGGGACCAATGCTGTAGCGGGATCAATTTCCTATACAGGATCAACGGTATCATTTATTCCGGCAAGTCCTTTATTAGCTAATAAAATCTATACTGTAACGATAACTACCGGTGTAAAAAACTCCATGGATACTCCCATGACAGCAGATTATACCTGGAATTTTACGACAGATATGATTCCAACAGTAATCGCAACAGATCCTATGAATAACGCCATTAATGTGGCTTTAAATCAAACTGTAACTGCTAATTTTAGTACTATAATGGATGCTGCGTCAATTAATACGGGTACATTTACGCTAAAGCAAGGTACTACAACAATTCAAGGTACCGTTTCTTACTCTGGTACTACAGCTTCGTTTAATCCGGCAAACTCTCTTGTAGTAGGAAAAATTTACACTGCTACAATTACCAATGGAGCAAAAAGCATAGGTGGAAATTCAATGGCTGCTGATTATGTTTGGAACTTTACAACTGTATTATTACCTCCAGTACCGTCAGTGATAGACCTTGGTACTGCCGCTATGTTTGGAGCTTTTGGTGGTAACGCCGGAATTACAAATCAGGGATTAAATACCGTAATAAATAATGGAAGTCTTGGTACAACAGCCGCTTCAACCCTTATTACAGGATTTCATGACGGCCTTATTGTTTATACTGAGACTCCCCTTAATGTTGGAAATGTTACAGGTGATATTTTTGCAGCTCCTCCAGCTCCTGGAGCAGCTACATCATTGGCAATTGCACAAAAAGGATTACTGGATGCAAATGCGGCTTATTTAAGTATTTCACCAGCAGCAAAGCCAGGTGGTTCAGATCCGAATGCTGGCGAATTAGGTGGATTAACATTAGCTCCCGGTGTTTATAAGTCAGCAAGTGGTACTTTCAAAATTAGCAATGGTAACCTGACACTAGATGCTCAGGGTGATCCGAATGCTACGTGGATTTTCCAAACTGCTTCAGGATTAACAGTGGGAATTGCAGGACCTACAGGTGCTAAAAGTGTCATACTGATAAACGGCGGATTGCCTAAAAACGTTTTTTGGTATGTAGGTAGTGCTGCGACGATCAATAGTGCCGGTGGCGGAACGATGGTCGGAACTATTATTGCCAATTCTGGTGTTACTTTTTCTACTGCAGGAAATGCAAATCAAACGGTGCTGAACGGAAGAGCTATATCTCTGGTTGCCTCTGTAACGATGGTAAATACAACCATTAATGTTCCTAACTAACATTTACTAAATAATATATCCCGTCTTCGGACGGGATTTTTTTTCTCAATATAAACAATACCTAAATAAACGTAAATGAAAACTAACATTAGTTTTAAAACACCTCTATACATAAATAAAATTTCACAAAAAACGCTATTATACAAATTTTTGGTTTTAGTATCCTTGAGTGTTCAAACAACACTTCATGCACAAGAAACTTATTATACAAAACCTTCCTGGTACTTTGGTGTTGCGGGAGCTACCAACTATAATTTTTATCGTGGATCAACGCGACAGCTTAATTCGACTTTGACACCTCCTGTTACTTTTCATAATGGCGAAGGAGCAGGACTATATTTGGCACCACTTGTCGAATTTTATAAACCCAATACAATGCTGGGGTTTATGTTTCAGGCAGGTTATGACAGTAGAAAAGGTTCTTTCGATCAGAAAGTAACTCCTTGTAATTGCCCTGCAGACTTATCTGCTAATTTAAATTATATCACTGTAGAACCAAGCATTCGTTTTGCACCTTTCAAATCTAACTTTTATTTATATGCAGGACCGCGTTTGGCTTTCAACATAGACAAATCATTCAAATATAAACTTGGAACAAATCCTGCCTATCCGGAACAAGAGCAACCGGCTACTGAAAGAGGTGATTTTGATGCCATAAATAATGCACTTATTTCGATGCAAATCGGAGCAGGTTACGATATTCCATTATCTTCACAAAATCACAGATCACAATTTATTTTGTCTCCATTTGTGAATTTCCAGCCTTATTTTGGACAACATCCCCGCTCCACCGAGACTTGGAGTATCACTACTTTAAGAGTTGGTATGGCACTTAAGTTCGGACAAGGAAAAGCACTGGATCAACCGGTGACAGCAGAATCAAAGGTGCAATTTTCTGTAAATGCGCCTAAAAATATTCCCGGAGAACGTAACGTGCGAGAAGTATTTCCCTTACGTAATTATGTTTTTTATGATCTTGAATCTAATAAAATTCCCAATCGCTATAAATTATTGACAAAAGATGAGGTTAAAGAATTCAATGAAGATCAGGTTGGAATTACAGCTAGTGTAAATCCATCGGGTCGTTCTGCACGACAAATGGCAGTATATTATAACGTCATTAATATTCTTGGAAATAGAATGGTAAAAAATCCTGCTGCCAATGTTACACTTGTCGGATCTTCAGAAAAAGGAACTGAAGATGGTACTGCTATGGCCGAATCTATTAAAAATTATCTGGTTACTGTATTTGAAATAAACGCTGCAAGAATAACGACAAAAGGGCAACTAAAACCTTCTATTCCATCTGAACAGCCTGGTGCAACAAAAGAATTGGTGCTGCTTCGCGAAGGAGATCGCAGGGTTTCTATCGAAAGTAATTCTCCTGACTTATTGATGGAATTTCAAGCTGGTCCGGATGCTCCATTAAAACCATTAGAGCTTATTACGGTTCAGGAAGCACCAATTGACAGTTATATTACCGTTGATGCATCCGGTGCTGCAAAAGCGTATTCTTCATGGTCATTAGAAACTACAGATCCAGATGGAAAAGTAAAGTCTTTTGGTCCTTACACTCAGGAAAAAGTAAGCATTCCGGGTAAAAGTATTATGGGAACCCGCTCTGAAGGTGATTACAAAGTAAAAATGATTGGAAAAACAAAAAGTGGTACTATTTAAGAAAAATCAACTACCACTCATATGGTTTTGTGGACACCCTCTAAAACAGATGAAGGTCTTAGATACAGCATTCTTTTTGAATTTAACAAATCAAAAACAATTGCTTTGTATGAGAAATATTTAAGGGAAGTTGTTACGCCTAAAATACCTAAAAACGCTGTTGTTATCATTCATGGTCACACTGATATTATTGGAGAAGAGTCTTATAATTTAAATTTATCCACAGACAGAGCCAATGAAGTGAAGGGTATACTAGAGAACGCCTTGTCAAATTCTGGCAGGAAAGATGTAAAATTCCAGGTACATGGTTTTGGAGAAGATGAAAGTATGGCAGCATTTGAAAATAAACTTCCTGAAGAACGTTTTTACAACCGTACGGTTATAATTGACATTATTTCAGCTAAATAAACTTATTTGTACATTTTGCTTTTAACATGAATATTGAAATAGCATCTCTGCAATCACTTAAAAAAAACTCTAAATCGTTAATTTAGAGTTTTTTTTTCACGATGGCTTTGTTTATGTTTGATTGGCCTAAGTTGCTACTTAAAGAACTCTTAATCTAGACATTAGTGAATTTTTTATTTTCGTTTCATCTTTATAAGACATAAAAACCAGAAAAATATTTTACGAAAAAATACGTTATTTTTTTGCATCGCCTGTAAATTAGAAATACAATAATTGGGTTAATTTACTCTCTCCAAAACAAAATAGGGCTCCTCAGCAGCCCCCTAGCCCCGATAGAAGTGGAAATCCTTTTGTGCGGGGTTCGGCACTTTTTAAAAAGATGATCCTGTTCTACAATATTGTTGAGATATTTACACTGCCGGATTTTAATCTTTGAGAATGAACGTTTATTAGATACTTTGATCACTGCGGTACTAGAACCGCTTTTATCAATGTTTATTACTCTTGGCCGGTAATTATTAGCAATTGCTTTAATTAGCAATGACTGAGCACTCATTCTTTGTCTACTCGCCCCCACTCTGCCTTTTCTGTTCTTCATCTCTGCCTCAAGCAAAGATGCAAACTTATAAACCCACCGCTGAATCGTGGCATGATCCACAATGACTCCTCTAATCTTCATTAGTTCTTCAACATCACGGTAACTAAGCATAAATCTTAGCTTGAAATATACTGCCTGAAGAAGTATGTATTTTGGATAATAATGACCTTTAGTATTCATCTTTTGATCGGTTTAAAATTCTAAAGATAAAAGTTATTCTCAAATGCTACAGAACCCTTAATTTTGATCTGAATTGTGGTTCGAATTTTTACAAGAAATCCTTAGTCTGTTTGAAATAAACAGTCTTAAAGGGGCATTATTAGAGATTTAATCGAAGACTTTGGTAGCGGCAGTATTAGAACGACTTTTATCATTAGAATTTCTGTAAAAAAGTATAAACACAAAACTTGAATACAAAAAAATACAGTATTAAAGAAAGTAGTTTATTGAAAAACCCTCAAAAATGATTTGCTTACAGCTAAAACCTATATCGAAAGTTTAAACCAAAATATCAATGAATTAAAAAATGTTCCGTATATAGAAATAAAACATTCTCTATACCTCATCAAAAAAAGTAAAACCAAAACGAACTAACGGTTATAAGTAATTAAAAAAAGAGTGAATAAAGCGCTAAGTCGTAATTCTTTTATTTTCTGTATTTAACTTTCTGAGATTTTTATGCAGAATACTGCGAGTTGCTCTCTTTTTACTTTCATAATCTCTGGTGCATCTTTCCAGTTCGGCAAGTAGTAGCTTAAAATTGTTATACAATATGGTAAGTTCTGCCATATCAGTTCGTATTTTGGCATCTTCTTCACATTCTGTTTTGGAAATATTTAATGACATATTTTCGTATTTCTGAAAAATATCTAACAAATTTAAATGTTCTCTCTTATCAATTCCTTGCATAATAAGTTTCTCAAATATTTATAAAAATCAGGATTACGGAGTAAAGCGTAATAAAGGATCTACATCTGTATAAATTGTAGAAAGAGGTAATGAGCGCAATGTGGCCGTCTTCATTTTACTTGTATTTCCGGATATGGCATTTAATGCCTGGTTCAACAAAACTTCCGAAGTATTCCCTAACGGAAACACTTCTGGCTGCTGCAATTCATTTGCGGCCATAACCGGATTTATTCCTTTTGAGTAATCACCTTCATGTCTGGCATTAAACAATTTATAGATTGACGGGTACAATATCCAACCTCTTTTTCCCGAAATCCGATCATCTTCTATAGGAAAACCGGCAACGTCTTTACCAAAGGTTTTTTCGCCTATTGTAATTACCTCCATATAAGGCTTTAAGTTGTTGATAATAAGCTCAGATGCTGATGCTGTGCGGTTTCCACAAAGTACATATATTCTGCTAATAGAAGGATGTGCATTGCGCAATGCCTCAAAACTAACTTTAGACTCATTGCTTTGTAAGGCTTGTAAAAAAGACTGATCGACATTGCCTCCGTTGGCATTTCCTTCAAATTTTATAAACAAATTATTAGACTGAATATTTGGCGCCAAAATAATACTTAATGCTGTTGCAGATGAGACATCTCCTCCTCCATTATACCTTAAATCCAAAACAAGTTCTGTTATTGATTTACTTTTTAATTCCTGTAAAATTTGTAAAAATAACTGCGCCTGGCCCACATCAAAATGCGAAATTTCGATATAGCCAATTTTAGTATTTTTAGCTTCAATTACCTGATAATTTATAGGTTGTCCAAAAGTATATCCCTGCAATAAGGAGATTTCTTTTGACTCAGAAAAACCTGATTGAGCTGAATAAGAAATAAGTTCTAAATCTAAATTAGATGATGCTATTATACTTTTATAAAGATTATTATAATTAGTAACATTCAATTCGGTACCATTAATTTTTGTGATTAATTGTCCCCTCAATAAGCCGCTGTTTTTGGCTGGAGAATCATATAACACATATAAAATCACACCATAAAATTTACCCTGAAATTCAATAAAAGACAAATCAAATCCGTATTTTGTTCTGATGCTTTGTGGTGCTGTTTCAGGTAATTCAGGGTGAATAGCATAGGAATAAACATCATCTTTCTGTAGTAATTTACTAAAATATTCTTTTGAATTTAAAGATAAATCACCCTTATCTGGCATTGTTTCATTCCATTTATAATATTTTTTCATTTGGTTATACATCCAGTCGTTTGTATATTTATTGGAACCTTGTTCATAAACTTCGGGTTTGTCATCGACTTCACAGGAAATTAATAAAAGGCTGAAAAAAAGAAAAAAAAAGATTCTGATAAGAGAAGAATATTTCATTTTAAATCTTTAAAATTAACGGACAAAACTCTTAAAACAATTCGATTAGAAATTAAAAAAATCCACCAAATTCAGGGTTGCATCTATACCTGAAAATTGGCCATTATCCGCCTTTTTTTCATCCAGTACAATCAATCTTGATTTGTCTTGGGTCATTAACATAATTACAAAAACTTGCTTTCCGGCTATGTAAGATTCTGTTGTACCCTGTTTTACCAATTCCATTTTTATAATTGGAGGCAACGAAGCAGGAAATTCGACAAAAGTGCTGTATTCGTCTTTTCCAATATTTTTTGCTATACCTACCGTTTCGCCGTTTAAATTTCGTATAATTCCGTCCAAATTTCCTTTGTATCCAGTGTTTGAGTACTTATTTAATGTTGGAAAAATAAATTTGAATCCGGCATTTCCAGGCTGTGTTAATACTCCGGGCTTTGTAGATAATACGTTGTCAACCCATAAATCTTTTTTGGTGTAAAAAGAAATGGTATCAATATCCTGCTCACTTGTTATTTGATAGGAATGCAAAATTTCTTTGCTTCTTTTATTGGTAATCACAACATTTTTGGGCTCATTTTCATAGATTACAAAATCATAATCTTTGACAATATTTTTGACAAATGCATTCTTATTTCCAATTTTTATTACTTTACCATTAACAGCAATCTGAATTGAGTCCGCCCGTGCATTATAACCTCTAATAACCAGATTACCCGGCTTTTGCTGCTGGTAGTAAGGAACCAATTCGTCATTTGCGCAAGACCCTAAAAAGAGAATTGCCATTAAAAAATAAAGTGCTTTTACAATCTTGTTTTTCATTTTATATAATGTAATTAGCAACTGTTTTTCTTCTTCGATAAAAACAATTACTGATTTATTTTTAGTTTTTTAGAAATTTTAGTTTTTTAGAAATTGCGTCATTTTGTTTTAGTTTAACTTAGGTACTTTTTTCGAAACATTTTCTAAAAGCCCTTCGGCAGTGATCCATATTTTATCAATTTCGTAGCCTACAAAGTTTGTGTTTTCATTTAAGAATGAAATGTAAACATTATGATTCCCCTTAAATTTTGAAATATCTAATGTGTAATCCGCAAAATATGCAGCATCTAGCGTGGATCCCCTAGTCAACAATATTGTTCCTAAAAGAGTGGCTTCGGCAGGATCTGGCGATGTAGATCCATAAATTAAAATATTGTGATCTCCATCGTAAATAGAAGGCTGTGCCGTAATATTGAGTATAATTTTTCCGTCGTAATAAGTTAAATCTATTGCAGGCATGATGGCCCAATTTTGCTCAATTTGTTCAAGAGGTGCACCAGTACTAAGATCTATATTATATGTTCCTAAAATATTGATATTACCCCCGACTACAGCACCGGTATTTTGGTCTATTTGAATATTTTTTCCGGCAATCCAATTACTGTTATTTCCGTCTTTATCGAGCAAAACCCAATCAGAAACATCTCCATCTTCAAAATTGTCTTCCCATATCGTAAAACTACCACTTACAGGTTCTTCAGGAGACTCAGGTTCAGGATCTACCACCACTGGCGGAGCAGAATCAAAGGGATCATCATTTTGGCAAGAACTCACAATCAGAGCTATAATTGCAAATAAAAAAAAGTTTTTCATATTTTCTTTGTAAAAAGCATGGGCAGAATTTCTACCCATGCTATTAAATAATTTATTAACCTAAAAGTATTAGAAGTTTGTAAACTTCGTCCATGTGTTAGTCCAGTTAGCTTCTGTTTTGAAAGCTCCTGTAGCACCTGTAAAGTTTAATGTACCATTATTGAAGAATGGTTGTGAAAGTGCCCAACTTGTAGCTGGATTGACTGTTGAAGTTGTGTTACCAAAACCTAAACTAGTTGTTGTAGGCAATACTGGATTAACAAATCCGTGAATAGATAATGCTGACCAAGTAGATGCAGATGGCAATGAAGGAGACTCCCAGTTGATACCTCTGTTGTATCCTGTAACAGTAACATTAGTCAAACTAATTTGTCCTAATCTACGAACGTGGATTGCATTTTCATATAAATTAGCAACTGTAGCAGAGCTAACACCTACGATAGACAATTGAGAAATAACAGGACGAGTGATAACTGTTGTTGCAGTACCAGTAGAGTTATTATCTAATTCGATACCGTTTGAGTCAGGACTTGTACCGCTTAAACTATGGTTAGAACCGCTGTCAGCAATTGCAATAGCTTTTGTAATTGTTCCTGTGTAACCAAGATCAAAATCAAAATTGTCATCTTCTGGTGCAAAAGAAACTAAATGTCCTGCATTTACTGTTCCTCCAAAAAATTCAAATGAGTCATCTAATCCGTAAGTTACCTGAACGTGGTCGATTACTGTACCAGAACCAACACCACCTAAAGTTAATCCGTTGATTTCAACACCACCTTCGCTATCTAAAATACGTCCTGCAAATTCGATACGAACATAGTTTAAAGCTCCACCGTTATGAGCATTGTTAGATCCTCCATAATAGAAATCAGAAACAGTTGGCTGATCCCCTAATCCTTCGATAACATTAGTTGTTGATCCTGTGTTTACCTGAGCATCACCCAAAATAATTACACCACCAAAATCTCCAGCAGTAGCTGTTGTTGCAGCATCACCATCTAGTAATTTGTAACTTGTAAAGATAACCGGAGACGATAAAGTACCTTGTGCATCAATTTTACCTGTTTTAGTAATTACAAGAACCCCTTGAGCAACTCCTGAAGCCAAAAGTTTTGCTTTAATAAAAGTACCTGCCTGAATGGTTAATGTAGCGCCTGCTTTTACACGTACTACACCATTGATTTCCCAAACTTTGTCGCTTGTCCAAGTTGTGTTTGTAGTAATATCTCCACTTACAGTTTGTACTGTTGCAGGATATCCTGAGTAGTCAGCACCAGCAGCTTTCATAGAAAAAGAAGAATCAGCAGAAGAATCATCATTTTGGCAAGAAGTCACAGCCAGAGCTATCATTGCACATAGAAAAAATTTTTTCATAATAATTGGAATTATTGCTATATTTGCTGCTATTAAACTAGGCCTTTGGAGAGAGCAGCAAAATATCTTTCCTTAGGTCTTTCTCTTTTTGGTAAATAATTCTTTCAATAAACGATTCCGCTTTACCATCGGGGTTTACACCTACTTCCATCTTTCATTGTTAGGATTTTTTATTCAATGAAAGGATCAATATCAATTCTCTTTAAAATTTTAGAATAAACAAAAAGATAAATGTTTATGGATATGACAAACCTAATGCCTCCCATCCTGATTTGGCTTTTTATTGAAGATTCCGAATATCTGCAACCTTATTCTTCTATTCATCTAAAATTCTCAAAGAACTTTTATAAAGACTCTTCCCTTAAAAAAGAGCCTTTACGGAAAAACACTTAAGCAACTTGTTGTAAAAATATCCGTAAACAAACTCACTGCTTATTAGTATTAGCTTTTAGAAAAGCAAAATATCATGCTTGTTTTTATTGTTAACGGTTTCTTAATATTCAGAGAGAAAAAACTTATAATTATCACTCTTTTTATTAAGTAAGCGTTGTTAAAATTCGTAGTTAACAGAAACACTAAATGTTCTTCCTGTCCATGATTTAAATACTACCTGATCAATATTTTCATCGTATTTATTTGATGCATTTGCGCCCAGACTATATCTTGATCTTGGATTTGATCCCGTAGGAACATCTTCGATTTTGCTGTAGCTATTTGCGTTGTTGTAGGTTTGTACCCCTGTATCAAACATATTTTTAATACTAAATTTTAATTGCAGGTCTTTCTTTTTAAAAAATTTATAGCTCATCTGAGCGTCTGTTACTGAATAAGGCATGCGAATTTCTTCTGCCTGATAATCAAATCCTACCAAGATATACTGATCTCCAATGGCATTATGTCTAAGACTGAATCCCAAACGATCGCCTACATAATCTAATCCTAAATTATAGGTATAAGGTGATTGCCCATAAAGTGGACGATTTGCTTCGTAAAGTCCTCCACTTCCGTCAAGATTAACATATGATGTAACTTTTGTATCATTTACAGAGGCATTTCCGTAAACAAACAGATTTTTTAAAATATCGCCTTCACCTAAAAAAGACAGACTTTTGTAAAACTCTAATTCAACGCCCCAAAGTTTGGCATTACTTGAATTAATATTATATATATCTCTGACGCCTGATGGATTTAAATAACCAACAGACTCGATTGGATCATCAATATTTTTATGATATACGCCAAAGGACAAAACTTCTCCTCCGGAAGGAAACCATTCTATTTTAAGATCATAATTATTGGCAACACTAGAAACTAATCCGCCTGTATAATTGTATATTTTAGCAGAACGAATTGGGTCGTAATACGGAATACTCAAACGCTCAGAAAATTGCGGACGCAAAACTGATTTATTATACCCTAACCTTACATTCATTTTATTAGAAGGACTAATAATTAAACTCGCAGAAGGAAGAAATTGCCAGGTTTTGTCATCGCTTTGAATATCTGTAAAACCATCAGGAGTTTCAGACTGACTTTGTATTTGGGTATAGAGATAACTTTCTGCTCTTACTCCCCAAACCAATCTCAAATATTTACCAATTTTATCATCGAGCATTAAAAACGGAGAATGAATTTTTACATCACCCTCATATTTGTTTCCGTAAATACCAAAACCCTGCCAGCCAAAGCCGCCATAATAATAATTTGATCCGTCTAAAAATTTTGTCAAAGGTTCATAAATCTTTACTCTATCAGTTCCCTGGCCCACAACAACTAATTTGGCTGATTCCTGCTGATTTGTTGCTTTTTTATAGGTTCCGAAATAACCTGCTTTGATATCGTTTGCAAAAGAATCTCCAAAATCAAAAGAATATTTAAAATTTATGGCCCAATTATAATCCGCTTCATCATTGGTAAAATTACTTCTGCTAAACGGAAATCTCGTTCCTGCATTATTAGCGATATGATAAAGCAGTACATCATCACCTACTTTTTCCCTGTCAATTTCTGCAAACGTTGCATCTTTGGTATCCTTTGCAACATTTCCGTATGCTCCGTACCAATCGATTTCTAATTTTTCGAATTTGTGATTTCCTTCTATTTTACTTTGAATAAAAGTTTGATAAACCGGATAATTAGATTCAGATGTAGCAGGCAACTCAACGCCATTTATAATGTCTGAAATAGCCGAACCATCTCTCCAACCCGTAATTTGTGTCAATTGGTTACTGTAGATATGCATAGCAGTATTTCGAATTGCTATTTTATGATTGTCCAGCTGAATGGCAGTGTTAAACATACCGCCCAATGTAGAATTGTAATTATAACTGGCTCCTGAGTTTTTAAACCCGAATTTTGTAAAAGTTGAATACGGTGTTTTTTCGTCTTCTGGTGAATAGTCTGAATTCTTTTGATAACTACCTCGTTCTGTGTGTTCAATCTCTAATTTTTCTTGTGTATTTTTAAAGATTAAAGAACCCACAAATCCCCATTTGTTATTGTCTTTTAATTTATAAACGCGGCCCACACCAAATTGAAGTGTTGTACCCGGCGCACCATAAGTTTTATAAGTCGTAAAATTATCTTGCGTGAATTCTTTGGACTGCTGTATAAAAAAACTGGATTGAGCTTCGTTCGTAGGTACATCTAATGCTACAAAATTGGTCGGATAATCACGTCTTCCGTCATCAAAACCCAGATAATCATAATCGCCTTCTTGTTTGGTCAAACGTTCCTTAAAAGCACTTTTACTGTTGTATGAAGTACTGACGGAGAAATTGGTAAAATTTTCTTTCGGGATGTCTTTTGTTTTTACCTCAACATATCCTCCGGCAAAATTGGCATACATATCCGGCGTTGCAGATTTGCTTACCACAATACTCTCCACCATTGCTGTCGGAATAATGTCAAAAGAAAAATTTTGTTGATAAGCATCTGTACTCGGCAAAGCAATTCCGTCCATAACAGCCTGATTCCATCTTTCTCCCATAGAGCGCACTACCACGTATTTATCATTTATAGTCGTAACTCCTGTGA
>Ga0247803_1001193_pt1 | contig 13728 bp, 17 predicted proteins | sample UWRJL014104B1_FD_180928 | JGI IMG/M metagenome (GOLD analysis project Ga0247803, IMG submission 180928) | Plant litter microbial communities from Arlington Agricultural Research Station in Wisconsin, United States - UWRJ-L014-104B-1 | ecosystem: Environmental > Terrestrial > Plant litter >...
ACCAGGCATGTGTGAAATGCATCACCAAGTATCCCAGAAGGATGTGTCGCCTAGGGAGTTCCTTGAAAGCCTTCTCCACAATGGAAAGGTCGGGCATCGCAAAGCCATATTTCCCCGACCAATCCAATCCTTGCCATTCCCGGAGCACCGCTTGCTCGAATGTAGAGCCAATTTTGTAGCGCTGTGAATAGATCATCAGATCTAAAAGATCCTCGTACACTTGGTTGTATCGTTGTTCAGAAGCGGCCTGACACACTGTGAATTGCCGCAGAGGAATCTTTTTCGACTTCCGATGTACAAAAATAGTCTTCTTCTCCATCCAGTGGTTATATAGCGCCAGCGTGCGAGCAGAAGGAACGTAGGCCAAGTCTTCGTCGTTGGTGACGTCTTCTGCGTCGGCATGTTCATGGTCATGGTCTTCGTTCCCGTTGAACTGTACAGGGCCATCCTTCTTTTCTACATCATTTTGCGCAAAGCGGTCCTCGTTCACTCTGTTGGACTGCGCGAGACCACTTATGTCGGCCAAGCTGGACAGCGTGGGGGATAGGCGCTCGGTGTGTGGATCCGGTATGGGCGTCAAAGCGCGCGGCGCCACGGCGGACTCTGATCTAGACCGAGTATCTACACGATTAGCTAAACCCCATGTTCTGCGGGCCCGAAAAAGTATAATTCGAAAAGGAAAAAAACAAGGTTCGAGAAAGGCCGAAACAAAGCAAGGTTGTCAGGATCAGTATTCGTCTCGTGAGCGATAGTTCAAGGACGGACAGCTAGATGATCGCAAAACGCTTTGAGATCAAAAGCGAAACATGAAAGCAGACGGACAGCCAAGAATTTTCACTTACTGTAGCCATGACCTCGTCCGCGCCCGCGCCCGCGACCACGCCCACGTCCCACTGCAAACTTCGTGTTCGTGACAGGACTCTCATCATCATCCAGTTTACGCTTCGTCGGTCTTTGCGGTGGGAATTCCAAAAGACTGTTGCTGGACTTCTTGACGACCTTGCCACGGTGTTTCTTGATGATCTTCTCCGCTTCAGACAGTTGACGTTGCTTTTCGCTCCGAATTGCGTTATCAACCGACAGTTTGGAGTCCACTCTAATGTCGTTGCACAATCGTTCTTCTTTAGAGCCGTGTTTGTGCGAATGCACGTCACACCATTGCTTAAGCACGGCGGCATCGATGCCCAGCATAAAAGGACCCTGCACTCGCGCTATGCCGTAGAGGAGTTTCGCGACAGCCACGGGGTCCAAGTTTTTGTACCTGTTACAGAACACGGAATAGTCTTCCTCGGCTGCCGAGGACCACAAGAACGAGTAAAAGATCGTGGTCCAGCGGCATAGTGCGTCGTCGATGGGAAGATGTCCGATTGCCTTGACAGCGACAGGAAAGCTGGGCATATGACAGATAGTGAGGCTAGTCTTCTGGAACTCAAGTAGTAGAGCATATTGAAGATCGTCCTCGTGCTGAAAGTCGGCAATGATGTACAAGTCCACGAGACTGTTGTAGTACCTCTCCGCATCGTCCGCATCGTCCGTATCGTACATGACCCCAGGATTTCGGACAGCACCTGTCTGTGACCATTCAGTGTACACGTCATAAATGTACCCCGGCTGGTCTAGTTTCAAGCCAACCTTCCGCGCTACGTCACCTATCATTTGGGGGGCTGGCAACTCTCCTGTGTGCTGCGCGCTGCGCTGATGTTCCGTGTCGTTGATACTTCCGGTAGACGCGACATTGTCCCTCGCCGTCCGACATGCAAGGATTAAACTTCGATTTGCCGGTTCTGGGGATGCTTCAGTTGCTTCACTTGTTAGATCAACCGAAATCTGGCCTATGCTGTCATTTGGGTTGCCGAGATTCGAGCTATCGTTCTGCGTCTGGTCGGGAACTCGAGTGTTCTGCGACGAGATCGTTTCCAAAGTGTGCTGAGCTAACTCACAACGAAGTGACGCCCATGGGTACTTCTTTTGGATGTTCTGTATCACCGTCGGGTCTGCTTGTACTTCATTTTGGTCAAGCTCGAAGATAGCATTCTTGACACCCTTGGGCTTTTCAACGTCGATGATAGCCAGTGTTGATTCTGGATCCGCCCCCAATTCTGGCTCAGGATCCGGTACAGAAGATTTGATGGTCACTCCAGGAAAGTGGTTTTCTAGTTCTTCCCGACGATCCGCCGTCAAATCCTCTTTCGAAATGGTGAACGTGACCTCTTTCACATATGAAGGGACCAGGTCTTCTTTCACGTCAGCCGAGGAGATGGGATCGTCGTCCATGTCGACATCTTCATTGTGGGCGTATGCAAGATTGTTGTCTGTCACATTGCGATCGGTTGTAGAGTCGTTTACGTCTGGATCAATATTTTGATTCGAGAGGATCTTGCGTCGTAACTCCGCACCAGCTTGAGCGAATTCCAGGATGATATTGTCAGCCACCATAGGATATCGACCAAGACACCGATCATTTCCATCGTAGACCATAAGTTCTAGCATTTGATTCCTGTAGTGTGGTCAGCCTATGTGCCACATTGGATGCGTATATAGATCATGGCATACAGCTTGTGGTCATCGTCCTCGTCCAATGCTACGTTCCCATCCTGTTCAATCTTTCTTAGCTCGTGATAAAGCTGAATTTCCTTCTGGTTGACAAGGAGTTGGTGCCACTTCATCGATGGATCCGCCATGGCGTGTGCAATGATTCTGTTGGTGTGGGATCGGAACAGATGTGTAAGCGGTCACTACCTATGTAGGTGAGGGTAGTGATAAAAGCTTTTCGAAGACTGTGGGGTGGGATATGACCCTTTGTTGCGAGGGGAATTGCATGCAGATAATAGCGGTGCAGCGCGTCGCTCTCAATCGGCTGGAGCGTTTAAATGTTCCACGACAGGACCATTACATTAGGCGAGCTATGAGGCGTTCTACAACGTGGGTCGAGAAACACCTCGTTTGCCCAGCATTCGACAGATTGGTAAAGGGGGAGAAAAGACAGCTCTCGATGATCGAATGGCGTAGGGAGAGACGGGAGGCGGTGCGATCTTGGTGTGGAACAGTCCGCACCAGTAGGCGCAGATGGTCGCGCGATGATGGGCAGCTAGCAGATAGTACCAATCAGCTCTTCTTCTGTCTTCTTCTGATGCGAGAACGAGAGCAAGTGAGGAGATGATCTGGAAATTTAGTGGTTAGGGACGTGCTGTGCTGGCTGGAGCAAGAGCGACGCCAGCTACCCGCATTAGGTACGACGTCCGTGCTGAGCGTCCTCGAGACGTTTAGGGGGTGATCCAAAGGCTGTTTCAATATCATGCGAACAGCTTTTTTCGTCAGTTGCCATGGCGTGTACCCCGGGTTGCATTGCGTGAGAAGGTGATGGGAGGACGAGTCACACTAAGTCTGCAGGACGCAATATACTCACTACTGGATGAGACACGACAGCTCACGTTTCACCGCGCCGCAAATAAGCAGCCATCGTGAACATTCACCTGCTCGCGTCCCCGCACGGCTCGACCCCCGGCCATCCGAGGGCGCCACAATCTCACTCTTCCTTCGCGTGTCGCCAAAACACGGCGCGGTTGTAGCGAATTCTCACACGCCACGTTACGGTGTGGTACCGTCCACTAGGCTCCAGTAAGTATCAGATTGCCGCCCGTTGACGAGACGCGGCAGCGGCATGCAATCTACATCGGTCACGGTTGAGGGGAATACCGCGCCGCCGGGATATTCGTCCGCGTGATATGCGTCTAACATGCTGCGTCTTGTACTAAGGTCGTTCTTCTTTGCGACGAGTTCTGCGCTGGTACGTATCATCTTTGAAGTGAGCACAGCGTCGCTCGTAACTGCAATTGATAAACTAGGGTGCTTGCAAATATATACCCTGGTGGGTCTTCAGTCGTCTTCCAATAAGTCTTGCGAAGCGAACAGCACATGGATGTTCCTGGTCAAGAAAGACACAGTCATATCGCAGACATGATACCAAGTATTCCAATCCAGAAAACAGGAAGTAAACACATCAGAATCGAAATGTGGACCCAAGTATCCAGGCTCTCAGCTCATCCTTGACCCCTCATCTCGAGCAAAAGCTCACCCTCGTCCCCTCCTATCGCCCTTCACATCCCCATGACCTTGAACTACCCGCGGGATATTCGGTCTCGCAGAGTCCAGGAGGCGGGCATTCCTCAAGCGGTGGCGATCGTGTAGTCGTGCTCATAGACTTGCAGGTCCAGTTGTAGGTCGCGGATGCGGTGACTGGTAACTTCGTTGTGCTAAGAAGGTGGTTCATCCCACCTTCCACCCCGCCCCCTTACCACCACTTCTTCTACCCACCACCCCTGATTAAAAAGATGCTGGGTCGGCGATTCGGATCCGGCATAGTTTCAGATGGATACACAAGAAGTAAAAGCTTCAAGCCGCCAGTAATGATGCTAATGCAAAAGGCCAACCCCAAGCCCCGCTGGAAATGCAATGATTCAAGATCGTATTTCGGCCGCGTGCCGGGAGGTCTAGTGCGCCGTTGAGATGCGAAAACGGGAATTCGTATTGTGTATGAAAAGTTCAAAATCGGTTTTCGATCGCATCTGCTCAAAGTTAGTCTCTCGTCCCCGCGCAAGATCAATCATGACTTACGGATCTTCACGGACCAGCCCGCCCAATCTCCATCGTATACGCCTCGCTAAAAGGCGTCATCGTTACCGACGACGCACCCGACAAGATAGATTCCGATCCGTTTGTACTCGAAGGACCAATCTTGTTTCCTATTTCCATTTTCCCCGAGCCGATAGCAGTAAGCATCATGTCGTCCTCACTATTTCTCTCGGTATAGCTGACATGCCAAAGACTATGCTTCCTTCTCAGCTCCTTCGAGTCTGGAGTCGAGCTCGCCTGTCCGACACGCGTCGGCTCAATCTCCGTAGAATACCAGGTGTTCGTCAGGAAATTGGCGAAGGAAGAATCCCGCACGTGCATAAACAAGCGCGGCAGAACCGGAAGGAGGAGAACGAACATGCCCGAGGAGATCTCGCCGTAGCACGCTGCCCACATGAGCGACGAGTCGTAGGCGAAGTCCTTCGTATGCACCGATTTGCTGCTGTAGTAAAGACACATGATGGCGAATCCGCACGGAATGATCCCTGCGAGGAAAAGCATAGACAACTTCCAGCGTTGCTTCTCCCGCACACGCATCAAATCCCAGATAGCCTTCTGCGTGAGGAACAGCACCAGAAGGTCGCCGGCGAGGTTCGCGCCCGCCATCGATATCGATATGCTGCCAATCTGCTTGCATTTGCCGGGTAACCACGGTCTCCAGGCTTTCGCGACGGGGTCGCAGGTGAAGATGAAGAGGAAAATGGCGATGGTGTAGTAGATTATGTTAGACCACATGAGCGCGTGGGCGACCCAGTACGTTTTCGACGAAGAGCCGTGCGGGACGAAGATGCGGAGGATTTGGATTATGACGGATACTTTCATGAGGACGATGGCTATGTTGTAGAAGACTGCACCGAGGCGTAATAACTGGATGCATACGTTAGCGCGAGCGGGTTGAAGTTTTTTAAGTGTCTACCCACGAGGAGATATCTTCCGTACGTGTGCCAGGTCATGTCCCAGCTGTGAACGAAGGGCGCGAAGTCGTTGATTAGGAAGCCGCAAGTGATCTGGCCCATAGCGGCGAGCTTCAGCCCGTTAGCATACGAAGAAGATCGTCTGAGTTGTGTCTTGGCTTACCCATGCGATAGGTATTAGGTCTACATGCAATTAGTGAATATGTATAAGTTGAGGTGAAACATTGGGGTAGCTTACAGTCTTCAGCGTGAAGCTTGTGTATAACGTGTATTTTGATATATAGACGCGTCCACGCAAATACCGTGACCGTAATCAGAGTAATGCTAACAATCGTGTTTGCCACAATTGCACTGCTGGGCGGATTGTCGAAGTTGGACTGAACGCCCGGAGGCGGATCCGCCGCCGCCTCGTTATAAATGTAGTCGTCCATCTTGTTACAGCATTCCTTCGAATCGAGTTCGGAAACTGTCAGACACTGCTTTGTGGCGGTTGTGTGTGTTGCAGTGGCTTGCAGTGAGGTCGTAAAGGTGAGGTTGTACAACCAGCGTGTGGCGGTCGGGAGTCATGAAACGAGGGCCCTAGAGACCCCAAGGCGATGCATGATTTTAACAAAGCTCATTACAGCAGCCAATCAAAACCACACAATCATGTGGGAGCTGCTGACGTGGGACAAGGCTCCACGGATTGGTCGAGTTTCTCTGACTTCGGTCGGGTTTTACTGGGTGCTGTAAACCCGGAGGATTGAACGATATCACCAGGCTGGGCCCGGGCCAATCAGCAAGTCCGCTGTACAGTGCCACAACATCTTTCGGCCCCCGTACGCTCACTTGCAGGGCACAATAGGGAAATGGGATCGGTGCAAATCTTAGTGCATATTGTGGATGGATTCGCGTAGTGTTAAGATGGAGGTGGCTGATTCCCGCGATGAGTCGAGCAGCACGTTGTCAACGTGGGGCGGACATCATCGTATTCTAGAGAAGAATCGCATAGACGTTCGATTTCCCTTCCTTCGACCGCTTGGTGTTAGCATTTGGGTGCTTCTCACGCATAAGGCTCCATCCCACCACCACGTCCCCCTCCCGGCATCCCCCGTAGGTCGGACTTGTCGTCTGCCAGAAGAAGGATCGCAACGTGAAAATCACTACGCCTCATCCCCCTTTCTGCGACCACGTGTTTAGCGCAACGGCGCAGCTAAGTGCACAGGCCAATGAATGTATCTGCAACGGCGGCGAGATGCCTTGCTAGCCCCAAAGTACCGGCCACGAGATTCCCGGCCTGCTGTTCAAGTTGTGTTTTCAGACGAGCGCCTGCAAGAGTTCTCTCTGCATCGAGTAAAGAAACCTTCGTGAACTGATCTCGCTAAGTACGCAGGCCAATGAATGGATATGCAACAGCTGCAAGATGCCATGCTGGCCCCCAATTACCGGCCACAAGATTCCCGGCCTGCTGCTCAAGTTGCCCTTTCAGACCATCGCCTCCAAGAATGACTTCTCCCCGCATTGAACCAGAGAAACCAACGCGGGCACCTGCTCGCATGAAGAGGCTCTTGAACTCTGCCCTCTCTAGCGCGTAAGTGGAAGCGATGCGGCGTAAAACTTGGTCCCACTCGATAGCAGCGTCTTTGAGAACCGTGTGACTGAGGCTCAGGGAACGAAGAGTGTCTTTGCATGGGTCGAGGAAGTCAAACAGGTTGTCGACCATTCGAATGCGGAATAAGTCGAGTTTGCAGGTTTCCATCCGTGGGAATTTGCAGTGTTTAGCTAGGTCTCGCAAGATGTCTTCCTCCAATGAGCTGAAGCATGACAACTCCAGAGTCTGAATGTTCTGGAACCGAGATAGAAATCGCACAATGAAAGGTGCTTTATCCACTGGCATCGCAAAACCTTCGTCCGGATATCGCCAGTCCCGCAAGCTAAGCTGCAGGTGACTCAGTCCTGGAAATGCATGGTCGAACTTCGTCAGAACGGGAGAGATCGACTCCAAACGTCCAATACTTATCGCGCCGCAATTTCTTTCGGGGTCGACGCCTATAAACAGGACATCGCAACGGGATGTGGCTAGTGCAGCCATAGTCGAAACAAATGGTCGGCTCATCTCATTCTGGCTGTTCTCGCAGTATCTACGCCCGAAGAGAAGGTGGTTCTTGTCCATGCCATCGTAAGCGAATATGATGGATGACAAACGTTGCAGCCTCTTGAAAACCGAAGTGAGAATCATCTGATCCTGTCTCGTCTCATTCCAGTACCTAGTCGCCGTCTCGGATTCCTCTTCGATCTTCAGATAGTAGCTCTGTAATTCGACGCGCCTCTCAAAGTCCTGCTGTGCAGTAGCATCGACAATGCCCTTCTCAAGCTCCCATAAGCGAATGGCGAATCGGGGTGTTGCATCCACTACCAGATCTTCCAACAGACCTGCGAAGCGAGGATGTGATGTCATCCATTCCAACTGCCACAAGCTTTCGATGTCCCATTTCAAGGTTCGTTTGCGGAGGAAATGTGTGTATACGTGTAAAGATTGCCGACTGAGGGCTGAGCTCGTTAGGCGGAAGGAACGGATCGACTGAACGTCGAGATGCTCGGCGATGTTCTCGATGAGTTCTGTAGGAAGCGATGATAGCGCCATGGAAAAGGTTCAGTCTGACGAGAGACGAGGATATTGTGGAGTCGTGACATATAGGCAGAGCGGGGAAGTGTTGGCCATGGTGGTGCGAGATTGACGTGAGCACGCACTAGGCTTGGTCAAGCAACACTAGGCGGCTGCTCCAACCAGATGTCGACCACGGTGCCTCGCTTCTAAAATTATGCCAGAGTCTGTCACGCAGACGATGCGTCATGAGAAACTTTTCGATTCCTATTCTTCTTCAACTACTATCACTGTCACTATCGCTGCCTGCCTCCTTAGACCCGCTCTCGCTCGCGCTCCCACTATCTGAACTTGCGCTGCTATCCAACGCGCTGCCTGGTGCTTCGTCGCTATTGCTTGCATCGCGCACAGAGTCTCCTGCTTCGCTTGACGCAGAAGACGCCGAGCCAGAGTCAGAGTCAGCCTCGTCGCTGTCTTCTGAAGAATCTGAGCTGCTATCACTGCTGCTACTGTCGCTGCTCTCGTCACTAGACACATCGGTACGTCGCTTCCTTTTCCTCGCTTGGCTTATAGGGACCAAAGGCCTCTCTGGCTCCGGTGAAAATTTCTTCGAGAGACCGTTCATCCGAACTTGAGGTTTTACGGGTGCAGGTGCAGGCGCTGCGAGACTCAACGCGTTGAGGAGGGCTTGAGCGCGGCCTCGCTTCAGTCGACGAATGTACCCTTCGGAGTGGGGGTGGTCGAGCATGTTCTCGATGTCGCCCTCGAGACGTCTTCTCTTTCGTTCCTGGGTTAGTCTCTCCTGCAAGGCTTCCTCCTCGGCGGCTTTGCGGACTTCGGCATCGTCCATGGTGCTCAACTCTGCGTTGAGTTCTTCGATAGCGGTTGCGCAGCGTTGCTTGAGTCTCTCGATGACGCCAGCTCCTTGAAGGCCCTTGATGTATGCGATCAGCGCCTCCGAGTAGGTATCCGGGATGCGGAATATATTAAGCGCGTTCTCCAAGATGTCGTTTTGCTTGGCCTTGTTGAACTTCCAATTTGGCCGATCGCTGTGGTACTGCGTCAGGTAGTCGGTGTATCGTGATATGTCTTTCGTCTTTCCCGTAGATACTGCAGGCGTGCTTGCTTGCTTATTCTTTGGAGGTAGATCTTGGTGTGCTTCGGCAGGCAGTGTTTCCGTCACTTCGCTAGTCCCCGGCTGTGGAGCCGCGATCAACTTTTTGGCCTTCTTCTCAGCTTTGGCTGCTTTCTTGTCTGCCTTGGCACTCGTGACAGCTGGAGTTGGAAGGTCGTTCGCCGGGTGGCTCTTCGGTGGGGGGGCAAATTGAGCGACTTCGCTCTCTGAAAACTCGGCACCGGCACCCTTTTGCTCTTGCGCCCACTTCTTAAATAGGGTCGAGGCGCTGTTCCCGTCTACCGTCTTGGTGTCGGGAGTGAAAGTAACAGATTTGCGTCGATCTATCCGCGGTGACAATGAGCTCGATGCGCTGTTGGTACGGTCTTCCTTCGCTAGCCTCTTGGTGCCCTCGTGTTTCGCAATAGAAGTGGACTCAGGGAAGTCAGTCTCGGTAGACGCAAGTAAAGTAGCGCCATCGAACGCCACGTCCAGCTGGCCAGGTGAGAGAGATGGGGTGCGGGGACGTTCGTGGAGAGTGTGAGCGCTCGACACCTCTGTTGGAGGCGCGGCAACAGGCTTCCGGGTCTTGTACTCTTCGATTTTGCGGCCCTTCTTCCTTCGATAATTGGGATCTCCTTTCGGTTGCAATTTGTCGGAGGCGGCAGTACTCGACAATGGTGCGGCAGCTCCATTGTCTAGACGCGGGATAGTTGCAGGAGTCTGCCCGGTGTTTCCGTAAGCCTCGTCGTGATCTTGTGTCTTTTTGCTCTTTTTGACCGTGTGGCCGTCATCCTCAGCTGTGTGCTTCCGTTTGCCAAGGCTCGGATTGCTCTCTTCAACCCGTCCGGGAGCATGATGGTCAATATTCGAAATGGGTTCCTTCGCAACCTGAGACTCGCCATGCCGATGCTCGGCGACCTGGTGTTCGTTCTCTTGGTTCTCCGTTCCGGATTGGCTGCTCTTGAGCTTCAGGCCCAGCCTCTTCCAGGCCGGAATCCTGCGTCCGGCATGATCCATGGTGGAAATGGGCAATGTACTGTAGGGCTATACTGTGCCTCGGTCGATTCTCATCGCTTAAGCCCGAATCAGCTTGTCGAGCAGCGTTGTTGATCTGGAAAGGTCAAATGAGAGGCAGAGCTTCGAATTTTCGGAGGGCCCGTGATGACGGGGTCCGTGCATGCGGCGATTCCAACGGCAAGAGCGACAGCTAGGCCCTCCAAGCAACGCGTAACTGCACCTGCCTGCACCCCAGCGACGACTCCATCAACCACCTCGCCCGACGCCGCTGACATCCAATTTCCTCGAGCTACCACCAAGCTGAAGCACCCCGCTGCACATATACTCCCGCCGCCGCCGCCGCCATGTCTGGTGCGTTGGAGCTCCCCCGAAGCTGCTGCTGCTGCTGCTGCTGCGGCCCGTGGGTCCTCTGCTAACAGCTCCCCGCCATGTAGGAAGCGCAGGTTACGACCGACACATTACCATCTTCTCGGACCAGGGCCGGTTATATCAAGTCGGTACGCACATCGCCCTTTGCTACCCGCACCACTCGCATCACAGACGGGATGAGGGGAATCGCCGCTGACGCTGCTTCCAGAATATGCATTCAAGGCAATCACGGCTGCGAACATCACATCAGTAGGCGTGCGAGGCAAGGACTGCGCCGTCGTCATCTCGCAGAAGAAGGTGCCTGTATGTATACACATACACCCGGCTTTGGGTCTATGGACCAGCGCCTAGATGCGCCTACAGCTGCCATGAGCCAGACTGACCCAAGACAGGACAAGCTCATCGACCCGGCGTCCGTATCGTACATCTACAGGCTTTCGCCGTCGGTTGGATGCGTCATGACAGGGTCCATAGCTGATGCCAGGGCCTCTGTGAGTCGGGCGCGCGGCGAGGCTGCTGAGTTCCGCTACAAGTTTGGATACGAGATGCCCTGCGATGTGCTGGCCAAGAGGATAGCAAACATCAGCCAAGTCTACACGCAGCGGGTAAGCAAGGCTGCGGCGGAGCTGAGTGCGGGGAGCAACAGGTGTCGCTAACGTCATTGACAGGCTTACATGCGGCCGCTGGGTGTCGCCACGACTCTGATTTCGCTCGATTCTGAGTTTGGACCCCAACTCTACAAGTGCGACCCCGCGGGCTACTATGTCGGTTACAAAGCGACGGCGTCGGGGCCCAAGACGCAGGAGGCGCTCAACTATCTCGAGAAGAAGCTGAAGAACAAGGAGCAGGCCGAGGGAAACTGGGAGGAGGTGGTGGAGCTCGCCATTACGACGCTGAGCACGGTGCTGTCGGTCGACTTCAAGAAGGGCGAGCTCGAGGTGGGCATCGTGGGCGGCCCCCGCGCCGATGGCGAGGAGGGCACGGATCCGCAGTTCAGGGCGCTCACGGAGGAGGAAATCGACGAACGACTGCAGTCTATTGCCGACAAGGACTGAGCGGCCGCCGATGACCTGGGCCTGGGACGGGGCGAGAGACGCGGTGGGAACGCGGCGGGCCAGCAGGTAGACAGAAGGGCCTCTGATACGCCATGGCGGCTTTCGACAGCACGCTGTATCAAGGATTAGACTGCTCACTCCTGCATGCGCACACTGTGATCTGGCTTGGGACAGCAGTGCCGACGGCGATTGGCGTGGCTTCTCAGCCGCGACGCAATGGTTTGTATGTACCTGTACCGTTAGTCTCACGTCAAATACAGCGATTCCTTCATACTCCAGCTGTGGTGTCGACGGCGGTCCAGGAACACGGTGCACGCAGTCCTCTGACTGGCTGGCGCGTGCATGGCACAGCCGTGTGTGGCTGACGCTGGCGACGGTGCGGGATGCTCAGGCAGCGTCAGGTAACCTCCCCCGAGCCGCTTATTGCAGTCCACCTTCAGCGAACCTCCACGCGAAGACGCACCGCTAATCTGGGGCTGATCGCCAATCACGCACGCCGATGCGGCTGTTGCCCAAACCCCGCTAGCCCGCATCGGACGATGTGGCTGCGCTCTTCCAGCGCAATAGCGATGGGACCGGCCACTCCAGCTGTCATGGTCATGGTCATGGTCCGCTTGAAGCAGAGCAGCCCATGGCTGTTTGCGTTGGTCGGTCCGTGTCTTTGCTCTCAGACTCCCCATACGCAGTGCTACTCTTACACGTTATCGTAACCCCCTAGCATTCCTTGCGATGCTGAAGTGCGCTGCCAGCTGGAGAGGGCTGCTCACGGCCCTAAGTGGAGATCTCGGCAAGCACGCCTGCGGGAGGGACCAGCCTGACTGACTACTGTGCGTCTGTACCTGGCTCCTCCGACTACCTCACGAACGCCCGTTGAGCTTGAGCGCCCTCGTTATAAAACGGTCGCCACGCCGCCGCCATCAACATCATCGACACTACAGGTTCAAGCCTCAGGACCTCTACCGACTACTCTTGCCGCCTCTGACAACCATTCGCTGTCTCCTATCCACTCCCCTCCACCATGTCCGACGGTCGTAAGGATGCCCCTACTCTTCTACTACACCGCCCATCACTTCGTTCATCACTAGCCAACACCCCAATCCTTCTCTTCATGACCAAGAAGAACGAGCACTAACACTGCCCATGTAGTGAACGATGCCCGCGCCATCCGCGTTGCGGAGATCATGGGCGACTTCCGCAACCTCCAATACTACCTCAGTCAACTACGCGCTACACCGACCGCAGAAGAGTACTATCTCGAAGGCTACTCGCTGCTCCGCCAGTGCGCAGCAGAAGCGCAATCCATTCTCGAAACTCCCTTTGCGGCCAGCAGCGGCGCGCCAGGGGGCGACCCGGAGCGCGAGAAGCTACAGCTGAGGGCGTAAGTCGTCTTCTTTCCATTTGCTGTCGACTACAAGACCAATATGGATGGCCCTCAGGTCTCTCCTAGTGGCTCAGTGGTCTGGGGATCGTGGCACGAGCAAGAGAGAGCAGTCAAACTGACGTCAGAGCACAGAATCATTACCGATGCAGCGGTGCGGCGATTCCAGTGTCAGAGGGCTTATTTGAGGGCGCATGCGGGTTTGCGGTGGATGAATGCTAGGAACAGCATTTTGCGTGGGCAAAAGCCTAATGCGAGCCATTTTGGTGCTCTACAGGCGGCAGACAGCACTTTGCGCATGGTATGTTACATCACATTATATTCACGCTCTACACCACTGTCTCTAGCTCCATGTCGACGACGTGAAGAGGATCTGTACTGATGGTGCTTTGTAGGAACTCCTCGCCATAAGCGACGCCCACGTCGACAACACACTTCGCTCCCAGGACGCGGGACAGGGCAAGTGGCTCTCCGAGGACCCGTCGCTGGTGCACATCCAGCAGTGTCTTATGAGCCGGTAGACGTTGTCCGGCTTTTGCTCCACCGACTCCCTCAGTTTCCCGTACTTCGCTATGCTTTCCTCCTCGACTTCGCCTTTCCTACGATACCCCCCGCGCCATACCTTTCCGCGTCATCGTTTCCTCATTGCGAGCTACAACTTT
>Ga0247803_1001197_pt1 | contig 13678 bp, 10 predicted proteins | sample UWRJL014104B1_FD_180928 | JGI IMG/M metagenome (GOLD analysis project Ga0247803, IMG submission 180928) | Plant litter microbial communities from Arlington Agricultural Research Station in Wisconsin, United States - UWRJ-L014-104B-1 | ecosystem: Environmental > Terrestrial > Plant litter >...
ACTTCCGCGTCGAAACAAGGGACGGAGAACATGCAGCCGTGTTTCGTCCGTTAATACGAACTCGATACAACAGGCGCAACACCAGGCGCGATCGCCTTTGTTCGTAGACAGCCTTGACTTCGTCTTAATAGCCCACGACGGGTCTAACAGCCACCATGGCGGGCTTCTTTTCGCAGACATGGACGCTCACCAAGAAGACGCTGCTTGTCGTCTTCGTGCGGCATTGGTTCTTCACGTCCATTCGAGCATTCTGGGCGCCTATCATTTTTGTATGTTCCCTGTTCATTGTCGTTGATAGAGTGGAACTAACCACTTCGACTGCAGATGTTCTTCATTACCTACGCAAAGAACTTCTTCGTCCCACCTGCTGAATTCGGCATCGGCAACCCCACCCCCATTCGCAGCTTCGAAAACGCGCTGCTCGCCGCCGCCGGAAACCGCGACACCGTCGTCTTCGTCAACAACGGCCACACAGGAGGAGACATCGAGAACGTGATAGGGACGCTGTCAGATACTGTGCGCGGCGCCGGACGGATTGCTACCACAGTGCAGCAAGAGGTGGATCTGTTGACGACTTGCAGAGGCTCGCTCCGAGGCGCAAGTACGTGCTATGGGGCTATCAGCTTTCATTCATCGCCGACGGAGGGAGACGGTTTTGGGTGGAATTATACCATGCGTGCTGACGGCGCTTTTGGTACCAACATATACGTCAATGAGGAAGACAACGAAATCCAGGTGTTTATTCTGCCTTTCCAGAGCGCGGTGGACCGCGCAATCGCATCCCTCAATGGAACGCAGGTGCCGGAGACGATCGAGGAATACCCTTTCACGGACAAAACCCAAGAGGAGCGTGCCGAAAGGATACGCACACTGTACATGGGCGCCTTGATCGATATTATGGGAGTGGCAATTTACATTGGTGTTTGTGGTGTTACCTATCAGCTCACTGGACAGATGGCATCCGAGCGCGAAGGCGGCATCTCGCAGTTGGTCGAAGCAATGTCGCCGGCGAAGAAACCCTGGCATACGCAAGCTGCGCGTCTATTGTCCAACCATCTAGCCTTCGATATCATATACGTTCCGGGCTGGATCCTAATGGGCATAATCATCCGACAGCTTGCTTTCCCGTCGACCAACATGGGCATTCTTATCATCTTTCATATCCTAGCGGGCCTATCGTTGACGAGCTTCTCCATCTTTGGCGCCAGCTTCTTCCGCAAGGCCCAGCTGTCCGGAATTACCATGGTCATCGTTCCGATCTTGCTCGCCATCATTGCCCAAGTTGCTGGTCCCTTCAACACTGCCGCCGTGGCTATTCTCAGTCTGCTCTTTCCGTCGATGAACTACGTCTTCTTCATCATCTACACCGCCCGATGGGAACGCGTGCTGCAGTCAACGAACCTCGTGAAGGGTGCACCTGCCTACAACAGTCACAGCTGGACTCTGCCGGGAATTGCCTTTTGGGTCTTCCTCATTGTGCAAACCCTCGTATACCCCGTGCTCGGCGCCCTTGTCGAGCGCTGGCTGTACGGAACAGTTTCGAAAGACCGCAAGACGTCGACCTCTTCTCCGAATCATTCTATCATCCTCTCGTCTTTCTCGAAGCATTGGACCCCCAGCTGGTTCCGCGCCAAGGTGCTTTCAAAGATTGGCATCAAGCCTCCGGAGACTGTCTATGCTGTCAACGACTTCAGCATCAAAGTGCGTCGAGGCCAGATCATGGTGTTGCTAGGAGCAAACGGCAGCGGCAAGTCGACGACCTTGGATGCTATTTCTGGACTCAACAAGATCACGCAGGGCGCTATTGAGATTGATGGCACCGGCGGCCTCGGTCTTTGCCCCCAGAAGAACGTCATGTGGGACGAGCTCACTGTTTTCGAACACGTCCAACTCTTCAACCGCCTCAAGTCGACAGGTACCCACGACAGCAAGGATACGATCAAAGATCTCATCCGGGCGTGCGACTTGGGACACAAGCTGAAGGCGCAGTCGAGCACATTGTCTGGTGGCCAAAAGAGGAAGCTACAGCTGGCAATGATGTTCACGGGTGGAAGTAGGGTCTGCTGTGTCGATGAGGTCTCTTCTGGGCTCGATCCACTCTCGAGGCGCAAGATTTGGGAGATCCTCCTTGCTGAGCGTGGAGATCGCACGTTCCTGCTTACGACACATTTCCTTGACGAAGCCGACGTTCTTGCCGATTACATTGCCATTTTGTCGCGTGGAAACCTGAAAACGAAGGGCACCTCAGTGCAGCTCAAACATGAAGTCGGCGCTGGCTACCATGTCACTTTCCCGAAAGAAACTGTCGTCGACTCTCATGGCGGTGTTCGAAAGCCCGCTCCTTCCGACGCCATGACTCAATACTGGTTCCCTGATGCGCTTGCCGCGACCAAATTCGTCGACGAGTTGCGCAAGCACGGGGTCAAGAACTACGACATCGTTGGCCCAACTTTAGAAGACGTCTTCCTGGCTCTTGCTGAAGAAGTCAAAGAGCATCATCTCGACCAGGAAGAGGCTACGGCTGTGGAGACTTCGGTCAAGGACGAAAATGCTGCGCTGCCTGGCTCTGATCGATCCTCCGATGTTGACAAGGGAGTTCAGACTTCCAAGGGCCGTGGTACATCGATGCCGCAACAGACGTTGATCCTCATACAAAAGCGTTTTACGATTCTCCGTCGCAACTACTGGCCGTACGTCTGTGCGGTACTTCTTCCCATCATCGCCGCCGGTCTTGTCACCCTCTTCTTGAAAGACTTCGAAGCGGTAGGCTGTAATCCCGGCGAGTCCTCGAATAACCCCGATGTGTTCTCTCTATCAAACATCGATGTGACGCCTCTCATTGCCATTGGCCCACCGGACCTTGCTGATGTCAGCCTCATTGCTCAGCGTTCTGGAACCAGCGAAGACAACTTCCACATCGTCAATACCCTCCAGGAGTTCAACGACTACATCGACACCAGGTTCCGCAACGTCACACCTGGCGGCTTCTTCATCCAAGAGAATGCCCCCCCAGTCATGGCCTACATGGCCAACAGTGGTGTCATTGGCGGTCTCATCACCTTGAACGCTCTCGACAACATTATCACTGGCATTCCCATTTCCACGCAATATCAGGAGTTTGCTGTTCCGTTCGCACCAGGGATGGGGAAGACTTTGCAATTGATTCTCTACTTCGGTCTTGCTATGTGTGTTTACCCTGCATTCTTTGCATTATACCCAACGGTCGAACGATTAAGAAAGGTGCGCGCGCTGCATTACAGCAATGGCATTAGAGCGGCACCGCTGTGGATGGCATATCTGATCTTTGATTTTTGCTTCGTGCTACTGATCTCTGCCGTTGTTACTGGGATCTTCGTTGGCGTAAGTCTACGATTCCAATTACTGTTCCATCTTGTGTGCAATCTTGCTGATAACCTCGTCTAGGCTTCGTCCGAATGGTACCACCCTGGCTACATGTTTGTGGTTTTCTTCCTTTACGGCATTACATCGATCCTCTTCTGCTACCTCATATCGATCATCGTTACGTCTCAGCTCGCGACGTTCGCTTTCGCCGCAGGAGCTCAGACCTCCACATTCCTCATCTACTTCATCGGGTACATGGCTATCTTAACCTACTCGCCAGCATATCGGATCGACAGCGATCTTGAGAAGTTCCACTACGCATACGCAACGATCACTCCTTCGGGAAATATGCTTCGGACAATGTTGCTCTCCCTCAACTCATTTTCGGTGTTATGCCATGGGGACCAGGTCGCGAGCTACCCAGGTGCTATCAGCGTCTACGGTGGTCCGATACTATATCTGATCGTACAGGCTATCGTGCTCTTTGTCGCACTGGTTTGGTGGGACTCGGGATACAGGCCTCCGATCTTCAACCGTTCTAAGTCTCGTCAGAGGCACAACGAGGATACCATGGATACGATTGCTCCCGCAGTTGCTCGGGAAATCACACGTACCGAGCAGAGCAACGACAGCCTCCGCGTTATGCACTTGCATAAGGAGTTTGGTTCCAACCATGCGGTGAATGACATGACCTTCGGCATTCCACGAGGACAGGTCTTTTCTCTTCTAGGGCCAAACGGAGCTGGAAAATCATCAACCATATCCTTGATTCGAGGAGACATCCATCCTACAACAAGCATCAATGGTGGCGGCGACGTTCTCATCGAGGACATCTCTATCATCTCTAAGCGCGCAGCAGCACGAGGCCACCTCGGCGTCTGTCCCCAATTCGACGCCATGGATACCATGACAGTAACGGAACATCTCTACTTCTATGCCCGTGCCCGTGGTGTGCAAGATCCTGCGTCTTCCGTCAACGCCATTCTCCTCGCCACCGGCTTATCTCGCTTCCAGACCCGTCTTGCTTCCAAGCTTTCCGGAGGCAACAAGCGCAAGCTCAGTCTCGGCATCGCACTCATCGGTAACCCTTCTGTTCTACTTCTCGATGAACCATCGTCTGGTATGGATGCGGCCGCGAAACGTATTATGTGGAGGACGCTGTTAGGTGTTGCGGCGCCTGGACGTGCGTTGCTTATCACTACGCATTCCATGGAGGAGGCTGACAAGCTGGCTACGAGAGTGGGTATTATGAAAAGGAAAATGTTGGCGCTCGGGACGGTTGCAGAGTTGGGTGAGCAGTATGGTGATGCTTGGGTGGTACAATTGGTGCTGAAGTCTGCGCCTGACACGAGTACGGAGGAGATGGATGCAGTCAAGGACTGGGTGCGGAGAAGGATACCAGGCGTCGAAATGGACAAGTGGGGATCTCGCGATGGTGGACATGGTCAACTACGCTTCAAGGTTCTCAAGGCGGCCGCCTCGGACACACCGCCATCCCACCATCTCCATGACGAAACCAAACTCTCGTCGACCAACGTCGAGGAGGTAGAGGTTGTTCAAAACCACATCGAACCCACCACCTCACATGACGTAGGTGGTATCCCTGGCCTCATCCGTATGCTTGAAGAAAGCAGGGAGGAGATTGGTCTGGAGTATTATTCTGTGTCTCCGACTACGCTTGATGAAGTCTTCTTGAGGGTTGTAGGGGAGGAAGAGGAGGAGGAATCGGGGAAGAAAAATAGTAAGGGGTTTAGCTTCGGGCGGGGGAAGGGAGGGTGGTGGTGCCCTTGTTTGTAGGCTTGAGCAGGGTGGAGAGAACTCTGGGAGATTGTTGGTTTGGGATGATACCCGTGGCATAGTTGCGATTCCGGTAGATGAATGTGATTCCTCTTTGTCAATACATCACGGTGTCACATTCTTGTAATTGGTGAGCATTACATTGTAGCTTGCATTGCGCTTCAAGCTTGATGAGCTTCAAGCTTGATGAAGGATGCTGTAATATTCCCTGGTGTTCTTCCTCTCGCAGCTGAGAAAGCTGGGATATAGATCTCATAGAATAACACTGTACGAGAATTCGGTAACTATCCGCTGTAATATTTATACAAGCTATTTATGAACTTGGTGCGCAGGGTGTCGTTCGTGAAAAAAAGATCACGTCGAGGAGGTGCGACAAGGGACGGCAATCTGCTGTTAGAGTTAGCCCGATTCTTTACACACGCCCTTGATTTGTGAACATCTGAAAGAATGGTATTGGGTCATATACACGATAATGGAAGGGCTCAACGCAGTAGCGAATGCCGCCACTGGGCCGCCAGGGACCCAGCGGCGCCGACACCGCACGAACGGTAGATTGGGACTTCGGAGTGTACTAATATACATACATTCGCGAATCCATAAGATACCAGCCTTAAGGTCTCACTCACGCCACGGGAGTCTCCAGACCCAGGTTACAGCGGGCCCTGCGGCGGCCAAGATCGAGCTGGCGGTGGCACCGAATAGTAGTCATTGCGGCAGCGGACTTTTGTATTTCGAGTGTCGCCGGATGGTGAGGTTGTTGTGTTTCATGGAGGAAGGACTGATATTATAGGAGTCGGTAATGACTTACGCCAGAGGATCGTTTATTGCCCGGAGGCTGCCACTAAGTTCGAGGACGGCGGCACTGGATAGCCACTGTTAATTGTGTCTTTCTGTCCAATTAGGACTCCTTCAAAGTACGTACGCGTCGAAGGGCGACTCAGCAGTGGTGTCCACCGGCGGTTTCGGGGGCGGCCTTGGTACGGCGTCGGACTATGGTCGTGGACGGTCAGCGTTGAGGTCGAATCGGACGAGGAAGACTGGTATGATGTTGGTCTTTAGGGCGGGGAGAGAGGAGACGTCTTGGTGAGTTACTTAATGCTGCTGGGTCTGCATGGGACGTCATTGCTTTGTCAAGGTGAAGGGAGAGTTTGGGAAGTAGCACGTAGCTTTGAGACAGGAGAGTCACACTGGCACTGGCTCTCCATCTTCGGTTCACGGGAATCATAGGCGGGCATGTTTGTAAACGGAGTTGAAGGATAAGTGGATCACTTTTACAAAATATCTTCTTCAAACAACTATCTATAGCCAAGATACTCTACGAAAAGGAAAACGGGCATATGAAGGTAAAGAAAAAAGTATACTTACAGGGTTTGCCTAACGAAAAGGCCAATGGGTATGCCATATGGCAGTGACCCGGGAGCGGAAACGGTTCGCTGCAAGTCTCAGTCAGCCATCATCTTCCATCCCTTCGTGGTCTTGTTGTCTTGTGTTCATCGAGCTGCGGAGCTTGTACGTTCGAAGATGAGAGGGAGGGGAGGATACTCACCCCAGCGGCGGGCCTCAGCCTCTGCGGCGAGGCGGGCGTCGAGGGCGTTGCTACAACCACTTTGTCAGCTCCATCAATTACAAAGCACCCATTTTGGATCAGACTTACAGGTCGATGGGCGGCGGCGGCGGCACTCCCGCGGCAGGCGTTGGTGCTGGGCGCCTGACCGGCGCTGTTAAGATGTGGACGCCGCCGTCCGAGTGGACGACGGCGACGTATCTGGTCGTTAAGCGGCTTATGAAGTCGTCCATGTTGTTTGTGTTGGGAGAGGAGAGAGAGCTACTGTGGTTCAAGTCTTATGGGTGGGCGGCGGCGGCGGCCTGCCGCCGCTCACCACAAGTAGGTCGAGGTGAAGGTGAAGGGAGCTTGCGTCTGGTAGCACGTGGCAGCTACGGTGAGTGAGCCGTCGTGGGGTTTTGGAGACAACTCGGGATAGAACTTTGAGAACAACGACGGGATGAACGAACACCCCAATCGAACTAGTTTCTTCTTCAAGCCACTGACCAAAGCCAATGAACTTAACGAAAAAATTGCCGACGACAACTCCAGGTAGTGCAATAGGAGCGTCACCACCTCTCGGAGTACTCCTCATCGAGGCAATGGTACAAAGATTGAATTATATCGCCCAACTTGCTCGTCCCACGAAATTTGTTTCAAAAATGGGTCCTGATGGTTCACAGCCGAGACCGATTCCAAGCGCTTTGTGCAATGCGCGAGCCCCTCGCACCGGAGTGCACCCCTGAGGAACCCCAGGCAAGACCGGTTTTTCCGACCTTGAGTGTGAGGATTTGTGTGGAGATGGAAGTTACGTGGGAGGGCAAGGCTTTTATGAAGGGGAATGATACTAGTGGCGCTAAGCGAGGGTGTTACTCAGCAGGCTGTTGCTGGGTGAAGGTTCGGGATGGGAGTCCGCTGCTAGCGCGTATATGGCGTGATCAAGCGGTTGTAGAAGCTTCGGGAAGGTGGTTTAAGGAAGTAACCCGACGGAATCATGGTGGGGTACGCGAGGTGACGAGTATGTGGACAAGAGGGGTTGGAGGTGGAGCAGGTGACAGTGCAAATATATTGAAGGAGCAGACATTCTGGACACTCAAAATCGAGGAAGCAGATTACACATGGCTTTACAGAGAGACATCTAGGCAGCAGAAGAAGGCTGAGAGTCCTTCGCAATCGAGGTGTGGATTACCCGTATGAGAAGGAGTCAGTGCCTAGCTTCGAGCCCACGAATGCTTTAAAGTAGGCATTCTTAGTGGTGGAGTATCGATTGTGCGTTCAATCGCTACGCGCATGCGTGTGTTCGCAAGTGTCGCAATTGAGGAGCATCTCGCACGCGTTCTCACGGCTTCACAAAGGGCGAAAATACCAAAACAAAGCACCATCCACACAGTAACGACCACACATATACAAGAGATACGAGCTTCTTCTTCAAGCACTCGGCGTAAGCTGAGATACTCAACGAAAAAGATGAGAATAGTGAGACCAAAAATTGAGCCGGTGACCAACCGAAGCGGTCAACAAGAACCGAGACCTCTCGTTGTGCAATGAGAGCTGACTCAAGTACCTGCAAGAGATTCATGAAACTCTGCAAGCCCGACACTAGGGGGCAGCTGGAAAAAATGAAAACGCCCAAAGAACAAAGAAACCCTAGGAGGAGCGACCTAAAGATCCCAATCCTGGGGGGCAAAAGCATGAGGCAAGCCGGCATTTATATGCCTTGGGTCTGACAGAAACGGACGCTGGATCACACGCGCTAGTCTGGATCAAAGGACTTGGCGACAGAGGCTATGGACGACGGCGGAAGGGTGTCGAAGATGGAGTTCAGGTGAAGGGCGTCGAGGCAGGTAGGGGCTGACTGATCCTGTCTTCTGATTGGACGCCGGAAGGTTCCTTGACGACAGCAAAGCTCGATAGATGCGGCCGTAAATGACATATGACCGAGTCTCATTTCACAAGGCGCAGGCAGATTGATCTGGCGCCGCCACTGACGGCCCGAGCGCGCCACGGGGGTCCTGGAATCGAGACTTGACCCAAACACTCTCACTCTAGTCAGGCTTCAATCAACTAGCTCTTCTAAAATGCATTTCTTTTCAATGAGCTCTAGCTGTAGACTTGCGGAAGAGCCCTGAAGTGACTGTCACCAGTTGGCTAGTGTATGTTACGACGTGCTGCTCTAACATCGTGTCTGCTATGTTGTGTATCGTGCACCGAATTGAAAAGAGTGGTACAATTTCGTTTCCTCGGTAGGAGTGTTGAATTCTTTTCCACCACGTGGACGCTTCCATAATCTATGCATCTGCACCTGCAGAATGCAGATTGTAAATCATTAAAGATACTCCAGGACCATGATTAACTCCCAACACTTCAAGCCGACGATTACATTACACATGAGATTAGTGCTATCCTCTCTACCCGTATCATATTCCGCTCGCAAAGGCTTGTACAGGAACCCTAGGACGCAATGGTGCAAGTCTTGCTGAAATTCCCCTGCAGATGCTACAACTCGTCCTCGGCGAGCTTGCCTTTAGTCTTGATTCTTTTGGAGAGCATCTATAACTGCCATCGTCTTGTGTTGCAGCGTTGTGTGTAAAACTGCGCGCTTCGAAGCAGTAGGCTAAGGACGCAACACTGACATGGCTTCAGGTCAACACCAAGATGCGGGCACGGAGCACACGGAACGCACGGTTTTCAGCACATAGATAGGCTTCATGATATCAAATTCTTCCCCCGACGCTTCAGTTCCCGCAGATTGCATCTGAGCACCTTCCGCCAGCATCGCTACTTTCGTCCTTCCCGTAGACCCTTCGCGATCAAGGCTTCTCAGTCCGCACATGCACACATCAATCAACCGCCATATACCACAAGATCTACAAGTTACATTTCCGTTGTTGAAGGAATTGCTCGAATGCTGACTCGGACCGTCTCCACGTTGGCGAGATCGGACGCGAATGAACCATGAGAGCGGAGAATCTACCGCTAAATCTGGAAGGGTCACGTTCTCCAAGTAGAGTACAGGGGTGATATAGAAAGGATTGGGAGCCATGTATACTGGCGCGATACAATGACTACCATTTCTTCAAGTTGGTACACCGTGGAAGGGATATACTAGCAGATGAGTCGTAGTAACGCGGGCGCTTGGAGGAAGGGAATCTGAGCGCGTTGGGTCGCCTAGCGGGAGACTACCGAAGGCCGCTTCATACCATAACACGAATCGTGACGCCACCATCACCCACCTCCTCGCACTCAAACCCGTTCTTCGCCCGCCTCACCACCATCTCCAACGCAACTAGTCTCCGCGTAATCAGATATGCACAACCCAGGCGCAAGCCGGCTCCCGATTCGCCCGCTTGAAAACTTGTCCAATAAGCGCCGCGCAGCCTAACCGTCTCAGGAAGCGAAACGCCATAAACCTCAACCTGCTTCTGCCGGAATGGGCATAATGCGAGCTGCAACATCGGCAATTCGGGTGGGAATTATGAGAAACTCGAGCATTGGAGAGGTCAGATGGATTGAGAGCAATGGCGGACAGAACATCTGACATCTTTGTCCTACCCAATTTTCTTGCGCAAGAGAGGTGTTCGCCTTCCTGCAGGTAGAGCGAAAAGTCAGGTATCGGTTGCAATCCGTTTCTTCTCACAAGCCTAGGTCGCAGGCGCTCCTTCGTTCAGTTCGTTGGTGGCAGACTTCATGTCCATCACGCTCGTCACAATTTCTCGCTCACTTCCGTATCCATATCAAGATCTCGGGGCAGAAGGATACAGCCATGAGACTCTCGCAACCAACACCGTTAGTCGCGCTCACATGCATCATCGCACAAGCATTCTCAATACCGTACTCACGACCCCTCCTCTCGTCCTCTTCATCCTTCCTCGATGCGAACGACATTCCACCAATCCACCTCGAACCCTCTTTACTCCAGCTCTTCGAGACGCCCGCAGCCGTTCGCCGCCAAAGCTCAAGCTCTTTCGCCGACCTTCAAATCCCCTCTTGCGCACTCAGCTGTTACATCAACACTCTCATAAGTGACGGCTGCAATTCCGAAATTGACTTCGAATGCCACTGCTCGAAAGGTAATATATTGGGTAAAGCGGACGCTTGTGTGAAGAAGGAGTGTGATGAGGGAGAAATTAAGGATGCGAGGGGGAAGATGGAGAAGGCTTGTAGGGCGGCTGGCGGAGGGGCTGAAAGGGATGGTGATGGCGATGGCGACGGCGACGGCGATGGACAAAGTTCGATGCCATCAAGTACAGCAAACTCATCGAGCACTCTGAGCTTCAGCTCAAATACACCAACGACAAGCTCACCTTCGCGTTCAGGTCCCACAACGCTATCCGCGCCGATTCCGAACCCCACAAGCAGTTCATATCCCACCCCATCGCCCTCAACGACCACCGTACCTCAACCAACAGACACCCCACTCGCCCTCCTCCCACCAGATCGCCAACTTTCCCCCGCCGCCAAAGCAGGAATATCCGTCTGCGTGTCCGTCTTCGCCTCCGCCATTATAATCACAATCTACGTCTACATTCGGCGATTGAAGAAAGATCTTGCGCTCGCCAAGGCCGCGGCCGGCGTCCCAGAAACCGTATGGCGTGCAAGCATAGACACAGCTGTTCTACCTACTGCCGTTGGCCGGCGCCGAAGCTGGGGCGGAAGAGGGCGAAGTACGGCTCGAAGGCAGGGCAGCGGCGGCGAATCTCCCGTGAGCCCGCTAAGTCCGCGCGGTGGTATGGAAGAACGGATGACTGGGGTGTTGAAAAAGAAGAGGGGACATGTGCTCAGCGTCGTTGTGGAGCGGGAAGAGGACGAGAGTAGTTCGATGCATCGGATCATTCACGAGCCGGTGCCCGGACAGAAGGAGGGGCTTGTGGATCCGCTGGAGTTGGATGGGGAATACACCGGGCTTATTGAGTTGCCGACGAGTGTCACGCCAAGGGCGAGGAGTATGGAGCGTGCGAGAGAAAGGGGAATGAGCGCAGGAGAGAGTAGTCGGCCGAGTACGGGGGGTCTGGAAAAGATTGATGAGAGGCAGGGCCTGTAACGACTTTAATGGTAATGATGAGGTCAAAGGAAAATAGATTTTATACCAAAAGCGTTGATTGCTTTGATCTTACTGTAAGCTGCCGTCTCCAGGTGTGTCGAGCTTGTCTCTTCCCAAGCTCTTGGTCGTTGCACATGAGAGGGTAGCAGGTCAAACGCTTGCGGCTCTGACTTAATTCGCTACTGCAGGGACAAACCGAAGGGCCCGGTTTCTGAAAAGGCCCGTTAGTAAGTTCTACGCGCCGCGTTTATGCTGGTTTTGAAGAGATGCGGGCGAATCTTCCCCAACATGTCCACGTGAGCCAGATAAGTCTGCGAAGGTCGAACGTGTGAATACGTCATTTCAGTCTCTCAGCTATCTCTTCATGTTGTGGAATTTGTTTCATAATTCGGCTTGCACCGCAGTAGGCCCGATTGTTGGAAGCAAAGGTATCAGGTTATCGTGGGGTTTGTCGGGTGGCAATTATACCGCGGGCGCACTTAGGGATCGTCTCGAGGCACAGCGTGATTCTGCACTCTTCCGCTGTAAGATCAGGTTGGAGTGTCGTGCGGATCGGGGCGGTGGATAGACAAAACCGGATGCTGTGGAGTGTACTGTAGGAAAGAGACCCGAGCCACTAAGGGCGGTTGAGACGACGCACAGATCTGCCAAGTGGTCGATCTACTAAGCCCGCGCTAAACCCTGTCAAGCTTCGGATAAGTACACGACATCTGACTGGACATCCAATGGAAGTTTCTGCTGTTATCTACATCGTGGGGAGAACAGTTCGGAGATGAGAGCGGCATGGTAACCCCCAACCCTCACACGAAGGGACCGTTGACGTCATCCGAACACCTGGGTTACACGCATCGACAGACGAACCAATCCACCATGAAGCCCGCATCGTGCAGGCGCACGAACTACTACACTCTAGACTCGAACAAGCCGCCACTCTTATTAAAGCCGCCACTCTTATTAGAGCCGCCTCTCTTAATAGGGCCGCTAAAGGCCCTTTGCGTTCTACGACCGGTGTAGATACATGCTTATCACCCGCTAAGACTTCTCGGCTTATCTCGAAGCAATGGGATCAGGAACCCTGTCGCTCACATTCCTAACACGACCGAGATGCAACGCGGTGTTAGGGACCTAGGCCTGTGATCGATGCGCCAAGTAGATCTTGGTGTCCGATCGCGTGCCATGCTGTGTACAAAAGGTTGGGGTGCCTTTGGTTCTTTAAAATTGAATCACACGCCTGCCTCTTCTCCCGCGACAAGTGTGGACACATCAAGACAACATGTCTGGAAAGGGTTCCCCAAACGAGCCCATGGGCGAGAAAGACATGGGATATGGAGAAACCAAAGTCTCGGCGACACGACGGAGGAGCTCTGCGCTCGCTCCAGAAGTGCTCCAGGGCGAACTCTTCGACGACCGATTTGAAACCACGCAGAGAGGTTTGAAGTCAAGGTAAGCTTACCAAATGGTCTTACTAGGTAATTATTAACGGGTTTTTCCAGACACGCGCAAATGATTGCCCTCGGCGGCACCATCGGTACAGGTCTCTTCGTCGGTAGCGGTCAAACCCTCTCTCGCGGCGGCCCCGCTTTCATTCTCGGCAGCTATATCTTCATGTCATTGCTCATCTTCTGCGTCGTTTCCTGCATCGTAGAAGTCGCTGCATACTGCCCAACACCAGGCTCGTCCATGAACCTCTTTGGCTACCGATATGTCTCAAAATCGATGGGTTTTGCGCTTGGTTGGCTCTACTTCTACTCCCTCGGTATACTGGTACCCTACGAAATCACGGCAGCTGGTCTTGTCATCGAATACTGGAACCCACCTATCAATATCGCCGTGTGGATCACGCTTATGATCGTTGTTATTGTCGGACTCAACGCACTCCCGGTCAAATACTATGGCGAGACGGAGTTCTGGTTCGCCGGCACAAAGGTCATCATGATGACTGGTCTCCTCATACT
>Ga0247803_1001198_pt1 | contig 13671 bp, 10 predicted proteins | sample UWRJL014104B1_FD_180928 | JGI IMG/M metagenome (GOLD analysis project Ga0247803, IMG submission 180928) | Plant litter microbial communities from Arlington Agricultural Research Station in Wisconsin, United States - UWRJ-L014-104B-1 | ecosystem: Environmental > Terrestrial > Plant litter >...
TTAGGTAATAGCTCTGGCAAATTAATTATTTCAATCTTTTAGCTGGCACTTTGCTGGTGCGAGAATGAGCCAGGTTGATAATATATTTTATGTAAAAGCCACAATTTTACTTGCCTTAGCTAAGCCAATTCATCAATATATCCATCTGTAAAACCGCAGAGAAAGTTTGCCGTCCCGACTGGAGGTGGAGCATAAACACATTCTGTCAACTATATATTTAGATAAGTTCGAAAGACTGTGGCTAAATTAAGATTTTAAAATTTACAGGTATTTTTAACTACATACTTAGTTGTTTTGGCTAAGTCAGGTTTTGTTGTATTAGATACTTTTGATTTATTATTTTGATTTACCTAGTTATATAAATTAAAGCTTAAAATGTTATAAATTCTGTCATGAGTAACTTTTAGACTCGATAGCACTTTAAGGCTAACAAGCCTTTTTTTTAAATCCACGGGTGATTTAGTCTGCAATTATTACACTATTAATTAACAGTCCTCTATAATGATGAATAATAACTCAATATTTACCTTGTCCCAGCGAGAAGCATTTTTTACGTCGCTTTATGAAAAGGCGTTTTATGCGTTTGCATCCTTTGTAGCCAGACGTGGCGGCAGCATTGAGGAAACGCAAGATATTTTTCAGGATGCGCTGGTAATCTATTATGAAAAGTCGGTTTCCGGCCTTAAAGTGCCAGTTGTGGATGAGAAAGCGTATGTAATAGGTATTGCTAAAAATTTATGGCTGCAGCATTGCAGGACCGTGAGCCGTTACCTGTCCATAGGTGCGTTTGAAATTGAGATCCAAAATGAGGAGGTGTTACTTTCCCAAAAGTTGTTGCGCTATCTTGGTACCGCAGGCAGAAAGTGCATGGAATTATTAAAGGCCAGCTATTATGACCACCTACCGGTAGCAGAAATTGCAACTCGGTTCGGTTATTCAAGTAACCGTTCGGCTACCGTTGCAAAATACAAGTGTCTTGAGAAGGTAAGGGAAACAGTAAAACAAAATGCAATAGGTTATGCGGATTTCATTGAATAATATTAAAGAGATTGATAATTACCTCTTTGGCCGATTCTCTAATGGTGATGCCATTGTTTTTGAGGCCAGGCTACTTCTTGAAGAAAGCCTCCGCGAAGAGCTATTATTTCAACAGGTAGCGCACCAAGCCATTACGCATTTCAGCCGTAAGGAGTTGAAAAGCGAGATTGCTGCCGTTGGGCATAAATTGGCCAATGCACCGGAAAACAGGAATTATATCCAGCGCTTAAAATCGTTGTTCACAAATCAAAATTTTAATCTATAAATCAAAATTATGAATGCAGAAAAAGATATGCACGAACGGCAATTAATTGAAAAGGCCTACGCAGCATTTAACCAAAGGGATATTGATACTATTGTCAAAATAATGCATCCGGAAGTAAAATGGTCAAGAGCCTGGGAGGGCGATTATGCCAATGGCCCTGATGATGTAAGGGCATATTGGCAACGCCAGTGGGTGGAAATTGACCCAAATGTCAATCCAATTGCATTCGGCCAAACACCCGACGGGAGGCTTAAAGTTACCGTAGACCTAATGGTGAAAGACCTGGAAGGAAAGGTTTTGTCGCACGGTGAGGTGAAACACCTTTACACATTTAAAAACGGGCTTATAGCACAAATGGATATCGAACAGGGCTAATATACATAATAAACTACCTACCATATAAATAGATGTTATCAATTAAAACGTAACGATAAACTTAAGATGAAATTAATATTAATTGTATTAGCACTATGTTCTACTATGATTTCCAATAGTCAGACAGGCACTATATGGAACTCAACAAACTCAGCGTCCAATAATACATGGAACAGCGTTACTTACGGCAACGGCCTTTTTGTAGCAGTGTCGTCAAACGGAACGGGAAACCGCGTTATGACCAGCCCGGACGGGATCACCTGGACTAGCAGGGTTTCAGCCTCAGACAATGAATGGAACGCTGTTACCTATGGGAATGGGCTGTTTGTAGCAGTTGCCGGCATCGGGAATGGAAACCGTGTAATGACCAGCGCTGATGGTATAGTCTGGACCAGTCAAACGTCGGCTGCCGATAATGTATGGAAATCTGTAACTTACGGAAACAACTTATTCGTGGCAATCTCATCTGCCGGACCGGGTAACCGGATAATGATCAGCCAGGACGGAATAACGTGGACGCCTCCAGGTCCTCCGCTGCCTGGTTCAGATGTTAATATAGCATGGGATTCAATAACTTATGGGAACGGGCTATTTGTAGCTGTTTCAAGCAGTGGCAATAGGATAAAGACAAGCCCTGATGGTTTAACATGGACAAATCATACGCCACCAGAGGATAGATCATGGACTTCTGTTACTTACGGAAATAATCTTTTTGTCGCGGTAGCCCATGATTTGGGATCAGGAAATAAAATAATGACCAGCCCTGACGGCCTTACATGGACAGCTGCCACAGCACCCAGTACAAACCGATGGAGTTCTGTAACCTATGGGAATGGGCTATTTGTTGCTGTAAGTGATGCCGCAGCATCCAATGGGGTGATGATAAGCACTGACGGGACTAACTGGACTAATGCACAAGCCAGTGATAGTAAAGTATGGAGTTCAGTAGCCTATGGCAACGGAAGGTTCATTGCTGTAAGCAGTAATGGTAGTGATAATAAAGTAATGTATTCCGGAGGAATTCTTGCGCAAAACGGTTTTGACAAGGAAACGGTTTTAATTTACCCGAATCCTGCATCTGGTCGTTTATTTATTAAACTACCTGGTGCAGTCACTGCTGGTGATACAACTGCGAAAATGTATGATACCACAGGTAGGCTTGTGAGGGAACTTAGTATCAATACTGAAGATTTAAGCATTGATCTGGAAGGCCTCCGTTCTGCGCTCTACATTCTTGAAATAGTGCACGGGAACGTAAATCTGACAGAAAGAATTATAGTGAGAAACTGATAGACTGAATATGTTATTTCTGCAAATAAATCTCACCATGCTAAGCATTGGGCAAAATAATAACAAATAGGTACTGTCTCTCCACTACATTAGAGACAGTGCTTCTTTTTTGGAATCGAATGATAGTGTTATGAGAAGGTAAGACTATAATTATAGCTGACATTAAATGAATTATACATATTTTTAATATTGTAATGAAGACATATAAACAATACTACTGAACATTAAAACAAAAAATTATGTACAGTGACTCAAGGGGGCATAAGATATTACAATTTTATGTTGTACCGATTATTGAGCAAAATAAAAGAAATTTTAAATGTTTTAGTACTCAAAATACTAGCGGTAGCACTATTGCTTAATTATAGGTTTTCCTAAATTCCATGGGCGTAAGTTTAGTCTTGTTCTTAAACAATTTGCTAAATGATTGGGGATGCTCAAAGCCTAAGTGGTAAGCAATTTCATTGATAGGCAAGTCTGTACTTGAAAGTTTTTCCTTCGCAATAGCAATTAGCTTTTCGTGAATGTGCTGCTGAGTATTTAACCCTGTCAGCACCTTTAACATGCTGCTGAGATAGTTTCGTGATAAATTTAAGCTCTTTGAGATTAACTCTGCTGTAGGGAGGCCCCGCTGGGATATTTCATTGCTTTCGAAATACTCAGAAAGCAACATTTCTAAACGTTCAAGAATCTTATGATTAGCTTTCTTACGTGTTATAAATTGCCGCTGGTAAAAACGTTCTGAGTAGTTAAGCAAGGTCTCAATTTGGGAAATAATAATGTCCTGTGTAAAGGTGTCAATATTGGATTTATATTCCTGCTGAATGTTTTTGACAATCCTATAAATTGTGATCTTTTCTTTTTCGGATAGGAACAATGCTTCGTTTACCGAATAGTCAAAAAACTCATAGCGCTTTATTTTCTGTGCCAGGGATGTATTCCAAAAAAGATCCGGATGAATCAGTAATATCCAGCCGGATGGACTTATGTAATTCTCTCCGGCCTCTACACTAAATAACTGTCCGGGTGCCATAAAAAACATGGCTCCCTCATCAAAATCATGAGCTTGCTGACCATATTTGTATTTTGTCCCACCAATCTCGGTAATAGAGGATATAGAATAAAATTCCCAAATAAACTGGTATTGCTCTGTCTTAACTTTTTGCGCACCAGCTTCCAGCTTTATCAGGCTGATTTGCGGGTGTTCAGGTTTTGGCAAACCACGCAATTGATGGAACTCGCTGATTGTTTTAACTCTGCAGGGCTCATGCTTTGTCATTTGAACCACTTTATTTCTGATTATTATAAACCGATGCAAATTCAGCTGAAAAATCAGCCATTTTAATCTTACCCAGGCTCTCTGGCCTGTTAAGGTAATAATCTTTGTATAAATAACCACTATGTATGCCTGCATTCATCTCAACTAACGCTTTAGCTATTTGTTTAGACATTCCAAAACGCTCAGCACCACTCTGCATTTGGCTGTCGGAAATGGTTTCCCATTTTAAATACGGCTTTCCAATAGCCTTACCGATAATTGCAGATACCTGATTGCATGTAAGCTCTTCACTGACTACATATCTGACATTTCTGCCAGGGTATGTTGAAATTAACTCTTCCGCTGCTACCTCCGCTATATCCACAGGAGAAACCCATAACGTTTTGTCCTCTCCTCCATAATTTGATAATAATATTCCTCTTTGGCCTTTCAGCGTGGCAACTAATCCATAGTAGCGTAAAGCAATAATAAATCCCATAAGGCCTTTTCCTTTTAACATGGGGATGTTCTGAAATAAATTATTATAGAAGCCGGCAGGACGAATATGTGTTATAGAAACATCTTCAGGTAACTGTTTCAATAGTGTCTCGGCATAGTAATGGACTGCCAACAGGCCTGTGCCAATGTCAGTATGAGCGCCTATACTGCTTAGGTGTACAACCCTTTTAATACCTGCCTTTTGAAGTGCCTGCCTATAACTATCTGCTACTTCACTAATCGCACCAATGATGTTAATATCTTTATCTCTGTAGCTTTCTGCATCAAATGGTTCCATAACATATACTGCATCTGCGCCGGTAAATGTTTGTGAAAGAAATTCTACATCCTTTATTGTACCTATAGCTGCTTCTGCCCCGATTGCCTCAATTTTCTTTTTCCTTTCTGCTTTACTGCTAATAAGTATTACCTGATGGCCCAGGGCTACCAGCATTTCGCTCAATGACCTGCTGACATTTCCAAGCGAACCTGTTACAACTATCTTCATATGAATTTTGTTTTGTTACCACAAAATTCATTAAAATATATGGTAGCTAAGTATCCAAAACAAAGAATGTTGTGTTATAATGTATGATAAGAATTTAGTAATTATTATCATCTTTGCCTACCAAAGTTTTCATGCGAATAATGATTTTAAAATAAAAAAATTAATGCTTTTATGTATAAGTATGTACCTTGCTAATATTTATCAATCCGTAATGAATTCTGGAATCATTAAAATCTATATAATATATTAGATGGTTGTGTAAGATGTGATTAATTATGTATGATATGATGAATTAGAATACAAATTGGAAATTTGAAGAGAAGTAATTATGATTTTTATTTGCACATATAGAACCAAGCCAATAAATTCATAGTGATTTATAGATTTCGTTTTTAAATTAGATATAATCAACTAAGTTCGATAAAACCCGCACATGCTGGAGCGTATTGTTTTTTACCCATTGATAAATACCCCAAATAGCTGGCTGCACCTCCGATTGAGCATAGATAATTAGTTGAAGCCGTTATGAATAATTAATAAGATTATATCTTTGCGTTATAGATTTTGCTTAAATATAGTATTTATATAGAAGTCAACTTCAATATTTAATCAGTGTTCGACATCCCTTACACTACTGAAATAATGACTTTACACATTACTTCTAGATTGAATACTAGACTAAATCACCTTCGTATTACATTTTGCATTGATGTTCACTAAAAAGTATATTTTTTTATAAAGTATTTGAATATCAGTACTTTATGAGTTTTAAATTTCATCAAAAAAAGTTAATATTGGCACAAGGTGTTCGACTGTGATCCCTGACACTCCACTTAGAAAACCCAAAGCCTGCAAGGATTTCCTTGCAGGCTTTTTTCATAGGTACAACATAGGTACAACAATATTCATTTATAGGCTTTACGGGAACGACAATACGGGAAATAACTTTTGGCTCCCTTATGGGATTAGCCAAAAAAGTTATTCTCGGATTGGGGCTAAACTGAAATACGATATAGTGGCCAGCAAGTTTATGACATGCATACACAACCACCACAAGCGCAACACACCAGTATCACTAAACAATGACTTGAGGTTACTGGGTGCGGTATTAAAAGGGCTGGTGGCTTTAGTTGTAATGCTTACAGCAGGTATGTGGTGCGCTTTTAAGGCCTTAGAATAATAAAGCAACCTCGAAGGTTGCCTCATTATTTTATATTCAAAATGCCCGTTGAATTCTGATGTTTTAGAGTATGTAAAACCAACTCAATACATTTGGGAAACTATCTGTTATCAGCTATTCAGATAATATTTCTCCTTTTTGATTAAAAATAATAACCCAACCCTCATAAATTGTAGTGGAATGATTAATAGTAATATATTTATCCTTTTTCATTTTTTCCAAAATTTCATCATATGAATCGGTTATTCCGAATATTTCATCATAATCAAATATTAGAGGATACAATTTATCATCAATTAACAAAGAGCGTTTTGAATTTTTCACCAAATAAAAGTCCCCATCATTTTTATTAATGTAATAATAATATATGTAAAATTCATCTTTTTTTCTTGATAAATGAAAATATATATTATTATAATTTCCATCTATTTTCTTTTTTAATATTTGGGTAACACTGTCGGGAATAAGATATAAAATAGAATCTTTATTTTTATTTACATTACAAGAAAATAATGTCAACCCAATTATAATCAATAAGCTTTTTTTCATATTCTATAGTTATTTTATAATTCCTGATGTTCTTTGTAATGCATCTAATCCAAAATTAAATGATGTTGAAAGACCAACTTTAGATTTTACTTTTCCATCCGCACCAGCCCTACTAACATTGACAGCAGGCCCCCCTTGGTGTGACTGAATGCCATAAACCTGAATGCCATACGATGATGATACATTTATATCATCAGGTGACATCCATCCGTCATTTGATCTACCATTATTTGCTTGATTATCCTCAAGTATTGGATGCCCATGAACTTGACCTAACAAAATTGAATCAGTTCCCCGCAAAAACGACACCCCTGCGAGTGCTGGGTCACGACTCGTCGAAATCGTTGGTTTAGTACCTGTATTAGTCCCTTCATCCCCTCTTACACTTGTTACATTTGCTGTTGGTATTTCACCAGAGGTATCAACATTCAAAACAATATAAGTCTGATTTTCTTTGTTATGTGCCTGAGTTTCAGAATTAACATTATTAACATCTTTTTGAATTTGAGCATTATCAATAGTTACAATGCTACTTTTGGCCTGCAGGTCGGATGTTCCAGCAGCCGACATACTACCTTTAGTTGAATTAACACTGTCATAACTTTCTTTATTAATTACTCTAATATTATTTGTCGGTGCCCCGTCGTGACCTAATACTTTCCCATTCATAGCATCAATATACCAATCATCCGCCTGCATCCCATCAGGGTCAATAAAGTACACAGGATTATTAAGAGCATATGCATAAGGGCTAAACCGTCTTGATGTTTCCGCAAGCGGGTCAATATTCATCCACCTGCCTAATGCTGGGTCATAATTGCGTGCGCCGTAGTCGTACATGTTAAGCCCCAGCTCGTCCTGCAACTCCTTGCCGTTGTACTTATAGTTGTTTACGAGTTTATTATTGTTCAGCGGTGGGTAAAGCACAATCTCATCCTCAATATTCTGGTATTCCTCAAAATTACTGGCATAGTTCTGGTGTTTTAAACCAAACGGGTAATAATGGCTTTCTTCTTTTATACTTATACGTGGTGGCTGGAAAAACCTACCCTTAGTTGCGGTATAATTAACCCGCACGTTCCCTAAATGGTCTTTGTATTGATATATATAATTATAATTATTTACGCCACTCACAACCGTGTTGTCTATATAACCCTCGGCTGTAGGGAAAAATTGCAATACTGCATCTTTGTATTGGAACCCACCACTAAGATAGTCAACAAATACTGTGGTTGTACCCTCGGTTACCGTCTTCTTAACCTTCCTTCCGGCAGCATCATAAAGGTATATAATTTTGTTTGTTGCACCGAAATTAATTTCTACAGGAAGGTTCAGGTGGTTATATTTAATATTGGTAATCCCTTTATTACGGTCAGTTGTCATATTGCCATTGGTATCATAGATATAATCGTCAAGAGAAGTGTTAATGTCCCTAAAGCCTTGCGGGCTGAAACTATCGTCCACTACTTTCTTGAGCTGGTTACTGCCGGTAAAATAGGTATAGGTTAAAAGGTCAATCTGCACTTGCATATTAGGGTCATCTACCGCACCGAACCGGGATATACCTGTTATATTACCGTTAGCATCATATCGTATATTTTCATTGTAGCTTCCGGTTAAGACAACCTCTTCCTCGGGTTTTTGGTAAAAAGAAAAAGCTAACCTGTTTAAATCATCATATTTATAACTGTATTTTCGTTTTACGTTATCGGCTGACGTCTTCCAGTACGTTTCAGAGATATTACCGTTGTACATAGGACGGATATCAATATCCCCATTTGTATGGTCTGTAACGTCATTATATGATATATGGAAAGCAAATAAATCTGTTTGGCTTCCAAGCATTGAAAGCGTGTTTATTTTATTAATGTCGGTAAGCCAGCCGCGTGCATTGTAGGTGTAGTTAACATCCTGGATTGGCCCAACACCCCCAACTGAACTAAGAGAGCCTACTGATTTGGTTTTTAACTGGCCTAATTTATTATAACTGTTAACTGAAAGTGGCTGTGCAGCTAAGTCATTAATTTTATGGGTATGGCTAAGCAGCCTGTCCTGGGCGGTATAGGTAAAATTCTCTTCAACCTTAACATCGGGGGTGCTGCCCGTCAAACGCTTGTGAAAAGTTGTTGTTTTAAGCGGTGAGCCGTCAAAATCCAGCTTTGTATCTACCTGGGTATAACCGCCCAGGTAATTTGCTGTCCTTGTGCTTACTGCACGGCTTCGGTTATCATATAAGGTGTAGCTTACCTCAGATTTTACATTCGAGGCATCCATAACCCGCACCCATGAGCCCGTGGGCATCCCCTTAACCTGGGTGCGGATATTCTGGCCTTCGATAGGGTCAAAATTTGTGGGAGCACCGGGCCAGTTATAATCATCGTAATAATTTACTGTAAGCAGCCTGAACCCTGGTGGCAGCGAAAGGTTGTTATAGCCTACAGCTACGCCGTCAATTGTCCCGCTTCCTGGCACTGCTGTTAGTACAGTAGTTATTGTTGCCTGTACCGATGCCCTTGTACCGGCTGAAACCGTACTTTGATACCACCCTGTTATGGCCGGACGGCCTAGCCCGTCAAAGATTGTCATCATCCAGCCCACATCCGTATTAGGTAAAGTCATATAACCGCCAAAAGGCGTTAGTGAAGGCCCGGTACGGACAGGCCTGTCCAACGGGTCATAAACTATAAATTCCCATTGCTTACCGGGTAGCTTTTTTTCTGCCAGCCTATTGCGTTTGTCATATTTATATTGATAACCAAGCCCGGCTATATTTGCATTACTGCCATTGGCTAATGGTGGTAGTACATAGGTTAAATTACCAAACTGGTCATATACATAATATGTATCAAGGGCAGTACCGTTGTAATTCCTTTTTAATACAACCTGGCCTTCCTTGTTTTTATATTCTTCGGTGGTATTGGCGGTACCAAAAGTCCAGTTCTCATCCTTAGTAACGGTTTTATACAACTGCCCGGCGGGATATGCTGTAGCACTATTAAATGTAAGGTTACCATAGATATTGTTACCATCCAGGGCTGCCGTAACGCTCAGCTTTTTTACATCATTGGGCGTGCCGTCGGCTGTATTTGTCTGATAGGCAAATTTTACTGTATGGTCGTTGTTATCGTCAGTGTTACCCATCCATGCGTTACCTGGGGCGGCTTGTTTCAGCACACGGTTCAATGGCGATGGCTCAAAGAATTTTTGTGAGTAGGGATTGCCTGTGATTTCATCAACATTCGCAGTATTATTATAATACGTAGTCGTAGTCGTCAGGGCAGCGCCATCAAAAGCCAAATTAGTGCTACTAGCTGCAAACGGCAGGTAGTCTTTTGATTGCCTGCCAAAGCCATCATATTCTATATGTGTAATGATGTCCGTGCCGGTGGCGCTCATCTTGCCTGCCACCTGCTGTATTGGCCTGCCAAGCCCGTCATAGTACACAACATTTACATTTGCGGCAGCTTCATTGCTGGATGTAGTAGGGTCTTTATAAGTTAGGGTCTTAATATAATTCTGTGTCGTTGTTTGCCCTGCTGCCATTATTGGTAGGAACAGGAAAATATATAATAAGTTCTTCATGGTTAGGCTGGTTATTGAGGCTTGTAATTATAATAATTCTCAGAAATGAAGTTACCATCTTTATCCTTGACCAATACTAATCGGCCCGAATTGTCGTAAGTGTATGTAAACTTGTCCCCTTTAGGGTCGGTAATAGTGCTTACCCCAAATAATGGCCTGAAGGAATAGGTTGTAACCATTGCATTAGCCAAAAGGGATGAGGTGCGTAATGGATTTAAAGTGTTATTAAGTACGGTCTCAGAAGGGTACGAACTGCTAAAGCTGTTTACCGCACTTGCGCCTCCCAACACGCTTAGAACCGTGCTGTACTCGGCATTTGTTATTTCGGCTACCGGATACCTGTTATTATAACTATATATATAACAGATAGGTGTACCGCCTGCCTTTTTAATTGATATAGGGTTTCCAAAGGCATCATAAGCCAGGAAATTTACCCTGTTTTCTAACGTACCAGTGCTCCCTTTTTGCTGCTGGATAAATTCAGGCTCAATGATGTTGCTGCCCCAATTCCTATATGTGGCTTTCGTTGTTGAAAGCAAGCTACCGGCCCGGTAGGTACTTTCCTCTAAAACGGTATTTAACCTGTTTTTTGTAATCATAGTTGTATAAGGAACCGTGGACGGGAAATTATGTGGGTACTTATAAGCCGTCAATAAAACGTCTCCCCCGCTTGAGGTTGTTGTTTTTTGGTTCACGCCAAGGTTTTGCTGGTAGTAAGTGTAATCGGTGGAACTGATTACCGGGTTTGAGGGATTGGCCGGGTCGTATGTAAACGTCTTGGTATTTGATAATAAAGAAGCCTGCTGGGTTGCTTTGGAAGGTTTCACTACAATAGAATGAAGATAGTCATATACATCCAATGGAAGGAGTGGCAACGGCGTTCTTTTAAAATCAATTGTCCGCGTTACCTTCATCCCGGTGTTAAATTCAGTAGCAAACTGATCTGTATACATATATTGCTCTTTGAACACTTCCTGGTAGCCTGCCCCGTTTTTTCTATATACCGTTTTAAAATACATTTTAGGGTTATAGTTCCCTTTATCGTCAAAATTTGGGTGGTAATACCTTATACCGTCGGCAGGAACCTGAATTAAAGGATTTTCATAGATATATACCGTTTTACCCTCATTTGCGGAAGGGGTGCCGTCATATTCCGTGACCTCGGTATACATCAGGGTCAGGCCGGGGGCTATTTCCATCGGCAGGAAAGGGCTTGACGATACAATGTACCTGTCGTATACCTGGTAGCACTGATAAGTATTGGTGCCATCATTATAGTTCCCCGTCTCCTGGCAACGCATCATATACTTAAAATATTCCTCATCTACTGCCCGGAATGATGGTGGCCCATATTGGTATGTTTTCATGTTGGCAATTTGGTTACCGTCTGTATAATTTGTAATGCTGCCCACCCTGAAGCCGCCAACATAGCCGCCAATATTAGCGCCCGGGTTACCCATTACCCTGTAGGGATATAAATGGGTGTTGTAAGCTCGCTCAAAAACGTATTCGGTTCTGCCCCCGGTAGGGTATTTTATTGCTTTAAGCATACATGCCCGTGAATAAGTGCCGGAATCTGCGTCGCGGTTTGCACCAAAATTCTGCTTGTCTAGGGCATCAGTAATGAAATCTTTTGGCACCAGGCTGTTTGATGTAATACCGTTGTAATAGCCCCATAAATCCTCGTTAAAACCGGCAAGGGGGTTTTTATAATGATAATCCGGCAAGGCCAAGCTCTCATAAGTAAAGCTGTATTGTTGGTTTTGGCTGACACCCGGCGCGCTGACAATCAGTTTTTCCAGCCCGAGCCTTTTGTTTGCGGAGGTCGTGCCAAAGTAGAATTCATCAAAGTCAATTACTTTTAGGGGTGTAGCGGAACTAACGGGGGTTACCGTGATTTTAGACAGCCGCTTCAATCCTGAAAAATCTTCACGGTTGGCATAAGTAAAAGTTACAGTTGCGGTAGCGCTTGTAATAGAAGTTAGTACCGGCGTGCCGAAATTCGGGGTCATTCCTGCCCCGGATGATGTTACGGTCAGTATATCCGATTCACATGGTATATTGGGGTCGTAGGTTTTAGCGCTCATCCACGTACTATATTCACTGGGAACCGTATAATTGGCTGGCTGGCTGGTATAATTGAAGGTAATTACATCGGTACCATCGGCTGATGCCATCTGTTTTAAAAGCCATTCGGAACGGTCAGTAACTGATGCTGCTAAATAATATTCAAATGTGTATACGGTGCCATTATCATCGGTAATCTTGAAGCTGTCGAGTTTCTTCGTGGGGTACACCCCGCTTACAAACTTTTCAATCTTGTAGGGGCGGTAAGGTAAGGTAATGATGTTTGCCTCATTTGGGTAGTCGTATGTAAATATGCCTGAGGTACCATTTGGCAACTTATAAAAGTAACGGTCGCTCATTAAGTCCTCATAATTGTTGCTATTATTAAAATAAATTTCAAAATTTTCTAAATTTTCAAAGCACACACATGAATAGCTCCAGTCCTCCGCATTGTATAAGTCATAAAACAGTTCTTCCGCAGTGGCATAGCTCCTAATACCTGTCCTTCTTTCATCTCTTATGTCATTAACAGACCTGGTAACAATCCCGCCTGCATTCAACGCCCAACCCAAGCCGACTTCGGATGCTACATCGTTAACCTTGATACCCGAGGCATGGTAAGAAATCGAAATCGGTACGCTTAATTTTCTGCCTTCCAGGGTATAAAGTGGGATGGAAATGTTAGGCACCCCCGTACTGTAGTCTACCGGGATTTCCCCATAGCGCATAAACGTTTGTGCAGTAGGTGACGCGGGGATAACTTTTGGCATATTGGTTGAAATGGCATTCTGTGCATATAAAAAATGCGTAAGCAAGATTGCAAGTGCTGCTATTATTTGTTTCATCTGTTGGTTGGTATTTTAATTTCTGTTCCTCATAACTTTTACCGAGTCCGTGCCCTTATCGGTCTTTACCTCTACGATATACACCCCTTCAGGGTAACGGCTCATGTCAAGGGGTATGGTGCGGCTGTTTACTTCAAAACTTTGCAGCATCCTGCCCGCGAGGTCGAAGAGGGTGGCTGTGCCGCTGTTGAAGTCAAAGCCTACAATGATATTCGT
>Ga0247803_1001199_pt1 | contig 13668 bp, 14 predicted proteins | sample UWRJL014104B1_FD_180928 | JGI IMG/M metagenome (GOLD analysis project Ga0247803, IMG submission 180928) | Plant litter microbial communities from Arlington Agricultural Research Station in Wisconsin, United States - UWRJ-L014-104B-1 | ecosystem: Environmental > Terrestrial > Plant litter >...
TTAACCGATTGTATGTCTATCTTAATAAGCCTGCGGTCTATGTTTACATAAAACTCTGTAGCCGTATCGGCAGGCTGCGCGGCAGGCACATCTTTTGCCTCAGGTACCGTAACTGCAACGGATGCCGGGGTAGCGGCGGCAGGTGCATCAACCGTAGCCCTAATTAGTTTTGCCTTGCGCACCGCCCTTAAAAAACGCTCTTCGGTAACGGGCTTTACCATATAATCTACAATACAGTCGTACTCAAACGCCTCTGTTGCAAAATTTTTGTCAGATGTTACCAGTACTATGCAGGGCGGGTTTTTTATGGTCTGTATAAAATCAAACCCGGTAAAATCGGGCATGTGTATATCAAGAAAAATCAGGTCGGTAGCGTCGCCCTCCTGGTTAAGGTGCTTCATTGCCTGCATGGCATTGCTGTATTCGCCGCTAAGGGTAAGTTCAGGGTCTCGGCCTATCATACCGGCAATAATAGTGCGGGCCAGCCCTTCATCATCTACAATTATGCAGTTCATGGTGTAGCTTGTGTAAATTATAAAGTGGCTACAAAATTTTGCATGTTTTGCAGTAAAACAGCAAATTCTCCCGCCTCTTGTGTTGTGTTGTTTTTTAGGTGTTCTTCGTATTGTTCGGCAAGGTAATAACTTTTTTCCAAACCTAAAATGCTAATCTTGTGTTTCAGTTTGTGCACATGCCCTGCGGCCGCCTTATGGTCGCTATTGTTAATGGCTTCAAAATATACGGCAATCTCCACAGGCAGTTCATTTTTTATAGTGCTTACCAGTTTTTCCCTAAAGGCGTCGTCATCGCCTGCCAGGCTGTTTATATAATTAAGGTTGGGTTGTTCCATGTTTTTGGTAGCGTAAAATAAAATGTTGTGCCCTGATGCTCGGTACTCTCCAGCCATATACTGCCATTGTAGTAGGCCACAATCTTTTTTACAATAGATAGCCCTATACCAGACGACTGGCTGTTGTTATCAAGTTTAGTAAATATATTAAATATTTTGTTAAAATATGCTTTGGGAATACCCTTTCCGTTGTCCTTTATAAAAAACCGGTATTCTTCAGCATTTTCATGGCAACCCACTTCTATCAGCCCCTGCTCCTTGTCATTATATTTAATGGCGTTTTCTATAATGTTTTGAAACAGCTGCCTGAAACGGTAATAGTTGCCCTCAATTTTTGGCAGGCTGCCGATTATTTCCAGGTTAATGTTTTTTGGAAGCATTATGGTACGCCGTATTTCATCAAGGAGTACATTAAAATCGACAAGCCTGTTTTCAGAATCCAGCTTATCTATTGATGAATAGTTAAGGATGCCTTCAATAAGCAGGTCCATTTTTTCTACGTTAAATAAAATAAGGTCTAATGATTTAACCGAATCTGCATTGAGGGCATCTTTATTATCGTCTATTATCCAAGTTATAAGTGTGTTTATATTGCGCAGTGGCGCCTTAAGGTCGTGGCTTACCATGTGGGCATACTCATTAAGCTCCTGGTTTTGAGACTCCAGGCTTTTAAGCAGCCCCTCGCGCTGGCTGCTCATTTTTACAATTTCCTCGGTTTGCTTTTTAATATATTCCGCCGGGTTAAAGTGCTCGCCCATGGTGGTTTCGACGGAAAGGTTCATAGAAAAAAGTACCGATTGCAGGTCGTTGTTTACCGCCTTAAGGTTTTCTGCCTCTTCGCGCAGGCGGGCATTTGCTTCAAATAGTTCGTCAGAGCTTAGCTTCATCGACGTTTGGAGCATGTTTATCTGGTCTACATAATTAGCATACGAATGTTCTACCGCTTTTAAAAAAGCCTCCATCCCTATGGTATCTACACCCACAAGGTACTTATCCATTTGCCTGCTGAGTAACGATTTTATCATTCGCTAATAAGTGTAAGTGTCATGGTCTGGTTGTGCAGCTCGCAGCTTTTAGAGTTAAAAAACGGTGCCATTTCGCCATAGCTGTAAAACCCTGCCAGGGCCGTGGTGCTGCCCACAACCTCCTGCACCTGTTCTATCTCTTCTTCAGTTTGCTGATCCATAAGTGCCTTTCGGCCTACACAGCTTATAAGCAAGGCTGCCTCCGGCCTTTTAGTGCGGCCCATCATTGCATGCTGGGCGGCCTCGCGGGCACCGTCTACAATGCCGTGTACCGAGGCCATAAGCAGCTGCGACTTGCTGCTTTCGGGGCAGTTGCCTGCCAGGATAATAGAGTTATTATCGGTTTCTATGTTAAGTATGGTACGGGTTACGGCATAATCTTTTCCCGGCGGGGTAATGCTAAGCGGGTAAGACAGTAGCGAAATTAGTTCCTGGCTTGCCCTTTCTCCCAGGTACTTTTTATACAAATCTAAAGCGGGTTTTCCGTCTATTTCATACAGTATATTCCCTTCAGATTTTGTTACTGTGCGTTCCGGGCCAAAGGGCTGCCACCCGCCAAAGCTGGCGTATGTTATCTCCAGGTCTTCGCCATACAAACCTATAAGCACCGCTTCTCCCTCTTTAGGCGCTTCGTTATACGATGCTACAGAGCATTCAAAGCGGGCATCGTCGCCACACAGGCCGCCGGTAATGGCTACCCCATTTTTTATAGCGCTTTCAAGGCCCTCTATAAGCGCGCTGCCGTTCATATAATTACCGCCTGCCAGCGAAAAAACACGAGTAAGCCCATCCTGCGGTAGCTTTGCATATAAAGCTGCTCCTAATAATGCCGCATCTTTATTGTGGTTATAAATAGTATCTGTTGCTACTACAAAGGTACTCTTTTCAAAATCAAGCGCTATAACAGAGAAGGAGTCTTCCATTACACGTGTACCGGCAATTTCGCCACCGGTAGAGCCATATACAAAATGGCTGTACGGGAACTCCGCTTTTATACCGGCAAACGCGACAGCATCCTGCAATAAAAGCCTGTTGCCAAAAACCAGCACAAGCGGGTTGTTTAGCTGTATCTTGTCAGACAGGTACTTCCATCCGCTCGCCGTGTTATAATATGCCTGTACTAATTTCATGGTGTTGTTAGTTTTTAGGTAATTGTATAAAGAATGTGGTGCCTTTTTTAAGTTCACTTTCCAGCCATACCCTGCCTTTATAGTTGTCGGCAATTTTTTTTACGATAGACAGCCCAAGCCCTGTCGAACGTTCATTTTTAATCAATGACTGAAAAATTTTAAAAATTTTTTCATGGTTTTCGGGCGCTATGCCCGGGCCATTGTCTTTTACATAAAATGTATAGTGCGCAGGGGTTTCAGAAAAGCCTATGTTTACCAGCCCCTGCGGCTTATCTATATAGTTAACCGCATTGCCTATAAGGTTCTGGAAAAGCTGGTGCATGCGGTAGCGGTCGGCCAGTATTGTGGGCAGTGTGCCGTCTACCTGCACGGTTATATTATCAGGAATATGTATAATGCTTATAATGTTGCGCACTATTTCATGCAGGTTTATGCGCTCTTTATTTACATCGGCTTTGTCTATCCGCGAGTAAGTAAGCACCCCCTGTATAAGGCTGTCCATTTTTTCGAGCTTGTTTTCTATCATGCTAAAATAAAGCGCCGTCTGTTCGCTAAGGCCGCCTTCGTTCTCTTCTTTTATCCAGGCAATGAGCGAGTTAATGCTGCGCAGCGGCGACTTAAGGTCGTGCGATACAATCTGGGCATAATCTTCAAGTTCTTTATTGCTTTTTTCAAGGCTGGCTACGAGCTCTTCCTTTTGCTGCTCCAGTTCTTTACGCTCGGTAATATCTTCTTCTATGGCAAAGTACCGGGTTATATCGCCCCGCTCGTTATAAAGCGCCTGGCCCTGTATTTGCGCCCAGTATTTCGCGCCGGTTTTACTGTAGTTTAATATTTCGCACTTAAAGGGTTCGCCTGCCCTTATCTGGCCCGAAAGGTATGCCGCGGTTTCCCGGTTAGTTTCCGGCCCCTGCAGCAGTTTGCCGGGTTTTTTGCCTATAAGTTCTGTTATGCTGTACCCCGTTGTTTTTTCAAAGCTTTTGTTAACCCATTCTATATGTCCGTCTTTATCGCACACCACAATAGAATTAGTATTTTTTTCGGTAATTACCGAGAGGAGTTTTAGCTCTTCTTCCTTTTCCCTGATTTCAGACATGTCTTCAATCATGGCAAAATACTGAAGCACTTTGCCGTCTTCGCCGTATACAGGCTGACCCTGTATACGCGTCCAGAAATAAGAACCGTCTTTACGGCCGTGTGTTAACTCTACATCAAATGCTTCACCGTTATAAAAGCGGTCTATCATGGTGTGCAGCGCATCTTTATCAATTGCGGGGTTGTTGCCTATCTGTACCGGGGTTTTGCCAAATATTTCGTCGCGGCTAAAACCAGTTTGCCGTATATAAGCGTCGTTGCACCAAAAAATACGTGCTTCGGGGGTGGTAAAAACAATACCGTTATTGTTAGCGCTGGCCACCATAGCAATGCGGTTTAGCTCTTCGCGGTCTTTTCGCAGCTCCTCGCGCTGGTTAGTGTTTATTTTTAACAGGTTGCCCAGTTCCAGGGTGGTTATTTGCTGGGTTTTTATAAGTTGCAGCAGGTCCAGCAGCGGGTCGTAGTTTGCAAAATCTACAATGCTAAGGTTTTTTTGCTTTATTTCTTCTATGGATACAAACCAGGGTGAACCCACAAATAAAAAGCCATCGCCCATTTGCTCAAACTGCCCGCGCAGTAGCACATCAGAGCCGGTACGCGACTCAAGTATTGCAAGCTGGCTAAGGTTAGTAAGCAGTGCTGCCGGGGTTATGGTATCTAAAAATGGCCTTTTTATACGAAAAAGCGTAGTAAAGTTAGCCCCTTCTGTAAGGTCAGGATACAGCTTTGCTATACTTTTGCCAAGCGATGTTACAGTGAGGGTGCCGTCAAGCAGTAAGTAAAACGGAAAGAGGTTATTAAAACCCTCTTTATTAAAGGTGAAATTTTGCATTACTGCCAGGTTATTTTATACACTTCCTCCGGGTCGCTTGTGGCCGATACAGGTGTTATGGTTACGTTTTCTTTATACACTTCCGCCAGCCCGTTTAGGTATCCCCTAAAATATTCGGTCATCCCTTCCCACTTTTTTCGGTAGTGAAACATCAGGCAGGTGTCTGTTACATCAGTCAGCCTGAACTCAGGAGCCGTAAGTTGTGGGTATATCAGGCTTATCCGGTTATGAAAGTCAGGTAAATTTAGTAAATAATCCCGTAACGTTTCGCCGCGCGAACTCATAATCGGTTTAAAACGCGTATTAGTGGTGCGAATTACCTGTAAACCGAAGTTATATAACACTGTTTGAAGGGGTGTGCCGGTAACAGCAGCCGCAGCCTTTGCAAGGCTGTAGGAGATATTGTCGTTGAAAGGTTGTTCGGTAAAGGCAAAATCAACAGTAACGCCGCTTCCCGCTACAATGGCCTGCCATTTTTGAGTGCCAAACGCGGTTTCTGCATACTCTTTTATAGCTATGTAGATAACTCCGTACATAGTGCAACTTATTGCGAAGTAAGCTCGTTTGCCCCCCAGTATTCCAGTAGTTTTTTTATACGGTCTGTATAATCTTCATACCGCAGCGGCTTTATAAGGTAGCCGGCTATGCCTATGCTGTAGCACTCCATAACATCGCGGTGGTTGTTGCTGGTGCTTAATATAATGGCCGGTATGTACTTAAGCACCTCATCAGATTTTAAGATGCCTAAAAATTCTATACCGTTTATTTTAGGCATATTAAGGTCCAGCAATATAATGTCAGGTACTATGTTTTTTTCTTTTAATACGGTAAGGGCTTCTTCGCCGTTTCCCGCCTCAATAACTTTATGGTTCAGCCCCAGCGATTTCAGCACCCGGTTGAATTTCATAACTTCAATGGCATCGTCTTCTATTAATAAGATGTTTAGTATTCCTGACATGTAGCAAGCGTGGTAAATAAGGTGTGTATTTTAAGCTTCAAAAGTACCCTGCATCGTTTTATTAAAATATAATCCACGCTGTTTTGCGGCTTTGTGTCGTTGGGAAGCATTTAAGTTTCGATGAATGGTAATGCTATTGTCGATTAAATAAATTAATTAACAAATTGTTGGTACCATAATCGGGATTATACTACAGTTCGTCGACATATTACCTGTTATGGGCGACAGAAATAACACGGTAAGCGAATTATAGGAAGGATAATTTAGTGCCGCCCTATCTTTGCCCTGTAAATAAGGAATACAGGATTGCACCTGGCACGATAAGATACTACTATACTAAAATATACTTCAAAAAAGCCCCATTATTTTTGAAGATTACTAATGCAATTACTAAAACTGGAAAAACCTGCAGTGCCCCAAAGCTGCAGGTTTATTTTTGTACTATTGTTGTTGAAATAGCCTCTATTTCTCTACATACACAAGGTGCGATTCAGGGGCATCGTCTACTTTGATGGTTAAAATATAATATCCTTTAGGGAGTGCTGCTACATCTATAACCGCCTCATTATTGGAAACAGGGATATTACTCCTTACAGGGTTACCCGTAAAATCGTACAGCGTGGCTGAAACGGAACTACCTGATACAGGTGCCACATTTGCATTGCGTAACTCAATGTTTATGTTATCTATGGCCGGATTAGGGTATGCCCTGTAGTATAACTCGCTTGATGAACCACAATCAATAATGCTAAACATGAACATTAGCGGGTTTGTTGTGCCACATTCATTTTCTGCCTGTAGTGAAAAAGATATAGTTCCTGTTTGATACGGATAAATGTAAACGTTACTCCCCGCAATTAGGTAATTAAAATTTTGTGACTGGTTTTGCAACTCTAATGAGGTATAGCCTCTTGCAGTAAATGAAACTGCAAATGGAGTGTCTATTTCGCAAAATATATGGTCTTCAGCTTGTTCGGGGGTTATAAGGGCATCCATTGTTGAGGTAAGTGTGGGCAGGCCTACCCATACATTTTTTTCAACCTTCTGGTCATTTGCAAATTGTGCCGTTATTTTTGCGGCACCATTATTTATTCCCTTCAGCGTAATACTATAATCGGTAGATGATATAAACTGAAATTTTGAAGTAGGGTACAGCCACTGTGTTACAATGCCGGGTGTGCGGCAGTCATCGCCAAACGAATAGGTAACCACATCATCTATACATACAAAGTCCGGGCCAGCCAGGTCAGTAGCATCCATAGGTATGTGCGGCAATTGGGGTTCATCATTAAACTCTTTTAAAAGCCAGTCAACTTTTTCTTTTGTTAAAAAAACATGCTCTTCATTTTCCTCAGGCGCAAAATAACTATCAAAATATATCTCTTTATTATCAGGGTCGCAAACAAGGTTTCTGTCCAGCGCATCGCTCCAGTCAAAATCGGGGTTTTTAAACGCAAGGGCGCTTACCGTTGGTATAAAAGCATGATTAGGTACATAAGTCCTCCATTCTATTAAATCAATATCATCATTATCTTCCAGTTTTAAATTAAATTCTTTCTTTATTATCCCTTGGGTATTAAAGGTGCCTCCGGGAACTACATCCATTACACCCCTGTGGTTAGTGTTTGTGCGTGTTGCCGAACCACTTACCGTAGAAATTCCTACTAAACCCCCTCCTGGTGAGGCCAAACTTCCTTCAAATGATTTAAGGCTGTATGGCGCTAAAAAGCGGTCTTTTATAGTAGCGCCCTTAATTTTAGTTCTAATAGAAGTCCCAAAAATTTGTCCGTATTTAATAATCTTAAAAGCGGCTAATTCTAAGAACATCTGCCCTTCAGTATTTGTCTTCGTTCCTTTAGTCGTACCATTAATTACGGCTACTTTCCTAAGATTTTGAGGAAATCCGACTGAACCGGTAAGCCCATTAGCCGTAAGGTTGGAATTAAATTGCTGCCGAAAAGGTGTATCGTTGTTTTGACCGTCAAGCCCATTATTCCATAAAGTGGTGTAGGGTGCATTTTGGTGCAGGGCATCAAGTTGTTCTATCAACATTTGCCGCGCAGCGGGGGAACGGAAGTTTTCATTAAATTTGTCTCTTGCCTCGACCTGGTTGCCATTATAGCCAAAAAAGTAAAGGTTTTCCAGCGCGGCTAACGGTATATTGGCGCCCAGGTGGGGGCTGTCAAAGCTTACCCACAGTTTTGTGTGGTGTTGCATTCCATTCTTTTCCATATAGGCCAGGGCATACCGGGCAATTAACCCACCCATGCTGGGGCCTACTATAATTATTTCCTCGGTGCTGTTGTTTGCTGCAAGTTTTTGCGTTTCACGCTTTAGTAGCGATACCAGCGCCATAGCGTTGCGCTCTATATAATCAGTACCATTAGGGAAGTTAACAAGCGTAACGTCAAAACCATAAGGGGCTGCTCTCAGTTTTTCCACATGATTAGCCGGCATATTATTAGGATTATTATCATCATCATAGGCCATTAGTTCGTAGATACTTTCCTCATCCGGGTCATATCCCTCACTACCCGGGCGTATTTTTCGTTTATCACCGGGGTCAAAACCATCCAGAATGATAATCGGCTTTGCTATATTCAGTGGTGAAAATTCGTTATTGGTTACGGTATTATAGTAGGTAGTATATTCTATTTCGCCGCTTGTGGGAGTAGTTTCATTATAGCCAGTATAAGCGGTATTGCCGGGGCTTGTAGGCGTAATGCCATCTTCGCCCGTAAAATCTTCCGCCAGCGGGTCACCTTCTATAGGGCTGCCCCCTTCCATAAAAATGTCCAGGTCTGATGTCATATTTATTAATGTCCCATCATCAAGCATACCTTTAAAAAAGATTTTCTTTTGGCCGCTTGTACTGTAGGTTATCTTTATATTTTTATCATAAAAAACATTATTAACAACAAGGTGGCGCACAATACCATCGCCAAAATCAGCATTTAAATACTTTATTTTACTTGCATTTTTTTGCAAAATAAATTTATTGTCAAGTCTAAAGGTTACGGTTTTATAATTTACCCTTTGCTTTAACGGCGCTACATAGGTAAGCGTGCCTTCGCGGATAGGGTTCTTGCCCACAATATTATAATAATAGCCATCTACCCGTTGTGCATTTTGGTTTATTAAATAAAAAAGTTGTGCAAACTGCTAAAAAGCAGTAAATTGTAGTTACCACACAACAATTCACATGCACAACTTTACAGCAAATTACGAGAAAATTTTAGAAGTTCTATACAGATTCGCTTCAGAAAATATTTTACCATATCAAAGGCGAACCCCCAAATTGAGAGATATTGAGGTCATTAGTCTCTGTCTTACAGCAGAGTATATGAGTATTGATAGTGAAAACCATTTATTCAGGATGCTACCTAATTTTTTAAGGCAGAAAATTGAACGTAGCGTTTATAACCGACGCAAACGTAAGCTTTTTCCATATTTGGAGAATCTAAGGCAGTGCTTGTCGGACTGTTTTAATGAATTTGAAGATTGCTTTATTGTGGACAGCATGCCCTTGGAAATATGTAAACTATCGCGTTCGGCAAGGAGTAAAATTTGTAAAGAGTTGTTTGAGAGCTACCCCAATAAAGGCTACTGTGCAGCGCAATCGAAGCATTATTATGGCTATAAATTACATGCTGTATGTTCTTTTAATGGAGTGGTTAAAAGCCTTGACATTACACCGGCTTCGGTACACGATATACATTATTTAAAGGATATTAAAAGCCAGATTAAAAACTGTACATTACTGGGAGACAGGGGGTATTTGTCTTCGGAACAACAACTTAATCTTTTTGAGAGTTGCCAGATAAAGTTAGAAGTTCCTATGCGAAGGAATCAGCATAACTATAGACCACAGCCCTATGTATTTAGAAAGTCAAGAAAAAGGATAGAAACGTTTTTCTCTCAATTATGTGACCAGTTTATGATACAAAGAAATTATGCAAAATCCTTTGAGGGTTATAAAACAAGAATCCTGTCAAAGATAACTGCTGCAACTGTAGTTCAGTACATCAACAAATTTATATTTGACAGGAATATCAACAATATTAAAACCAGTATTATTTAAAATGCACAACGGGTTAGCCATCTATAAGCTCAAGGTTAGGCACACTATCGGTAGCATATTCAATATAATTTACCTTTGCATTTATAACCCCTATAAATATTAGGCTTCCGGTAACGGAAACCAGGTTTTGCTTTACGGTTTCAGCGCCATCAAAACCGGGTGTATACGATGCGGTATGCAATACATTCCAGGTTTCTATAAATTCGGTACGCCCGGTATGTATAGTATCTTTCCGGTCTATATAATCGTTAAAGCTAAAGGCGCGGTCATACAATATGCCGGTGGTAATACTGTCTTTGCTTACATAAGTAAGCAGGCTGTCTATTGCCTGGGTATAGGTTTTGTCAAGGCCTTCAAATTTTACCTGAGCTACAGCCTGTAAGCCTACCAGGCTTAAAATAAAAAGTAAAAAATTGTTCATGGTTAAGAGGTTTATTGGTTTAATGTCAAACTATTTATATCAAATCTTCCATCAGTAATTTCTATAATTTCTGAGGGGTCATCTTTATAATAAAGTGTAGCGTGGAATGTTCCGGAATACATAGAAATGCCATATGCCAAATCTGATCGTGTAATGGTTATAATACCTGATTCATCTGATGAATAATAGGTTTTATTCACGCCATTTTTATTAATCCCCGCTATTACTTGGTTATTATTTGAACCATTATCAAAAAAATCACCGTTTGACTGCCCAACTATGTAATCGCCATTTCCATTCTGCATATTCCTTATGTACAATACAATGCCAAATTCGTTATCTTCACTTTCATTGTTGGAGATGTGCAGTTGCCAATAATCTTCTTTATTTGGCCAAAAATAATTTCCATAATAATAACGTAATCCATAAGCAGTTCCGGTAAAACCTGTATTACCATCTTTAGGCACCAGGAGCTTCCCATCAATATAGCAACCGGCGGTATTTGCGCCTATAGTAGTGGCTTTTGGTAATGAGTCTTTTGGCGGGTCATCATTAGAGCAGCTAAGCGCTAAAAGTGCTAAAAAAAAGGGTAATATTTTTTTCATTTTAATTGGTTATTAGTTGTTTTTAATCCATTAATCCTGATTTAATGTTGCTATTCTTATATCAAATCGCCCCTCTGTTATTTCAATGGTATCGGTTGGATTGTCTTTGTTGTATAGGGTTAAGTTAAAAGTTCCTGAGTAAATCCCGTTATAGTAGTCAAATTGGGTTATATTTATGTTGCCTGAATTTTCAGAAGAATAGTACGTTTTAGCAACATTAACGCCATCATAGTACATTACAATTGCGAAGGGATTATTAGGGCCATCCATAAAATACAGACCGTTTGCCTGCCCAAATGGATATGCCCCTTCTCCATCAGACATATCATCAATTTGAAGCCAGATAGAATATGTTGGTCTGTCCCTGTGATTTACGATTCTTACGTAGAAATAATCATCACCAATAATTGGTGCATTAAAATTGTTCCCACCTCCAACGGTTAGCCCATATGCCGTCCCCGTAAAACCAGTATCCCCATCTTTGGGCACCAGGAGTTTACCGTCAATATAACACCCGGCGGTATTAGCGCCTATAGTAGTGGCCTCGGGTAGGGTGTCTTTTGGTGGGTCATCATTAGAGCATCCGGTTATGCTTAAAAGGGATAATGCACATAACAGTGTTAAAAAAATATTTTTCATAGCGTTTATTAGTAATTAGTTGTAAATATAGCGGGTGTAAAATAGTTGTCAATACCCATTACTGGGTTTTTTTTGTTAAAAAACGTTTACCAGTAAGCTGTCTACGTGCTTTTGCGCAAAGGCAAAAGGGCACAGCAGGAGCAGGAAGATACATAAAATGTTCTTCATAATGAGTAAGGTATTAAGATTAAGGAAAATTGGTTACATGCCAAAAAGGGTATCAAAGCGCCCTTCGCGTATTTCTATACGCCTGCCGTTTCCCGGATGTTTCAGGTCAAACCAAAAGGTGCCGGAAACCACGCGTGTTACCGGGTCAAACCGGGTTATGGTCAACTCACCGGTATAGGCATCGTCGTCTGTACGCGCACCGTCTCCACTATTACCCACATAAAAAAAACCCCCTCCCGAAGCATTACCATCTGCAATGGACTTTAAGAGTAATACTTCGCCTTCAGACAACGTCTTTTTTGTGGTAAATAAATTAACACTTACCGGGTCTGTTGATTCGTCATTACCACTTATCCCAAAATGATACCCGCCATCTACATACTGGTAGTAGCAGTTAAAATGGCCGCTGTTGTCTACAAAGTTTTTGCCGTTTACGGTACAGCCAAAGGTGCCTGCGCCGCTTTGCGTGGCCGGGGGCAGCGGGCCGCTATCGTCATCGGTACAGCCTGCCAGTGCAAAAAAAAGAAGTGTTTTTTCATGGCTAATAATCAGTTAGTTGGTGTTGATAAAGCTAATTATTTTTGTAATTCATTTAACTTAATTAACAAAATTTAATAAATAAGTTACATGCCAAAAAGGGTATCAAAGCGGCCTTCGCGTATTTCTATACGCTCGCCGTTTATAGGATGTTTTAAGTCAAACCAAAAGGTGCCGGAAACCACGCGTGTTACCGGGTCAAACCGGGTTATGGTAAGCTCTCCGGTATAGATATCGCCGTCGGTTAGTGAAGATTCTCCATTACCCACATAAAAAAAACCCACACCTGTAGCATTGCCATCTTCATAACTTTTTAAAGGCAGTACTTCGCCTTCGGAGAGTGTCTTGTTTTTAGTAAGTAAAATAATGCCTCTTGGATCCCTGTTTTCATCCTGCCCTCCTATCCCAAACCAATACCCGCCATCTACATACTGGTAGTAGCAGTTAAAATGGCCGCTGTTGTCTACAAAGTTTTTGCCGTTTACGGTACAGGCAAAGGTGCCTGCGCCGCTTTGCGTGGCCGGGGGCAGCGGGCCGCTATCGTCATCGGTACAGGCTGCCAGTGCAAAAAATAATGCAAGCAAAAAAAAGAGGTGTTTTTTCATGGCTAATAAGTACTTCTGTCAAGAATAGGTAAATTAACAGGATTGTCAATACCTATTAATGGGTATTTTTTGTTAAAGTTGAATTTATTAACGCCTTTAATAAAATAGCCCAAGACTTTTTCCGGCCGGAAAAGTCTTGGGCTATGGTTCCCTTGATATGTTGTGTGCTTTTAAAGCTCCTTAGTAACAATCTGCATGGTTTCGCGGCTTATTTGCCGCACCAGCACATCGCGGCCTTTAGTAACCGTTTCGGCAGAATTTTCGTTAAAGTGTCTTATGGTATATAACGAGACCTCATCATTATAAGTAACCTTAAATTTTTTAGACAATACCGCTTTCAATTCGGCAAAATTGCCAAATTTATCATCCACGCACACCGAGAAGCTAATGGCCGAATTTTGTATCAGCGATACCTTCATCCGGTACTTGTGCAGCAGGGCAAATATCTCGCTGATGTTCTCTTCCATAATAAACGAAAAATCGAGCGACGACAGCGATATAAGCAGCTGGTTCTTTTTTACGATAAAGCAGTTGGTTTGTGGTATAAGGTCGGCGCCCTTGCTTACGCTGGTGCCCGGCAACAGCGGGTTTATAAACGATTTTACAAACAGCGGAATCTCCTTGCGCTGCAGCGGTTGCAATGTTTTAGGGTGAATTACCGTAGCACCGTAAAACGCCAGCTCTATGGCCTCGCGGTAGCTTATCTGGTTTAATAGTATTGC
>Ga0247803_1001201_pt1 | contig 13656 bp, 13 predicted proteins | sample UWRJL014104B1_FD_180928 | JGI IMG/M metagenome (GOLD analysis project Ga0247803, IMG submission 180928) | Plant litter microbial communities from Arlington Agricultural Research Station in Wisconsin, United States - UWRJ-L014-104B-1 | ecosystem: Environmental > Terrestrial > Plant litter >...
GAGGCCGTGCGGCGTCAGCGCGAACGTCGCGGGTCCGCTCCATCCGTCGACCCACGCCTCGTCGGCCGTCACGAGCACGGCGGCGCTCACGCCCCGATCTCCGTCCTGACGGCGAACAGCTCGGGGAAGAAGGTGAGGCCGAGCGCGCGCTGGAGGAAGTCGACGCCCGACGACCCACCGGTGCCCGTCTTCATGCCGATGGTGCGCTGCACGGTGCGCAGGTGCCGGAAGCGCCAGAACTGGAAGTTGTCTTCGAGGTCGACGAGCTCCTCGCAGGCCTCGTAGACGCGCCAGTTGTCGTCGTTCGACTCGTAGATGCCCGTGAACACGGGCACCAGCTCGGGGGTGAAGGTCCACGCCTTCGTGACGTCGCGCTCGAGGACCGCGGCGGGGATGGCGTAGCCGGCCCGGGCCAGGTACCGCAGGAATTCGTCGTACAGGGTCGGCTCGTCGAGCAGGGCGCGCAGGTCGGCCTGCGCCGCCGGGTCGCTCGCGAACACCGAGAGCATCTTCTCGTTCTTGTTGCCGAGGATGAACTCGACCGCGCGGTACTGGTGCGACTGGAACCCGGAGGAGTTGGCGAGGAAGTCGCGGAACTGCGAGTACTCGGTCGGGGTGAGCGTGGCGAGAACCGACCACTGCTGGGTCATCGTCTCCTGGATGTGCTTGACCCGAGCGATGCGCTTGAGTGCGGTGCCGATGTCGTCGGCGCGCAGCAGGTCGCGAGCGGAGCGCAGCTCGTGCAGCAGCAGCTTGATCCACAGCTCGCTCGTCTGGTGCTGGATGATGAACAGCATCTCGTCGTGGTGCTCGGGCTCGCTCACCGGGCGTTGCAACGCCAGCAGCTCGTCGAGCGCCAGGTAGGAGCCGTAGCTCATCCTCTTCGAGAAGTCCGTGACGATGTCGGACTCGAGCTCGCGGGTGTTGTCGTCAGCGCTCATGGACTCAACATATCAAAATCTTGACGCTCGTCACGATTTTGTTTGCCACAACGGCGACGGCCGGAACCCCGTAGGGCCCGGCCGTCGCGATTCGACGTGCGCGCTACTTCGCGACCGGCCCGAACATGGCCTCGACCTCGGCGAGCTCCATGTCGGCGGTGGCCTGGATGAGCGTGAGCAGCTCGGGGTCGAGGCCGGGGGCGAACTCCTCGAACCTCTCCTCGGCGATGACGATCGGCACTCCCGCGGGCGCCTGCTCCGAGGCATCCAGATTCGTTCCGTCCTTCGACGGCGACAGGCCCTGGAAGATCTTTCCCGCCTCCGACAGACCGGTGAGGTCGAAGGTGTACTGCTTGCTCTGCAGTCCGAGGTCGACGAGCTTCTTCACCTCGGGGAACTTCTCCGCACTGGTCTTCGGTATCGGCAGGAGCTTGTTCCAGTCGACGCCGAGGGACTCGAGGGCCTTCGCGTAGGCGTTCTCGTGGGCCTGGTCGCGCACGATCAGGTAGGAGATAGTCGACCGCGCGGTCTTGTTGTCCGTCATCTCGTAGATGCGGCACTTCTGCAGGCGGCCCGTCGACTCGAGCATGAGGTTGTAGAGCAGGTCGAGCACCAGGTTGCCCGAGTTGTAGACGTAACTGCCGAGCCAGGGATTGCCGACCGCGTCCACCGGAAGGGCGCCCTGCGCTCCGACCAGATAGTGGTGGATGTTGCCGTGGTCCAGCGCGATGTTCAGCGGTGTGGCACCACCGGCACCCGGGGTGTCGAGCGGGTCGGTGGGCTTGCCGTTGTAGCGCGGCGACCCGTCGAGCAGCCGGGAGATGGTCGTGCCGATGAGCTCGACGTGGCTGATCTCCTCCGTTCCGATGCCCTGGATGAGGTCGCGGTACGGCTTCGCAGCCGGTCCGCGGAAGTTCATGCTCTGGAAGAGGTACTGCATCATCGTGCGCATCTCGCCGAACTGTCCGCCCAGCCCCTCTTGCAACGCGTTCGCGGCGGCGGGGTCCGGTTCGTCCTGCTCGATCTCGTGAATCAGGTTCTGAACGTGGAAGTACATTCGATCCTCCATCAGTTGGGGTGTCGACGAGGTGCCGACCTCTCCCACTGTGCGCTCGAATGCGATACGAGTCGCGGCCTTGCTTCCCCGGCGGAGGTGACGTAGAAGGCGGTCAGCGCGAGACGCGGTTGCGCCCGGACTTCTTGGCCCGGTACATCGCCACGTCGGCGCCGCGCAGCAGGTCTTCGGCGGTGGCCGCCGGGTCAGCGTCGGCGATACCCACCGACGCGGTGACGATGAGCGGCGTGCCGTCGATCATGATCGGCTGCCGGATGGCGTCGATCACCCGACGCGCCATAGCCGCCGCCTCGGTCCTGTTCGTGCCCTCGCACAGCACGACGAACTCGTCGCCGCCGAGTCGGGCGACCGTGTCGCTGGCCCGTGTGCGGTCGAGGATGCGCTGCGACGTGTGCCGCAGCACCCGGTCGCCCGCTTCGTGGCCGTAGACGTCGTTGATCTGCTTGAAGGAGTCGAGGTCGATGAACAGCAGCGTGGTCTCGCGGGCCGGAGCGGAGAGAGCGCGGTTGAGCCGGTTCATGAGCAGCCGCCGGTTGGGAAGGCCGGTGAGCGCGTCGCGCATCGCCAGGGCGGCGAGCCTCGCCTCCGCGTGGCGCACCATCACCCCGGCGAGGTCGCGGCTCAGTTCTTCCGCCTCGCGCTCGAGGCCGTTCCACGGGGCGCACCTGCCCGTGACGCTCTGCGTCCACGACGAGAACGACGTGCGCGGCGAGAGCGGCGTGACCCGGTTCTCCCTGCTCTGGTCGCCCAGCCAGCTGACGCTGTCGGTGATCTCGGCGCGGAACCAGGCGATGAAGTCTCCGCTGCCCGGGAGCGGCACGAGCAGGATGCCGGCCACGCCGGTCAGCCGCGCCGCGAGGTCGGGGTCGTCGACAGAGAGGCTCTCCGACACGTAGCTCTTGTCGATGCCGCGCCCGAGGGCCCAGTCGTCGAGGTCGATGATCGCCTCGTCAGACGGCACGGTGCCGACCGTCGTCCTGGTGCCGGCGAGGCTGAGCACGGCGCCGTCGGCGGGCACGAGGTTCAGCACTGTGAGGTCGCCGCTGAAGAGCGCCGTCGCGAGCTCGGCGGTGTCTGTGGACGCGCGCACGCCGGGCTGGTCGATGAGGGTCGCGCGGATGCGGCGCACCTCGACCTCCGCCCGCAGCCGGTCGATCTCGTCCATCGAGTTCAGCTGCAGCGCGATCTGGTTGGCGAGCACCTCGAGCCCCTGCCGCAGCAGGTAGGTGACCCGGTGCGGCGTTCGGTGGGCCAGCGTGATCATGCCGATCAGCTCGCCCTCGCGCACGAGGGACAGCGACAGGGTCGACGCCTGCCCCATGTTGCGCATGAACTGCAGGTGGTGGGGAGAGACGCTGCGCAGCTCGGCGGAGCCGAGGTCGAGGGACTGGGCGTCGCCGCCCGGCAGCGTCACGAGTGCCGAGGTCGCGCCGGAGTTGTCGGCGATCTGTCTGGACAGCTTCGTCAGGTAGAGCTGACGCGCCTGCTCGGGAATGTCGGATGCGGGGAAATGCAGCCCGAGGTAGGGCTCCATGCCGTCGACGAGCTCCTCGGCCACGATCTCGCCGTGGCCGTCGGGGTGGAACGAGTAGATGGTGACCCGCTCGAAGCCGGTGAGGTCGCGGAGTTCTCTGGCGGCGTCGGCCCAGAGGGCGCGCTGGCTGCGCACGCGGGCGAGACGGTGCATCGCCCCGTAGACGGCGACCGCCGACCGGTCGGGGGCATCCGCTCTGCCCGCTCGCGAGTCGAGCGGCTCGAACTCGACGATGTGCAGCGGGCCGTCCCGGTGCACGATCGTCTCGAAGCGCCGGAGGTCTCGCTCGAACGGGATCGGATTGCCGACGGGCATTTCGCCGAGGTTGTCGGCGGCCCACGTCTGCCCGGTGAAGTCGCCGAGCGGCCGGCCGAGAAGACTGCGGGCGCTGGTTCCGAGGATCTCGTCGCAGTTCTCCGAGACGAAAACGATGTCGAGGGTGTGCGGCTGCACGGCGAGCAGCGCACCGTGCGGTTGGATCGTGCCCGGCGCGCGGATCGGCTCCTGCACGCACTCGTCGAGACGTCGCTGCTCGTCGTCGATCGACCAGCCCGAAGCTGAAGTCACTGAAATGGGGTCCTCTCGGCAGATCTCCACCCGAGTGGGACCTGAACTGCACGCTACCGCAGGTGTGCGACATCCGACGAATGTCGCCTCACGCCTTGCGCCGCACCCCGAAAAACACGACACCTAGTGCCGTGGGACTACACAGAACGGTCCCGCCGGGTGACGCGTCACCGACGTCGTTCGCGAAGGATGGTTCTACACGGCGCCGCACCCGGCCGACGAGGAGACTCCCATGACGACGACCACCATGCCCGCCCACGCACGCTTCGCCGCGCAGTCCACGGCCGACACCACCGCGCAGGGCCGGCGAACCAACGCCTGGACCATGCGGAAGGTCCTCACGGCCCCCCTGCGAATCGTGCTGCTGGTCGTCTCCGGTATCGCGATCATCCTGGTCGCCCTGCTCCAGGGAGTCGCGTTCCTGGCCATCGCGGGCCTCAACGCCCTGGGCGACGCCCCCGCCTACCGCTCGGCATCGCGCAGCGACGAGACGCAGCGCGCCAGCATGGCCCCCGAGCTCGACCGCTCCTGATCGCTCAGCCCCGACTTCATCCGGTCTTCGACTCCCCGCACCGCGGCACTCGCGACCGCCAGCTGCCGCGTGACGAACGCTGCCTAGACTCGACGGCATGGCCAACGAAGCGAGTCGCGCCGCGTACTCCGGCCGGGCGACGGAGTACATTGACCTGCTGGGGTCGATGAGCTCGGTTCATCCGTCGGATCTGCAGATGGTGTCCACGTGGGCGAGCGACGTCGACGGCGTTCTCGTCGATGCGGGCTGCGGCCCGGGTCATTGGACGAACTTCCTGGCCGAACAGGGCTCGAGCGCCCGAGGCATCGATCAGGTACCCGAGTTCATCGAGCACGCCGCGATGACCTTTCCCGCCGTGGCCTTCGCCGTCGGGAGTATCGACTCCATCGACGCCGCTACCGCTTCGGTCGGCGGGGTCCTGTCGTGGTATTCGCTCATCCACTACGAGCCCGGCACGATCCAGGGCCCCTTGCGCGAGTTCAGCCGCGTACTCCAACCGGGAGGCACGCTGCTCGTCGGGTTCTTCGAGGGCGACGCTGTCGAGGAATTCGCTCACGCGGTCGCACCGGCATATCGGTGGTCCGTCGACGCGCTCAGCGCCGAACTGCACAGCGCCGGATTCGACGTTCTCGAATCGCACGTGCGGAAGACTGCCGGCGAGCGATCCCAGGCGACCGTCAGTGCGGTGAGTCGTGGGTAGTGGAGCCGCCTGTCAGAATCGAACTGACGACCTTCTCATTACGAGTGAGATGCTCTACCAACTGAGCTAAGGCGGCGGGTGTCTAGGTTTCGCTAGGCACAGCATGAAAGCCTAGCCGATTATTTCGCCGTTTCTGACACGAGCAGGCTGTTCAGCTGTGCGAACGACGTGCGCAGCCGAGCGCCGAGTTCGGTCGGGCCGCCGCCCGAGTCGGCCCAGCACGACCAGGCGTGCCGCATCACGCCGAACGCGACGAAGGTGATGAGACGCGAGCGTTGGGCCAGCTCGGCGGGGTCGTCGAGCAGGGTGGGCTCGTCGGCTGCCAGGCGCCTGGACACGACCACGTCGAGCTGGTTTTCGAAGGTGCGCATCGTCGCCATGCGAAGGGCGAAGAGCTGCGGATGCTGCTTCATCAGACTGCGGCGCAGCTTCAGCAGTTCGAGGTCGTCAGGCACATTTTCGCCCGAGGTGGCGAGCATGTCGCCGAGTCCGGAGAGGATGTCGCTGTGCGGGCCTGCGGCCACGAACTCCTCGACGCGCTCCTCGTCGGGGAGAGTGGGCGGGTCGCCGATGAGGGCGTCTTCCTTCGACGTGAAGTAGTTGAAGAACGTGCGGGGCGAGATGTCGGCGACGCGGCTGATCTCGTCGACGGTCACGTTGTCGAGGCCGCGCTCCGCGACGAGTTCGAGAACGGCGAACTGGATGGCGCGTCGGGTGGCGAGTCGCTTGCGCTCGCGCAGGCCGAGCTCCGGGACATCCGTGATCATGGCTTTATTCTTTCACAGCGCGCAATTTTGCGGGTCAGACATCAGCAGCTGGGGTCGCTCGCCGGCACCGTGCCGTCGATGAAGTAGTCGTCGATCGTGTCGTCGACGCAGGAGTTCGACTTGTTGTACGCCGTGTGCCCCTCGCCCTCGTAGGTGACGAGCCGGCCGTTCTCGAGCTGCTCGGCGAGGCTGACCGCCCAGGAGTACGGCGTCGCCGGGTCGTTGGTCGTGCCGACGACGAGGATGTCGGCCGAGCCCGCGGCGTCGATGACGGGGCGCTCGGTCGCGGCCTCGACCGGCCAGCCGAGGCATCCGACGTCGCCGTACGAGAGCTGCTTTCCGAGCACCGGCGCGAGAGTCGCCAGCTGCTCGGCCTGGGCGCGCATCACCGCGACGTCGCCCTGCGACGCGTAGTCGAGGCAGTTGATCGCGAGCCTCGCCTCGAGCGAGTTGTCGATGTACGTGCCGTCGGCGTTGCGGCCGTTGTAGCTGTCGGCGAGCGCGAAGGCCACTGTGGCGTCGCCCTGCATCACGGCGGTGAACAGCTGGCGCAGGTACGGCCAGTCGTCTTCGCGGTACAGCGGCAGCACGATGGCGCTGGTCATCGAGTTGCTGCCCAGCTGACGGCCGTCGGCGGCGCGGATGGGGCTGACGTCGAGCCGGTCGAGCAGGGCGCGGATCTTGGTCATCGACTCGTCGGCGGTGCCGTCGAACGGGCAGTCGTCGACTGTCGCGCAGTCGGCGAGGAAGGCGCGCAGCGCGCTCTCGAAGCCCTCGGCCTGGGTGAGCGAGACGTCGAAGCTCGTCGACGTGGGGTCGAGCGCGCCGTCGAGCACGAGCCGGCCGGTGTTCTCGGGATACAGCTCTGCGAACGTCGCCCCGAGGAGGGTGCCGTAGGAGAAGCCCAGGTAGTTGAGCTTCTCGTCGCCGAGCACCGCGCGCAGCAGGTCGAGGTCGCGAGCGGCGCTCACCGTGTCGACGAAGCCGAGAAGCTCGCCGGTGTGCGTGAGGCACTGCGCGCCGTACGCGGTGTTCGTGGCCTGAGCCGCGGCGATCCACTCGTCGCTGCCGACCACGCCGGGGGTGATGTCGTAGATGAACGCGTCGAGCTCGGCGGGATCGTCGTGGCAGGAGACGGCGCTCGACCGGTTGACGCCGCGCGGGTCGAACCCGACGATGTCGAACTTCTCCTGCAGGCGTTGCGAGACGGCGAAGTCGACGCTGTCGGCGACGAAGTCGTAGCCGGAGCCGCCCGGCCCGCCGGGGTTGACGAGCACGGAGCCGAGCGGGGCGCCCGCCGTCGCCGGGTGGCGCACCAGGGCCAGGTCGATCGAGTCGCGGGCGGGGTCGGTCCAGTCGAGCGGCGCGGTGGCCGTCGCGCACTGCATCTCGTCTTCGCAGCTCGTCCAGGTGAGCGTCTGCGTGTAGTACGGCTCGAGCTCGGCCGACACGTCGCTGGGAGCGGGAGTCGACGTGGTGCGCTCCGGGGGGCCGGCGCACGCGGAGAGCGCGAGGGCGGCGACGAGCACCGAGGCGACGGCGGCGATTCTGCGCATGGCCATCAGGCGGTTCGGCGGGCGGAGACGAGCATGGCCTCGAGCGCGAGCGCCGGCGTCACGTTGCTCTCGATTCTTCGGCGGGCGGTGGCGATCGCATCCATGGTTGCGAGGGTCTCCTGTGCTGTCGACTGTTCGCTCGCGGTCACGAGCTTGTTGTAGATGCTGAGGTTGATCGGTTCGGTCTCGACCCCGAGCTGCAGCAGGAGGATGTCACGGTAGAGCGACAACAGGTCGACCATGATGCGGTCGATGCCGTCGCGCAGGCTGCGCTTCTCGCGCCGCTTCTGGTCTTCTTCGAGGTTCTTCAGCTGGGCGCGCAGGGCGGGCGGGATCGTGCCGCCCGGCTCGATGCCGAGCGAACGCAGTGCGCTCTCACGCTCCTCGGCGTCGCGTTCGGCCGTGAGGGCGCTCGCGTCGGCGCCGGCGAGGGATAGCAGGCGGGTCGCGGCGAGCATGGCGCCGGAGACGGAGTGGATGCCGAGGGCGATCTCCAGGGTCTCGGCGCGTCGGGCGCGTGCCTCCTCGTTCGTCGCAAGACGGTGCGCCATGCCGATGTGGCTCTGCGCCTCGCGGGCAGCCCGTGTGGCGGTGGGCAGGTCGACGCCGTCGCGGCGGGCGATCAGGTCGGCGACGTTCTCGACGCTCGGCACGCGCAGACGCACGGAGCGCACCCGCGACCGGATGGTGGGCAGCAGGTCGGCCTCGCTGGGCGCGCAGAGGATCCACACCGTGCGCGGCGGCGGCTCCTCGAGGGCCTTCAGCAGCACGTTGGAGGTGCGCTCGGCCATGCGGTCGGCGTCTTCGATGACCATCACACGGAAGCGGCCGACGGAGGGCGAGTAGTTGCTGGTGGCGACGAGCTTGCGCACCTCGTCGACCGTGATGATGACCCGGTCGGTGCTGAGCGACCCGAGGTCGGGGTGCGAACGGGCGTCGACCTGGCGGCGCACCGACTCGTCTGCCTCGGGGTCTCCGGTGCTGAGCAGCGCGGCCGCGAACGCGTAGGCGAGGTTGCTGCGGCCGGATCCGGGCGGGCCGGTGATGAGCCACGAGTGCGTCATCGACGAGTCGTCGCTGCCCCCGGCGGCGGATGCCTCGGCGGCGGCACTGAAGATCGCGATGGCCTCCGGCTGGCCGGTCAGGTCGTCCCACACAGACATGCGGTCAGCCTAGGCCAGAAGACTGACAACGCGGGTCTGGATGGACGCCGCGATGGTCTCGATCGGCAGGGTGGCGTCGATCACGATGAAGCGCTCGGGCTCGGCCGCGGCGAGGGCGAGGAAGGAGTCGCGCACGCGCTGGTGGAACTCGTTCTTCTCGGCCTCCAGGCGGTCGTAGGTCGTGCTCCCCGTCGCGGCGATGCGCTCGCGCCCGGCCTCCGGTGGCAGGTCGAGCAGCACGGTCAGGTCGGGCAGCAGGCCCTCGGCGGCCCAGAGGGAGATGTCGCGGATCTCGGTGCCGTCGAGCACGCGCCCGGCGCCCTGGTAGGCGACCGACGAGTCGAGGTAGCGGTCCTGGATGACGATCTCGCCGCGCTCGATCGCGGGACGCACCGTGGTCGCGATGTTGTGCGCGCGGTCGGCGGCGTAGAGCAGAGCCTCGGCGCGCGGCGCGATGTAGCCGCGGCGGTGCAAAATGATCTCGCGCAGTTCGAGCCCGAGGTCGGTGCCGCCCGGCTCTCGGGCGTGCAGCACGGTGTGCCCGGCGCCGGTGAGCCAGTCGGTGAGCAGGCGTGACTGTGTGGACTTGCCCGAGCCGTCGCCGCCCTCGAACGTGATGAAGAGGCCGGCCACTACTGCGCCGTAGCCTCGGCTGCCGCCTTCTTCGCCGCCGCGGTCGCGGCGCGTGTCGCCGCGGCCTTGGCCTTGGTCGCCTCGGCCTTCGCTGCGGCCTCCGGTGTCAGCGGTGCCTTGACCGCCGTCGCCTTCGCGGCGGTGGTCTTCGCCGTCGTCGACTTCGCGGCCGCGGGCTTCTTCGCGACTGCTTTCTTCGCGGCGGGCTTCTTCGCGGCCGGCTTCTTGGCTGCCGGCTTCTTCTTGACGACGGGCCCCTTGGCGCGCTTGTCGGCGAGCAGCTGCACGGCGCGGTCGTAGTCGACGTCTTCGACCGTCTCGCCGCGCGGGATCGTCGCGTTGGTCGTGCCGTCGGTCACGTAGGCGCCGAAGCGGCCGTCCTTGATGCGGATCGGCTTCTCGCTCACCGGGTCGGGCTGCTCGAAGTCCTTGAGCGCGCTGGACGCCGCGCGTCCGCCGTACTTGGGCTGCGCGTACAGCTCGATGGCGCCGGCGAGGTCGACGTCGAAGATCTGGTCTTCGCTCGTGAGCGACCGGGTGTCGGTGCCCTTCTTGAGGTACGGGCCGAACTTGCCGTTCTGCGCGGTGATCTCGGCACCGGTCTCGGGGTCGAGGCCGACGACGCGGGGCAGGTCGAGCAGGCGCAGCGCCGTGTCGAGGTCGACGGTCGCGAGGTCCATGGACTTGAAAATGGATGCGGTGCGGGCCTTGGCCGCTACCGACTTCTTGGCGGCCGGCTTGCGCTTGGGCTTCGCCGCGACGACCTCGCCGGTGGCGGGATCGACGACCTCGGTGGCCGCGAGGGCGGCAGCCGCGGCATCCGCCTCTGCCTTCGCAGCGGCCTCCGCGGCCTCGTCAACCGGGTCGACCTCTGTCACGTACGGTCCGAATCGGCCGTCTTTCGCGACGACGTTCTTGCCGTTCTCGGGGTTCACGCCGATGATGCGGTCGCCGACGACGGGCGCCTCGATGAGCTCGCGCGCCTTCGCGGCGGTGAGCTCGTCGGGTGCCAGCTCGGCGGGGATGTTGACGCGGCGCGGCGTCTCGGGGTCGACACCGGGCGCCTCGAGGTACGGGCCGTACTTGCCGATGCGCAGGGTGACGTCGTCGGCGATCTTGATCGAGTTGATCTCGCGGGCGTCGATCTCGCCGAGGTTGTCGATGACGGTGCGCAGCCCGCGGTGCTTGGCGTTGCCGAAGTAGAAGCCGGTGAGCCACTCGACACGGTCGGCCTCTCCCCCGGCGATGAGGTCGAGGTCGCTCTCCATGCCGGCGGTGAAGTCGTATTCGACGAGGTCGGAGAAGTACTCCTCGAGAAGGCGCACGACCGAGAAGGCGATCCAGTTCGGAACGAGGGCCTGACCGCGGGGGGTGACGTAGCCGCGGTCGATGATGGTCGAGATGATGGCGGCGTAGGTCGACGGGCGGCCGATGCCGAGCTCTTCAAGCGCCTTCACGAGGCTCGCCTCGGTGTAGCGAGGGGGTGCGGATGTCTCGTGCCCCTTGGCCTCGATGTCGACGAGTGAGAGCACCTGGCCCTCGGTCAGCTGGGGCAGCTTGGCCTCGGCCGGCTCGGCGGTCTCGTTGCGCTCCTCGTCGCGGCTCTCCTCGTAGGCGTGGAGGAACCCGCGGAAGGTGATGACGGTTCCACTCGCAGCGAACTCGGCGATCGAGTCGTCGGCGGTGGGGCCGGCCTTGATGGTGACGGTGGCGGTGGAGCCCTTGGCGTCGGCCATCTGCGAGGCGACGGTGCGCTTCCAGATCAGGTCGTAGAGCTTGAAGTCGTTGCCGCGCAGCACGCCCGAGAGCTCGGCGGGGGTGCGGAAGGTCTCGCCGGAGGGGCGGATCGCCTCGTGGGCCTCCTGCGCGCTCTTGTTCTTGCCGGCGTAGACGCGCGGCTTGTCGGGGATGGTCTCGACCCCGTAGAGGGCAGCCGCCTGGGTGCGTGCGGCGTTGATGGCCTGGCCCGACAGCGTCGCCGAGTCGGTTCGCATGTAGGTGATGTAGCCGTTCTCGTACAGTCCCTGCGCGACGCTCATGGTCTGGCGTGCGGAGAAGCGCAGCTTGCGGCCGGCCTCCTGCTGCAGCGTCGAGGTGGTGAACGGGGCGGCGGGACGGCGCGTGTACGGCTTGGACTCGACGGATGACACGACCAGCGAGACTGCGGGATCGCGCAACTGCGACGCGAGCGACTGGGCCTTCGTCTCGTCGAGTGCGACCGCACCCGACTTGAGCACGCCCTTGTCGTCGAAGTCGCGGCCCACGGCGATGCGGGCGCCGTCGACGCGCACGAGGCGGGACTCGAAGTCCTGCGTGGAGGTCTTCGGGGTGAACTGGGCGATGAGGTCCCAGTAGCTCGCCGCGGTGAACGCGAGGCGTTCGCGCTCGCGGTCGACGACGAGGCGGGTGGCGGCGGACTGCACGCGGCCTGCGGACAGGCCGGGGCCGACCTTGCGCCACAGGACGGGGGAGATCTCGTAGCCGTAGAGCCGGTCGAGGATGCGGCGGGTCTCCTGCGCGTCGACGAGCGCGGTGTCGAGGTCGCGGGTGTTCTCCTTGGCGCGCTCGATGGCCTCTTTGGTGATCTCGTGGAACACCATGCGCTTGACGGGGACCTTGGGCTTCAGCACCTGCAGCAGGTGCCAGGCGATGGCCTCTCCTTCGCGGTCCTCATCAGTTGCGAGGTAGAGCTCGTCGGCGCTGGCGAGTGCCTTCTTGAGATCGGCGACGGTCTTCTTCTTGGCGTCGGAGACCACGTAGTACGGCTCGAACCCGTTGTCGACGTCGACGGAGAACTTGCCGAGGGAGCCCTTCTTGAGCTCGGGCGGCAGGTTTTTCGGCTCGATGAGGTCGCGGATGTGACCGACCGAGGCCTGGACGATGTATCCGTCTCCCAGGTACTGGGCAATGGTCTTCGCCTTGGCGGGCGACTCGACGACAACGAGCTTCTTCGTGCCAGGCACGTGACTCCTTATATAAGGGGATGTTTCGCGGGGCTCGAACAGCCCCATCAGCGACACGATACACAGGTGAAGCCGATTGTCACCTATTCAACTCCTGACAACGCCGCGGCGCCGGGCGGACCGGCGGTCGCCGATACGCCCACGGCGAACCCCGCGACGGTGCCGCTCACCGTCACCGTCACGACGAGCCCGTCGATCACGCAGCCCGAGAGGTCGGCCCCGTTAGCCGCGGCGACCGTCTCCGCGACCGCGCAGGGTTCCCCGGGCAGGATTCCGACCCGCACGTCGGCCGCGGCGAGCGCCGCGGCGTCGGCCGCTCCTGCCAGTGCCTGCCTGGCCACCAAGACGGCGTAGAGCGGGAGGGCCATCGCGGTGACGCACACGACGACGGCCACGAGTGCGACCCCGAGGACCGCCCCCGCGCCGCCGTCGCCCCGCCACCGTGGACCTGGCCCGCGGCTCACCGCCCGCCGCCGCTCCACGGTGCGTCTCGTCGCGCCGGTCGTGCCGCTCATCGGCCCTCGCCGAGCGCGCAGCTCGACGCGCTCAGTGTGAGTCCGAGCAGCGTGCCCGCCGGCGACCGCGATCGCGCGCTCAGCCGGGCGCAGACCAGGTCGCCGCGGTGGGTGATCGCGATGCCGACGCCGGGCACCTGCCCCGCGGCGCTGGTCGAGCCGCCGCGGGCGACCGATCGGGCGACTCCGGCCGCTGCATCCTGTAGGCGCAACTGCTGGCCGGCGATCTGCACCCCGGCGAGGCAACAGGCGAGCATCAGCACCACCGCGGGGATCACCGCGGCGAACTCGGCGGTGACGCTGCCGCGCTCGCTGTCGGCGGCCTGGCTACCCGATCGACAGCGCACTGCGGATGATCCCCATCAGGATGCCGCGCACCTCGTCGCCCCGCAGGATCACGACCAGCAGCCCGGCGAACCCCACCGCCGCCATGGTCGCGATCGCGTACTCGGCGGTGGCGGAACCGTCGTCGGCGACGAGCCGCGCCCGCCACTGCTTTCTTCTACTCATGTCTGCTCCCTGTCTCTGTTGCGGTCGGCGACGAGCACATCCAGTCTCGGCATCACCGCCCGGCCGAAACGGCCGCCGGTCCCATCTGTGCAGTCCTCATCCGCGACGGGCCCTGTGCACGGGAGGAGTCACATGCCCGAGACCGTCGACGTGATCACCGCGATGAGAAGCGGCGCGACGCCGAGCACCATAAACGCCGG
>Ga0247803_1001203_pt1 | contig 13643 bp, 10 predicted proteins | sample UWRJL014104B1_FD_180928 | JGI IMG/M metagenome (GOLD analysis project Ga0247803, IMG submission 180928) | Plant litter microbial communities from Arlington Agricultural Research Station in Wisconsin, United States - UWRJ-L014-104B-1 | ecosystem: Environmental > Terrestrial > Plant litter >...
CGTATAGAAAGTAATAATAACTGCCTGGGCATAGCCAGGATAGACTTATATGTGCGTGCCCTGCCTGATATAGAAGAGCAGGGTACCGGTGTGGTATGCCTTAATACCCGCGAATATATAACCCTTGAAGCCGGTGTATACGGGGGGCAGTATGATTACAGCTGGAGCACAGGCGCTATAACACCGGATATAATGGTTAATGAGCCGGGAACATACACGCTGATTGTTACTGACAATACCTACACCACCCACTGCCAAAAAACCCGAACCATTATAGTTATGGCGAGTAACGTGGCAGAAATTAGCGATGTAATTGTGGAAGACCTGCGTGATAATAATACCGTAAATATTGTTGCCATCCCGCTGGGTGGGGTAGATACAGAGTACCTGTACAGCCTTGACGCGCCAAACGGCCCTTGGCAGGAAAGCCCCCTATTTGAAAATGTGACTAAAGGCCTGCATATGGTTTATGTATATGATACCCATGGATGCGGCATAGTAAGGGAGCAAACAGGGGTGCTGGCCATACCGAAGTTTTTTTCGCCCAATGGCGACGGTACTAACGAATACTGGACGATACCCGGCCTGGGTGCCGAAAGATATAAGGGCAGCAAGCTATATATATATGACCGTTATGGCAAGATGCTGTTTGATGTTGACCCTAAAACCTTTGGGTGGGATGGCAGTTTTAACGGCCGGCAAATGCCAAGCTCAGACTACTGGTTTCTGCTTACCGTTAACGACGGTCGCACTGTAAAGGGCCATTTTAGCCTCATACGATAAGCTACAAGCAGCATAATGTAAAATAAAAAACAGCCTCCGCAAAGAGGCTGTTTTTTGTAGGATATTCAGCTTATTTTTACGACTTAATAAACTGTATTGTTTTAGTGGCATTGCCGCTGTCAACCTTAATAAAATATAAGCCGCCTGCAAAGTTAGATACGTTTATCTGCTGATTGTATTCGCTTATGGTGCCCTTGTTTACAACCTGGCCCAGGCTGTTATAAATGGTGTAGCCATCCGGTAAAGAAATGCCTGAAGGTATCTCCAAATTTATAATTCCTGATGCAGGGTTAGGGTAAAGCTTTATGTTATTAAGGCTAAATTCTTTAACAGTGGCAACTTCTTCAGTAATACCAAAAGTAACAGAGTCGCTCTGCGTATATGGCCCGCCTGTAAATATAACATCATTTTCATAATTACGTATTTGGTAATAGCCATCTCCATTTTCGCCGCAGCAAATACCGTCATGGGCATCATCAGTAATGGTAAAAATATAGCATTCGCCTTCTATAAGGCCTGTTAGCGGTACGGTAATTGTGCCCACAACTTCAGGGTCAGGATTATAGTTTTCTCCATGGGCTATGGGTTCTGCTACCCCAACGCGATGTAAAGTCCATGATATTTCATCAGGAAAATTATCCGGCTGTATAAGTACGGTTACCGTCGGTGCCGGTGTAGTAAGCAGCTGAATGTTAAATGTTTCGCTGTAACTCTCTACGGGTACACCATCTGTGCTCCCGTTTAATGCCGAAAGCGTGGCACTAAGACTATGCTCGCCAGTAGCGATATTTGGTACAGTAAATGTTATGGTTTCACTTTCTCCTGCATGAAGTGAGCCTTCCCAGGTATGTGTTGCGGGAAAACCATCTATTGTATAGTTTATTGTTGCAGATGTTAAATCTTCAATACCCGGATTAGAAATGGTAAATGTTACTACAAAATTTGTTGAGCAGGGTATTTGTGTAATGCTGCCTACATTAAAATATGTGGTTGTTGGAGCAAGTTTTTGTGTTACAGCTGTTTTTGTTTTTCTTTGTTTTATAGTGTTAATCTGGGCATTGGCTGTAAGGCTTGTTAAGCCTATAATGGTTAATGCCCACAGCGTGCGGGTAATTTTTTTCATGGGGAAGATTGGTTAAAATATTAGTAAACGGTCGAATATTCAAATGCAAATATCTGATATTTAATGTTAACCACAATAATTTGGGAGGAAAAATTTTATAAAAAAGCCACGATTTTTTTTCGTGGCAATGTAGTATAAATAAATAAGTAGTGATTTTTATATTGAAGCCATGTGGTCGTGCAGCATGCGCTCCTCAATGGCATCCCAAAGCGCCGCCCTTTTTTCGAGTGCTTTTACTGATATTTGGGCTGCCTGCTGCCATTTAAGCGCATCGCCGGCGCACAGCTCGTCTACCATTTGCATTGCCATGGGGCCGTGCTCATCGGCATCCAGCTCAATGTGCCTTTCAAAATAGTACACCAGCTTTTTAAGGTCGGCTTCAGGGAAGTTTTCCTCAAAATTATGCAATATCTCGGTAAACATGGCCGGAATTAAATCTTCGCGTCCAAAGGTAAATGCCGCCGCTATTTCGTGTGGCTTGCCTTCTTCAATTACCCTGAAGGTAAAATCAAGAAAGTCTTTTATGTTGGGGTGCAGGCTACTCTTTTTAATCGACACAAATATGTTTTGCGTAGCAACCACATCTTTAAGGAATGCATCTACTGCAGTAATATCGGCACCGCAGTCTTTCATGGCATCGCGGTACATTTCAAAATGGCTTTGCCTGTTACCGTCTAAATTAATGTCGGTTTCCTCTGCCAGTACAATTTCGTTGATGAGGTAGCGTATTTCAGGGTTGCCCATGGGCAGCCACGGCACCTGGGTGCAGGTTAGCTTTATTTGCAGCGCCTTTAGCAGCGACATAAAATCCCACACGGCATACACGTGCCCTTCAAGGAAAAACCTGAGGTCGTCTATAGTTTTTATCCTCGCGTAAAGCGAATGGTTTAAAAGCTTTTCCCTTTGGGGCTCCAGGGTGCTGTTTATGGTAAAAGTGTCCATAGCAATAGTAATTTTATAATTTACAAAGCGGTTTTAACAAATGCCGCCATAGTTTCAGTACAAATAGTATGCCCGTTTATTAGTACCTGTACCGGTATCAACGGCAAAGTTCGGTATTTATTGAGGGGTAATAGCTAAAATTTATATACGCTATAGGTTACGAAAAGGTTTTTGTTAATAAATTGTTGGCATAATTGTTAACGCTCATTTACCAGTTCCGTGTTAGAAGAGAGCAGCTTACCGGGATTATTCTGCGCGTAAGTGGAAGGACAGTGGTATACTGCACTAAAAACTCCCGTGATAAAATCATGGGAGTACTATTTAAATGCGGTTGGTTTATGTTTGCAATTATTTCAACTCAATTTTTTTGGTTGCAATGGTGCCGTCTGTATTATATATTTTCAAAATATACAATCCTTTCATTGCAGGCATTTCTAATTTATTTCCGGTAAAGCTTCCGGCAAACACTTTTTTGCCCATAAGGTCATAAAGTTCTCCTGCGGCTGCACCGGTATAAGAAACATAAATAGCATCATGTGCCGGATTTGGATAAATAACCCGGCTGTTATCTTTGCCTGTGGCAAAATTCGGCGTACTAAGTGCAGCGGCCTCGCCAAAATATTTTGCATATACACCACCCTGTGCATACCCCACAACAGGTACATTATTAGCTAAAAACGCTATGTTAGTCCAAAAATCGGTTATGCCGCCGTGTGAAGCTGCAATAGTCTCACCTACATTTATCCATTCGCCTGAAGCAAATTTCATTACCGCAGTATGGCCCGTTGCAGAAATATATCCTACATAAGGAACATTATTATTGTCAAAACTAAGTGCGAGAGCCGATGAAACACCTTCTGAAAAACCGTCTTCACCAATAAATTGCCATGAAGTACCATCATATTTTTGAACACTTATCTTATAATCATTTTCATCGCTATACGTCAGGTACAGTCCATCCGTACTTTTCTTAAGGTACGGAACTATAGCGCCTCCCGTCGATACGCCGTCTTCAGGGCCCACGGCCTGCCAGGTATTGCCGTTTAGGCGCTTAACTTTTATTTTACCATTAACACTTTCCTGGTAGGCTATATAAAGGCTGCCATTATAGACCTCCAGGTATGGCCACGCGTTAGATTGTGTATTAAAATTCATGTCAGGAAGTGTAACCCAGGCGCTTCCGTTATACTTATAGCTCCTGATAAGCATTTGCCCACCCTGTATAAAATGCCCACCGGTAACATAAATTGTACCGTCATCGGCTATTGCTGAGTTTTGATAGGAACCATAAGAGAGCGGGGGTGCGGCATCTGTCCAGGCAGAGCCGTTATATTTTTTTACCTGTAGCGACTCTGAAGCCTTATAAAATAAAAAGAGCTGGTTGCCAGGGCCTTCTGTCAAGCTTACCTTGGTGGCATTCTCCGTATAGTCAAACGCCTGGCCAAAGGGTGTCCATTGCCCGTTTTCCCATTTTTTTACGGCAACCTTACTGGGGTGCCCATTTGCATAAGCATAATACAGCTCGTGGTCGTGTGTGGCATACATATGTGCTGAGAGTGTGCCGTTACCTTTTTCCGCAATATCGGTTTCTCCTATCCGCTCCCACACACTGCCATTTAATTTATTAACAGCTAAGTTAATATCATTTGAAAACAAGACATAAGGCGTGGCGTTGCTTCCAAATATTAAAGCGCGCGGAATACCGAAAAAATAATTTCCTGTAATTAACCATTGTGCCCCGTCATAGTGTTCTACATAAGTCTGGTAACTAACGCGGCGGGTAATATACACGGTATTGTTGTCATCAATGGCCAGTTGTAGAGGTTGGTCAGATGTGAGTGAGGCGCCCACATTTTGCCATGTGGTGCCGTTAAATTTTAAGACCTTGTTTTCGTCCGCGCCCACATTAGGCTCATTAGTAAATGATACAAAAGGCTCATCATTGCTATTAAGCGCTAAAGATATCCAGGCAGCCTCATCGGAAGATATGTTATTGCTGCCCACTAATTGCCAGGTGGTGCCCACGAGCTTTTTTACCGAAAGGCGCAATCCTGCATTAGAGTCAGTGTATGCAATATAAGGCACATCTGATGATGAAAAATCTACGGCAACATTAGTAGAACCGCCTGTAGATATGGCAGCATCGCCTACCGCTACCCAGTTAGTGCCATCAAATTTCTTTAAGCCTGCTACAACGCCGGCACCAAAGGCACCTGCCAGGTATAAATTGTTTTGTGCATCAACCGCAAGCTTGCCTGATTTGCATACATAATCAAATGTTCCGACGCTAACCCAGTTAGTGCCATCAAATTTTTTGACATAAAATGTAGTGTTTACGTTGTAGCCCACATAGGGTACATTATTGTTATCTATGGTGAAGGCTATGTCCCATTCATATCCATTAGTAAAATCATCCGGGCCTACAAACTCCCAATGCCCGTTAACAAACTTTCTGACAGACAACGAATTGTCGGTATCTGTTGGATAAATAAATGCCACATATGGGGTATTGTTCCCATTAAGGGCTAATTCATAATCATCTGCCTGATTATAAAAGGCCTGATTATAATCATCAGGTCCCAGCGGACGCCATTGTTGTTGTGAATAGCTGCTTGCGGTAACTGCAAACAGCAGAATGAAGGTGTATAATTTCTGCATAAAATAAGATTGGTTTTGTGCCCGAAATATAGAAAAAATTTTGTTACACAACTTTAATTTGAAATAATAAAAATTATACTGGGTAGCTTAAATCAATAGCCAGTTTCATCCTCTATGATGATAACACCTACCCTATAGAAATCGCATTTCAAATTTTAAAAGTGAAATATTTGGCACTTCAATGCAGGACATTACCAGACTCCCCATAACAAAAAATCCCGCCTTGAGAGCGGGATTTTCTTGTTTAGCAAGGTTTGCGTTACTTAAGCAAGAGCAACCCTTTTAAAGCCTGTTACAGTAAGGCCGGCATCAACCGACTTAACATAAGCGCTTACGCTTAGTTTGTTGTCTTTAATGTAGTCCTGGTTAACAAGGGTGTTGTCTTTAAAGAAACGGCCCAGTTTACCTTTTGCAATATTATCAAGCATCGCCTCAGGCTTGCCTTCCTGACGAAGTACATCTTTAGCAATTTCTATTTCTTTTTCAACAATAGCAGCATCAACGCCATCTTCGTTAAGGGCTATAGGCGCCATAGCAGCAGCCTGCATGGCTACGTTGCGGGCAGCCTCTTCGGCACCTTCTACGTTAGCGCTAAGGCTAACAAGGGTAGCAATACGGTTACCTGCGTGGATATAAGAGCCTACAAAAGCGCCTTCAAGCCTTTCAAAAGCACCTATTTCTATTTTCTCGCCTATTACACCGGTTTGTTCAGTAAGTTTCTCGCCTACAGTCATACCGCTGTATTCTGCAGCAAGAAGTTCTTCTTTAGTTGCAAAGTTAAGGGCAAGGTTTGCTATGTCTGTAGCAAGTTTAACATACGTTTCGTTTTTAGCAACAAAGTCAGTCTCACAGTTTACAGATACAACAACGCCTGCGGTTTTATCAGCGTTTACTACAGCCAGTACAGCACCTTCGCTAGACTCACGGTCAGCACGGTTAGCAGCAACTTTTTGTCCTTTTTTACGTAGGTTTTCAATTGCTTTGTCAAAATCTCCTTCAGCTTCAACAAGCGCTTTTTTGCAGTCCATCATCCCGGCACCGGTTATGGTGCGCAGTTTATTAACGTCTGCAGCAGTAATATTTGCCATTATAAAGTTGTTTTATTTGATGTTTGTAAAAAATATAAAGCCGTTATACAGATAATGCCACAAAAGTAAACATCACTCCGCACAACGGCTTTACTGTAATGTTAACTTATTCTTCAGTTGCAGCAGCAGGAGCTTCTACAGCGGGGGCTTCAGTGGCAGGAGCCTCAGCAGCAGGTGCAGCTACTACAGCTTCAGGAGCCTCTGCGGCTTCGTCAGCCGGAAGGTCTGAAAAGTCGTCTTTGTCAGATTTCCTGTCGGCAAGCCCGTCTATAACGGCGCCGGTTACTAAAGATAAAATTTTGTCTATTGATTTAGAAGCGTCATCATTTGCAGGGATAACATAGTCAACTTCACGTGGATCGGAGTTGGTATCTACCATTGCGAAAACCGGAATGTTTAATTTCTGCGCTTCTTTTACTGCGATGTGTTCTGCCTTGATGTCTACGATGAATAACGCAGCCGGAAGCCTTGTCATATCAGCAATAGAGCCAAGGTTTTTTTCAAGCTTTGCACGAAGGCGATCTACCTGAAGGCGCTCTTTTTTAGAAAGCGTCATAAATGTACCGTCTTTCTTCATTTTATCAATAGAAGCCATTTTTTTAACGGCTTTACGGATAGTGATGAAGTTAGTAAGCATACCACCAGGCCACCTTTCGGTAATGTATGGCATATTAGCGGCACCTGCTTTTTCAGCTACGATGTCTTTTGCTTGTTTTTTTGTGGCTACGAAAAGTATTTTTCGGCCAGATGCGGCAATTTTTTTAAGGGCTTCGTTAGCCTCTTCTATTTTTGCTGCGGTTTTATACAGGTTTATAATGTGTATGCCATTACGCTCCATGTATATATAAGGGGCCATATTTGGGTCCCATTTCCTGGTCATGTGTCCAAAGTGCACACCTGCTTCCAGTAATTCTTTTACATCTACTTTATTTGCCATTTTTGTAATAGTTTACGTTCTGTTGAGTAAGCAATGTCCAGGTGGCTTATACTAAGGCCCTGGCCATTTAGATGCTAAACTAACCCCACGCCTCGGCGGGGCAACAACAACTTAGTTTTTTAATAATAAATAATAAACAGTTTGGGATATATCCCACAAACATATTAACGTTTAGAGAACTGGAATCTCTTACGGGCTTTCTTCTGGCCGAATTTCTTACGCTCTACCATACGTGGGTCCCTTGTTAACAGGCCTTCTGGTTTAAGGATAAGCCTGTTTTCGATGTCAATTTCGCACATTGCGCGCGCTATTGCCATACGTACAGCTTCTGCCTGGCCGGTAATACCACCACCATATACATTTACTTTTACATCATAGCTGTCAACCGTGTTAGTCATGCTAAGCGGCTGGCGTACTTTGTACTGTAGTGTAGCGGTAGGGAAATAAATTGCAATGTCTTTTTTGTTAACCGTAATTACACCTGAACCTTCACTCAGGTAAATACGGGCAACAGCAGTTTTTCTCCTGCCGATTTTGTGGATTGTCGCCATCTTACTTTAGGTCGTTTAAGTTAACGGGTTTAGGTGCCTGTGCCGCGTGTTTGTGGTCAGGACCGGTATAAACATTTAGATTGCGGAATAGCTCTGCGCCTAATTTGTTTTTAGGGAGCATTCCTTTTACAGCTTTCTCTACTAAGATTGAAGGGTTTTTTGCCTTAACAACTTTAGCGGTAAGCGTGCGCTGTCCTCCTGGGTAACCCGTGTGGCGGATGTAGGTTTTATCCTCCAGCTTGTTACCTGTAAGGTTGATCTTTTCTGCGTTGATAACAACTACGTTATCACCACAATCAACGTGCGGGGTATAATTTGTTTTGTATTTGCCTCTTAAAAGCATCGCAACTTTAGAAGCAAAACGGCCCAGATTATGCCCTTCAGCGTCAACAACTATCCACTCTTTACGAGCAGTGGCCTTGTTAGCTGAAACTGTTTTGTAGCTTAATGTGTTCACAATAAATAATTTTAATTAAACATTCCGTCCCCAATAAAGGGGATGCAAAAGTACAATTATTTCTTAGAAATTCAAATATGAATAAAAATTATTATCGCGGTAATGATTTTTAACATTGTGGAGGGTACGAAGATAGGGATTTTTGGTGGATTTGTTGATGCGGGGATTTGTTGATTGGATTGTTTTACGAAAACCGTTTCCGGGTGTTTTCACAGGTATTATTCTATTAGGTGTGACCCCTTACAGGGTCAGGGAGGGTATTCTATATCTACATTAGGAAGGATCTCCTTCATGAGTGAAGCTGCTCCCCTTTTGTGGAGAGGGGTGAGGGGTGTGGCCGCTTACTTCAATTTCTTCACCTTATTACTATACACTATTACAAACGGCACTTTCTTAGACGGCTCTTTAGCTACATGTATGTACTTATACTTTTTAGCCTCGCTGCCGGGTATGGTTATCGATTTCTTAGTATGGTTGTCGTAAATCTCTGTATCGCCGGTATTATCTATCCTAATCTTCTCGGCTATACCCAGGGCGTTGTTAGAAATGGGGTAATCGCGGTATACCTGTTTGCCGCCGCTGGTTACGGTTATTTCCTCTCCTTTATAATTACGGGTAAGTATGAGCACCGAGTACCTATCTTCGGTAGCCTTAAGCTCTTTTAATAATGCAGCAGTCTCAGCAGCCGTGGCAGCCTTAAACTTATCAGAATAAATTATGTTCTCATTAGTAAGCTCATCAGTTTTTTCGGTCTCTGCTTTATTTGCCGATGCAGTATTGCCCGTTTTCGCGCTCTTGCACATTATAAACAGGGTAGAAGCGAGCAGTATAAAAAGTATCTTTTTCATGTTGTGCCTAAATTTTTGCGATAGTAAAAATACACTTACAAATTATATTACATATTCGCTTTAAGATATAAATAACGTTGCTATTTGTTTTTAAACCACATAGGTACATAGTTTATCATGCCCTTAAGGTTGTTGAATAGGCTACATTAGAAAGAAGCTCCGCTTCACATAGCTATGTGCAAAATTTATTTTCTATCCATCCTTTTCAGGATACAGGACTATGTGTCTATGTGGTTAAATTTATTTATATAAAAAACAAAGGCCCTCCATACGGAAAGCCTTTGCGGGTAAAAATAGAAGTGATTTCCCTAAACTACTCTTTCAGCAGCTTTATTGTTGATTTGCGGCCCATCACATCGGTTACCTTTACAAGGTACACGCCACGTTGCAGCCCACTTATGTCTACCGTTTCATTTTGGGCAACTCTGCCTGCTTTTTTTACCAGCTGCCCGGTAAGGGTATAAATATCAAGCTGCGTTACCGCCCTGTTTATCCTGAAACTTGTTGCTGCCGGGTTAGGGTAGAGCGAGAGCGCGTCCAACTCGTTAGCAGGTGTAGCCAGTGTACCTGTAAGTTTATATACTTTATAACCTTTAGCAACCACCGTACCCGCGTTAACGTTTGTAAAACCACCGTCTGACCCGATAGTAACATCAAGGTTGGCCGTGCCCAGCTTGCCTTGCATAGTGTACGTGCCGGGAGTTATGCCGCCATTGGCAAGGCTTAGCGAAAGGTCGTTAACCGTGCTGTTGCCCATGTTTATTACCACAAGCACATGCTCATTATTATACTGGCGCAGGTAAGCAAACACGCCTTCGTTACTTGCGGTAACCGGTACATAAGTACCCTGCCTTAATGCCGTTTCGCTGTTGCGAAGGGTTATCAGGTCGTGGTACAGGTTCCATAGCGAACCCGCTGTTGCCTGTTGTGTAGCCACATTTTTAGTGGTATAGTCTGCGTTAACAGTACGCCACGGGTTGCCTGTAGTAAAGCCCGCTCCGGTGGCACTGTCCCATTGCATGGGGGTTACGCTTGTTTTCATCGGGTGTAACGCCCGTCATACCTATTTCTTCTCCATAGTATATATAAGGTATGCCCGGCAGGGTTAAGAGGATTGTAGCTGCCGCCTTAGCTTTATCGGCGCTGTTAAGTAGCTGGCTCATCACCCGGTTAGTGTCATGGTTGCTTAAAAAAGTACCCCATTGCAGGTGCGGGTAGCTCTGTACTACCTTTTCCATCTGGGTGTTAACGCCATTGGCGCTGCCGTTATTCAGGCCTTGTATAATGTTGTCGGCAAGCTCAAATTCAAATACATAATCAAGCCCGTTGTTATTTACATACTGGCTGGCTACGCTGGTTACATCCCACGCTTCGCCTACGGCAAATGCATCGGGCTTAACCGATTTATAGTAGCTGCGGAACTCCTGCCAGTAGGCTAAAGTTTGCGGCGCATCTTTATTAATGGCGCCGCTTTCGTAGAGGTAGCGAACCGCATCAAGGCGGAAACCGTCTATATTCATATCGGTTAGCCAATAATTGGCAATGTTTTCAAAGGCTGTATGTACTTCCTGATTGTTAAAGTTAAGGTCGGGCATGCCGCTATAGAAAGCATTATAATACCAGTCGCCGTTTAGCTGTGCCCATGGGTAGTTTTCCAGCGGGCCGGGCGTGCCTGGGTTGTTGTCTTCCCAAATGTACCAGTCGCGCTTTTCGTTCGCCGGGCTCGATGCCGATGCTACAAACCACGGGTGCTGGCTGCTGGTGTGGTTCATTACCAGGTCGATTATTACTTTAATGCCCCTTGCATGGCAGGCATTTATAAGCGCGGTAAAATCGGCGCTGGTGCCGTAATCCTGCTCTACGCCCATATAGTCGGTAACGTCATAGCCATGGTAACTGGGCGATGGCTGTATGGGCATAAGCCAGATGCCTGTAATTCCCAGGTCGGTAGTAGTATTCGGGTCGCCGTCATTAAGGTAGTCCAGCTTGCTTATAAGCCCCTGTATGTCGCCCTTGCCGTCGCCGTTACTGTCTTTAAAGCTGCGCACGAATATTTCGTAAAACACGCGGTCGTTCCACCAGTGGGTTTCCATTGCGTCTATACGCACAAAATTTGTAAAAGTAGCAGTTGCGGCTTCTCCCTCGCCGTTAGCTACGGTAAGCGTTACGGCATAGGTGCCTGCTTCGGTATAGCTAACCACTGGGTTTTGCGCGGTTGATGATGATGGTGTACCTCCGGGAATGTCCCACTGCCAGCTTACAGGGCTGCATAGTGATTCGTCGGTAAAAACTATGGCCTGCCCCGGTGCCGCGATAAGCACCGATGCTGAAGCCGCGGCTACAATTTGGTTTTCGGGCAGTACATCGCTATACCAGTAAGAGAATACACCATCGGCCACAGCCGTATAGCTGCGGTTCGCCCCGCCGCCGGGAAATTCTTCTGTACCGTTCCACTGGGCGTTAATACGGGTTTTGAACTGGTAAGTAGTGCCGATGGTAAGTATGAGGCTAACGGTATATATACCATCGCCGTCGGCATCTGTCATCACGGTAGGGGGGCTGCCCCAGTTGTTAAACGAGCCGGCAATGTCTACCGTTTGGGTGCCGGGGTTAAAGTTGCCCAGTGTTTCCTGGTAGTTCATGTTTACATTAAAGGTCACGGTTGTGCTTTGGCTATAGCCAAATACTGCCGCTGCAAAAATGCAAAACAGGCTTAATGCTTTTTTAAAATCTTTTATCATAGCGGGGGAATTTTATTAGTAATTAAAAAGGCTCCCCATTTAAAGGAGCCTTCTCAACGTAACTATCTAAATTAATTCAAAAAACTATTCTCTAATAAGCTTTACAGTGCTTTGGCGGTTAGCCGCATCGGTAAGTTTTATAAGGTAAATGCCTTTGCTCAGGCTGCTTACATCGTAAGTGGTCCCGTTACCGTTTGGCCCGAAGCTTTTTACAAGCTGGCCGGTTATGGCATAAACATCGGCTTGTACTACCGGAATGTTAATACTAAACTGGTTAGTAGCAGGGTTAGGGTACAGCGCTGCCGGTATGGTAGCAACAGTATCCGTAGCCAGGCTTGATGGCTGGTTGCCAAATACCCTGAACTCGCCCGGTTCTAAGCTAACACTTGTGCCGTTAAAGGTGGTGTTATCCATAAGGTTGTACCAGTTACCCGGAATAGAAAAAGTAGTATTTACTGTTTGTACCGTGGTATTAAAGTTGGCCAATACGACAACGGCTTTTAATTCGCTTTCGCTAAGGCTGTTGTTCCAGATGTCTATCCTGGGTGTAAGCGTGCCCGATGTAATGGTAAAGGTATTGGTGTCAAATACTTCATTACTCTGCTTCAGGTTGTTTAAAGCGGCCCATGTATTGTAAATTGCAAGGCGTGCAGCATCTGTAGTGTAACCTATTGCAGCCGGTATTGGCTTAGGGTTAGTACGGCAGTCGTTGTTATACGTGCCGTTTTCGCAATAATTAATGCCATAGTCATAACCCAGTTCTGCGAACTGCCAGAACATTTTTGGCCCCGGTATAAGCAGCGATACTGCGCCTATAGCCTTTTGCCTTTCAAGGCCGGTAGCCAGGTTTTTTACATCATAACCGCCGGAAGCGGCGCCATAGAGCAGGTTTTTATACATCAGCCTTTCTTCGTCATGGCTTTCCATGTAGCCTACCACGCGCGGGGCGGTAAAGCCACGGTTTTCAAAATCCATGTTGTTAAAGTTGCTTTCTGCGGCATAGCCCATGCTCAGCTGGTTGTAGGCATGGTTAAAGTTGCTCCACAGCATTATGCCCTTACCTTCGCCTACGCGGTAGTTTGCCCATTCTGTTTCTTCATTGGCACTGCCGCCCACGCCAAGGTGTTCAAATATTACATAAAAATCAGGGTCAATGTCCCACTGGTAGTCGGCATACTGTTTTAGTACGGCCACGCGGTCTGCCTGATAGTTGTTAGTACAGGTTTGGTCGTTAGCGGTACAGTTTTGGGTAAAGCCTTTGGTAAGGTCCCAGCGGAAACCGTCTATATTATACTCCGTCATCCACTCTTCCACTGTACGCTGCACATAATATTGTGTAAGTGTGCTCTGGTGGTTAAGGTCGCTGCCCACACTGTAGGCGTGCCGTGCAACAGTATTGCAATATGGGTTCTCTGTAGATGGTTCGCCAAAACCGTCGCCATCAGGGTCATTAGCCCAAAGGCGCGCCAGCGGAGAGCGGCCGTATACATGGTTAAGCGCCACGTCTAGTATTAC
>Ga0247803_1001205_pt1 | contig 13639 bp, 13 predicted proteins | sample UWRJL014104B1_FD_180928 | JGI IMG/M metagenome (GOLD analysis project Ga0247803, IMG submission 180928) | Plant litter microbial communities from Arlington Agricultural Research Station in Wisconsin, United States - UWRJ-L014-104B-1 | ecosystem: Environmental > Terrestrial > Plant litter >...
GGTCTCCTACGACCGGCTGATCAAGAGCGACAAGGTCGACTACTACATCTCCTTCGACAACGAGCAGGTGGGTGTGCTGCAGGGCACCGCCCTCGTCGACAGGCTCAACGAAGACGGCACCACATCCGGCCTGATCATGATCAACGGGTCCCCGACCGACGCCAACGCGGCCGAGTTCAAGAAGGGCGCGCACTCGGTGATCGACCCGAGCGGCATCCCGATCCTCGCCGAGTACGACACGCCTGACTGGAGCCCGGACAAGGCCCAGGAATGGGCGGCCGGTCAGATCACCCAGTTCGGCACCGAGATGTCGGGCATCTACGCCGCCAATGACGGCACCGCCGGCGGTGCGATCGCCGCGGTCAAGGCCGCAGGCACCGAGCCGATCCCACCCGTGACCGGGCAGGATGCCGAGCTCGCCGCCATCCAGCGGATCGTCGCCGGTGACCAGTACATGACCGTGTACAAGGCCATCAAGCTCGAGGCCGAGAAGGCGGCGGAGGTCGCCCACCAGCTCGCGCAGGGTGATACCCCGGAACCCGACACGACGTTCCAGGACATCCCCTCGACCCTGCTGACACCGGTGGTGGTCACCGTCGACAACATCCAGGAGACCGTGATCGATGACGGCTTCTACACCGTCGACGAGATCTGCACCTCCGAGTACGCCGACGCTTGCGCCGCGGCCGGGCTGCAGTAGCGAGCCGGCGCATCGAAACGGCCGGCCGGGATACCGCACCCACGATTCGGTTCCCGGCCGGCTCTCATCTCGAGCAGAGGATTCACAATGGCCGTGATTTCCACCCCGGAGGCGCCTGAAGGCGACCTCGTCCTGTCCCTGCGCGGAATCGACAAGAACTTCGGAGCCGTGCAGGCGCTCACCGACATCGACCTGGATATCTACAGCGGCGAGGTGGTCGCCCTCGTCGGCGACAACGGTGCCGGCAAGTCCACCCTGATCAAGATCCTGGCCGGGGTGCACCCGCAGGACGGCGGCACCATCAGCCACGGCGGCAAGGCGGTGTCGATCAACAACCCGGCCGACTCCAACGGCCTGGGCATCGCGACCGTGTACCAGGACCTGGCACTGTGCGACAACCTCGACGTGGTCGCCAACCTGTTCCTCGGGCACGAACTCGGACGTGGCACCATCAACGAGGTCGAGATGGAGAAACGGTCCTGGGGGCTGCTCCGCCAGCTCTCGGCCCGCATCCCGTCGGTGCGCATCCCCGTCGCCTCACTGTCCGGCGGCCAGCGTCAGACCGTCGCGATCGCCCGGTCGTTGATCGGTGAACCGCGCATCGTCATCCTCGACGAACCCACCGCCGCCCTGGGTGTTGCCCAGACGGCGGAGGTGCTCAACCTCATCGAACGCCTGCGCGAACGTGGCCTGGCCGTGGTGCTGATCAGCCACAACATGGCGGATGTGCAGGCCGTCGCCGACCGCATCGTGGTGCTGCGGCTGGGCCGCAACAACGGCGAGTTCAAGGTGGCCGACGTCAGCTACGAGGACATCATCGCGGCGATCACCGGGGCCAGCGACAACGCCGTCACCCGCCGCGCCCAGGCGCGGGTGGACTCCGCCGACGCCGCTGCCGCGGCCGGCGCACCCACCGACACCGCACTCCCCAAGGAGGAACGGCCATGACGACCCCGACTTCAACCCCGCCGGCCGGCGCCGACGACACGGCCCCACCCACCGAAACGGTTCGGCTGGCCGCCGTCGCAGCAGACCTGCAGGACGAACGCCTGATCCAGCCGCACGGCATCGGCGGCACGGTCCGCGCGTTCGGCAAACGGGTCCGCTCCGGCGACATCGGGTCGCTGCCCGTCGTGATCGGCCTGATCGTGATCTGGGTGGCGTTCTCACTGCTCAACCCGAACTTCCTCTCCAGCACCAACCTGGTCAACCTCACCCTGCAGTGCGCGGCCGTCGGCACCATCTCGATCGGCATCGTGCTGGTGCTTCTGCTGGGCGAGATCGACCTGTCGGTCGGTTCGGTCAGCGGCCTGTCCGCGGCCATCCTCGCGGTCAGCTTTGTGAACCTGGGCTGGCCGCTGCCGGTGTCCCTGCTGGCCTCGTTGCTCGCGGGTGTGGCGATCGGCCTGCTCTACGGCTTCCTGTACACCCGGTTCGGGGTACCCAGCTTCGTGATCACCCTGGCCGGGTTGCTCGGCTTCCTGGGGTTGCAGCTGTGGGTGCTCGGCTCGACCGGGTCGATCAACATCCCGTTCGACTCCTGGATCGTGCAGTTCGCCCAGCAGTGGTTCCTGCCCGATTGGCTCTCCTACGTTCTGGTCGTGCTGACCGCCCTCGCCTACGCGGCGCAGCTGTTCGTCACCGCCAACCGTCGGGCCGCGGCGGGGCTCTCCGCCGTGCCGGCCACCTCGATCGTGGTGCGCAGTGTGTTCCTGCTGCTGGTGCTGGGCGTTCCGGCCTGGTACCTCAACCAGACCCGCGGGGTCGGCGCGATGTTCCTGCTCTTCCTGGTGCTCGTGGTGGTGATGAACTTCTTCCTCACCCGCACCCGGTGGGGCCGGTCGGTCTACGCGGTCGGCGGCAACGTCGAGGCCGCCCGCCGCTCCGGCATCAACGTCACCGGGGTGTACCTCTCGGTGTTCGTGCTCTGCTCCACCTTCGCTGCCCTCGGCGGCATCCTCGCCGCCGGCCGGCTGGCGGCGGCCAACCAGGGCTCGGGCGGCGGCGACACCAACCTGAACGCCATCGCCGCGGCCGTGATCGGCGGCGCGAGCCTCTTCGGCGGACGCGGCAGCGCGTTCTCCGCCCTGCTCGGCATCCTGGTGATCCAGTCGATCTCCAGCGGCCTCACCCTGCTCAACCTGGACTCGTCGATCCGGTACATGATCACCGGCGCGGTGCTGCTGCTGGCAGTCATCGTCGACTCCCTGTCGCGTCGCACCCGTGTGTCGCACGGTAGAGCCTGACCGCCTCCCGCCCGGGGCCGGGCGGAGGCGGCAGAGAAGGCGGTGATTCTCATACCTCAACGGCAGCGGAGCCGGACGGCGGCGGGATCACCGTCTTTTGGTGTGCCTGCCCTCTGCGGCGCCGGCCCTCCGCTGCGCCCGCCGATTTGCCGCAAAGTGCCCCTTGGAACCCTCCGAAGGGGCACTTTGCGGCAAGTGACGCTGTTGCCCGTCGCCGAGTTGCCGGGAAGTGCCCCTTCAGCGCGCGCGAAGGGGCACGATGCGGCAACTCGACGCAGCGGGAACGCGCCGAGCGACGCTAGGAAGCCAGCTCCGAGGCCTCTCGCAGCAGGTCCGCGGCAGCGTCATCGCCGTGCGAGGCCAGGGCCACCACCTCGCCGATGACCACGACGGCGGGGGAGCGCACCCCCGCGTGGGTCGCGAGAGCTCCGATGGTGTCCAGCCGGCCGATGGTGGTGCGCTGGTCGTGGGCGAACCCGCGCTCCACGATCGCGACGGGCATGTCGGTGCGCATGCCGAGCCGGGCGAGCCCGGCCACCATCTGCTGCAGGGTGCCGATGCCCATCAACACCACGATGGTGCCGCCGAGGCCGACCAGATGGGTCAGCTCGGTGTCGCTGATCGGGGCGTGACCGGAGATCACCGTGAACACGTGACTGACCTCGCGATGCGTCACGGGGATGCCCGCAGCGGCCGGCACGGCGATCGCGCTGGTCACTCCCGAGATCACGGTGACCGGCACACCGGCCGCGCGGCAGGCGAGAACCTCTTCGCCGCCCCGGCCGAAGACGAAGGGGTCGCCGCCCTTGAGGCGCACCACGGTGAGGCCCGCGAGGGCCGAAGCCACCATCATCCGCTCGGCGTCACGCTGCGGAATCGCGTGGTGGCCAGGAGCCTTGCCCACATCGACGTGCTCGGCGCCCGGCGCCCAGTCGCCCAGTCGGTCGGTCGGGCCCAGCCGGTCGTAGTAGACGATATCGGCGGCGTTCAGGGCGTTCAGGGCCCCGAGCGTGAGCAGTGTCTCCAGCCCGGGGCCGCCGCCGATGAGCGTGACCGATCCGACCGGGGCAACTGACGCCGCGATCTCGCGGGTCAGCCAGGTGCGGTGCCGGGCGCAGGCCGCGGCGATGAGCGCGTCGGTATCGGGGCTGGTCTCCACGATGGCGACCAGGTCCACCGCGGCGATCAGCGCATCCCAGGCGCCGATCGACCGGGGGAAGGCCGGAGTGTGTACCCCGGCCACCGCAGGCCCGGCGACGGGGCCCGCCAGGTGGTAGACGGTCGCGCCGGTGGCCAGGTAGCGCGCCAGAACACGCCGCGCCGCGCGGGCGCCGCCGACCACGAGAACCCGCTTCCCCGTGTACTCGAGGCCGAGGGCCACGAGCTACTCCGCGCCGGTCGCCGCGGAGACCGGAATGTCGGCGCTGTCCCGGCGCACCGGGATCGTGAGCCCGGCCAGGTGCACCGGGCCGGCGGCGCTGGAGCCGTCGCGTTCCTCCGGTCGGGCGGGTCGGGGCTGTCCGCGGTCGATCACCTGGAGCAGCGAGGGGTCCGGGGTGTCCGCGTTCACGAACGGCCGGAACCGGCGCAGCCGTTCCGGGTCGGCCAGGGTGGCGGCCCACTCGTCTTCGAAGACGTCGATGTGCGCGGCCATGGCGGCCTCGAGGTCGGCGGCGATGCCCAGGGAGTCGTTCACGACCACGTCGTAGACATGGTCGATGCCGCCCTCGAGGTCTTCCTGCCAGCGGGCGGTGCGCTGCACCCGGTCGGCGGTACGGATGTAGTACATCAGGTACCGGTCGATGTACTTCACGAGGGTGTCCTCATCGAGGTCCTTCGCGAGCAGCACGGCGTGCACCGGCTGGAAACCGCCGTTGCCGCCGACGTAGAGGTTCCAGCCAAGCTCGGTGGCGATGACGCCGATGTCCTTGGCGCGGGCCTCTGCACACTCGCGGGCGCAGCCCGAGACACCGAACTTGAACTTGTGCGGCGCGCGCAGCCCGCGGTACCGGTTCTCCAACATGATCGCCAGCGCCACGGAATCCTGCACGCCGAAGCGGCACCAGGCCGACCCGACACAGGACTTCGCGGTGCGCAGGCTCTTGCCGTAGGCCTGGCCGGATTCGAACCCGGCATCCACCAGGGTGCGCCAGATGTCCGGCAGCTGGTCGAGCCGGGCGCCGAACAGGGCGATCCGCTGGCCGCCGGTGATCTTGGTGTACAGGTTGAATTCGGCGGCGACCTGGCCGATAGCGATGAGCTTCTCCGGGGTGATCTCACCGCCCGGGATGCGGGGGACCACCGAGTAGCTGCCGTCCTTCTGCATGTTCGCCAGGGCCCGGTCGTTGGTGTCCTGCAGGCCGCCGCGGCCGGCATCCAGAATGTACGCCGAGGACTGCGACGCGAGGATGGAGGCGATGGTGGGCTTGCAGACATCGCAGCCGAGGCCGGTGCCGAAGCGCTCCATGATCTGGTCGAACGAGCTCAGCTGCAGCACCCGTACCGACTCGAACAGTTCGCTGCGGCTGATCGAGATGTGCTCGCAGAGCGCCTTCGACACCTCCAGGCCCGCGTTGGTCAGCTCGGTTTCGAGCACCTTCTTGAGCAGCGGCACGCACGAACCGCACTGGGTGCCGGCCCGGGTGCAGGTCTTCAGCGCGCCCAGTTCGGTGACCGGGTCGCCGTGGTCGCCGCGGATGGCCGCGCGCACGGTGCCGAAGGACACGTCGTTGCAGGAACACAGCTGGGCGTCGTCCGGCATGTCCGAGCTGGAGGGAAGCTCGGCGCCGGAGGCGGACAGGTAGGCGCCGGGTTCGGTGGGCAGCTCGCGGCCGAGCAGCGGCCGCAGCGACAGGTACGGTGACGCGTCGCCGACGAAGATGCCGCCGAGCAGGGTCTTCGCGTCGCTGGAGACGACGACCTTTTGGTATAGGCCGCGGGCGGGGTCGGCGTAGACGACCTCGAGGGCCCGGTCGCCGGTGCCGAAGGCGTCGCCGAAGCTGGCCACCTCCACGCCGGAGAGCTTGAGCTTGGTGGCGTCGTCGATGCCGGGGAACACGGCCTCGCCGCCGTTGATCCGGTCGGCCACGACCTCGGCCATCGCGTTCGCCGGGGCGACGAGTCCGATGCACCGGCCGTCGACGCTGGCGACCTCGCCGATCGCCCAGATGCCGGGCACCGAGGTGGCGCAGTCGTCGCCGATCACGATGCCGCCGCGCGGGCCGATCTCCAGGCCTGCCGCGCGGGCCAGTTCGTCGCGTGCCCGGATGCCGATGGACCAGACGATGAGGTCGGCGTTGATCTGGCGATCGTCGTCGAGGGTGAGACCGAGCACCTGGCCGGTCTCCGCGACGAGGATCTCGGTGGGCCGGTGGCCCAGTTCGAGGGCGATGCCCTGCGCGTCGATGAGGCGGCCGAGGGCCATGCCGGCGCCCTGGTCGAGCTGGGTGGGCATCAGCCAGGTGGCGCCATCCACGATCGTGGTGTTCGCGCCGAGGCGTTGCACGCCGCCGGCGGCCTCGAGCCCGAGCAGCCCGCCGCCGATCACGGTGACGTTCGCGGGCCGGCCGAACTTGGCCTTCAGGCGGGCGGTCTCGCTGACCAGGAAGTCCACGTCTTCGATCGTGCGGTAGACCACGCCGCTGTCGGCGCCGGGCACCGGCGGCACGAAGGCGCTCGAGCCGGTGGCGAAGACCAGGTCGTCGTAGGAGAGAACATCACCGGTCTCGAGGGTCACGGTCTGCGCCGCGGCATCCACGGCGGTGACGCGGCTGCCGCCGCGGTAGTGCACGTACTCGGACTGCCAGAAGGCGGGGTCGCCCAGAGTGAGGTCTTCGGGTCCGCCCAGGCGGTGCGAGAGCGACACCCGGTCGTAGGGGAGGTGTACTTCTTCGCCGATGACGGTGACGTCGATGGGGCGTGCAGCGTCGCCGGCGGCGCGGGAGCGGGCATCCATCGCCTCGGCGAACCGGTGCGCGGCGGGACCGCCACCGATCACGAGGACTCGGCGGGGTTGCTGGGGGGTGTTCAGTGTCATCGCGGCACCTCTCGGGATTGGTCCGGCCGCGTGTTCCCGACGCCGCATGCGGCATCGCGCCGACCTGTGTAGCGTCCATCTATTCAGTCAGTTCCCCGCGGCGCCGACGAGAGTCCTTGGTCCCATGGAAACGACGGATGGTCTGGGTAACCTTGAATGGCGCCGACCTGCGGGTTCGGCGCCGAAAACTCGAGGGGCATCATGCTGAACACTGAAGGCACCACGGCCACACGCCGGGTCGACGCCGCGACCGGCTGGGCGAGCGTGTGCGAGCTCTCCCAGCTCGAACCGCTCTGGGCCGAGGCCGCGCTGGTCGACGGCGAACAGCTCGCCCTGGTGCTGATGCCCAGCGGCACCGTCTACGCCGTCTCCAACCAGGACCCCGCCACCGGTTCGTTCGTGATGTGCCGCGGAATCGTCGGCTCGCACGGAGACCGGGACACGCTGACGTCGCCGCTGCACAAGCAGGTCTACGACCTCGGCACCGGCGAGTGCTTCAGCAACCCGGACCTCACCCTGCGGACCTTCGCCGTGCGGGTGCAGAGCTCTTTCGTGCAGGTGCGACTCAGCGCCGACGACCAGGCCACCGCGACCGCCGCAGCGTGATGCCTGCCGCGCCGGCACCGGATGCGGCACCGTTGCTGTTGGCCGCCTCGCACGGTTCCCGCAGCCCCGCCGCCCAGCAGGCCGTGCTCGCGCTCGTCGACGCGGTGACCCGCCGCTTGGCCGCCGCAGCGCCGGCCGTCGATGTGGTCGGCGGGTTCGTTGATGTGCAGCAGCCCGACGTGCCGCACTGCCTGGCGACCGCGGAGCCCGGCCGGGCCGCCGTCATCGTTCCGCTGCTGGTCTCCGCCGGGTATCACGTGCGGTTCGACCTCGCGAACGCGGTGGCCGGCGCCCGGCCGCGATCGGTGGTCGTCACCGATGCCCTCGGCCCCGACGAGCGCCTGGCGGGCATCGTCGCCGGCCGTCTCGCCGAGATCGGCCTGGGCGCGGGCGACCGCGTGGTGCTGGCCGCGGCGGGATCCAGCGACGCGAATGCCGTGGCCGATTGCCGCACCGCCGGCGACCAGCTCGCCGCGCTGGTCGGCCTCCCGGTGACGGTGGCGTTCATCGCCGCCGCGCAGCCGCGACTGGCGGATGCCGTGGCCTCGGCGCGTCGGGAATCCCCGGGCGCCCGCGTGGTCGTGGCCAGCTATCTCCTCGCGCCCGGCACCTTCGCCGGTCTGGCCCGCGAGGCCGGTGCCGACCTGGTCAGCGCGGAACTGCTGGTCGAGGGCGAGGAGCCGCCCGCCGCACTCGTCGACATCGTCGTCGACCGCTATCTGGCGGCCGCGGCGGCCCTCCCGGCCGTCGCCCCCTAGAACCGTCCCAAGTGGCGACATACGAGATCGCCGAGTTGCCGGGAAGTGCCCCTTCAGCGCCCGGGAGGGGGCGTTGTGCGGCAAGTCGGCGGGCAGCATCCGTGCCCTAGACCTCGAGGCCGTCGCGGATGATCGTCTGCCCGGTCGGCCAGGCGCTGAACGGTGCCGTCACCGGCAGCACCATGGCCGGTCCGGTGAAGGTCTCCGGGCGCAACCGGGTGTCGATCATGCGGGTCACCTGCCCGGGGGACTGCCGCCAGCCGCCGGACGTATAAAACGGCACCACCGCTGGGGCGCAGGTGAGGAAGCCGAACGGCAGGCCCTGGCCCCTGAGGGCTTCGGCGGCCTCCGCGAGCAGCCGACGGCCGAGCCCGGTGCCCTGGTAGTCGGGGTCGACGCCGACCAGGCCCACATCGCCGGCCAGTTGCGAGGCGCCGGACTCGAGGCGCAGCATCCGCCGCACGAAGCCGAGGTGGGCGACCGGGCGGCCGGCGTCGTAGCCGATCACGCGGGCCTCCGGGCGGGCGCCCATCCAGCTGCGGGCGCCGGTGAATGTGTGCTGCTGCTCGGGGTAGTACCGGCCGAACAGGGCCGCGAGGGCGGTGTGGTCGTCGGCCGAGAGATCGGCTTCCCAGCGCAGGGTCCACTCGATGTCAGCCATCGGGCCAGCCTAACCGGCGGCGCGGCGGGTGGATCTGGCGAGCCCAGCGACAAAGAACACGACCAGGCCGATGAACACCCAGCTGGCGATCACGGCCCGTGGTTCCCCGGTCAGGGTGATGAGCTCCCAGAAGTCGTGGGCCATCCTGCTGATTCGGCTATCGCCCTCGTCGGAGACGCTGGGCATCGACACGCCGAACCCCACCATGCTGAACGGAATCAATGCGGTCCAGCGCTGTTCGCCGGGCGACAGGCGGCCGAAGACGCTGTCACCGGGCGCGCGGTGCGGCAGCAACGACGCTGCGAGGAGTCCCAGGGGCGCGATCAGGAGCATCCACACGAGTACGGAGGTCAACCCGACGATCGTGAAGAGCATCAGGTTGACGCCGAGGACGCCAGCCAGCGGCAGGCCCGACATGAACCCATCGGTCCGAAGGCTCCACGGGGTGATCACCGCCAGAACCAGGATCGGCACCGTGGCCGGCAGCACCCACAGCGTCCAGGAGTGCCGAGGGGGAGTATGGCGGGTGATCGTCAACCGCATGAAGAGCGGTGCGCTGGGGAGCACAAAGACCGCCCAGCAGATCTGGAACAGGTAGCCGAGGAGCAGGATCGCCGCCGCGACGAGGGTGAAGAGGTCGATGTTGGGCCGGCCCGGCCGGAGGACGAGCAGCACCCAGGCGGAGATGACAGCGAGGGTGGCGGCGCTCGCGACGATGACCGGTGCGGGGCGCAGGGCGACCACGGAACCGTTCCGGCGCCGGCGGCGACGGGCCCTCAACTCGGCGGGGGAGAGCCCCTGGCGGGCGGTCTTGGAACGCGCGGCGACAATTTCCCGATCGGCGTGGCGTGTTCGTCGGGTCATGCCCCACACCCTATCGGTCGGGGATCCGGGCTCCGGCCCGGTTGACGGCGGGCGGACCGGCCGTCAGGCCAGGGCATCGAGGGCCGCACGCAGGCAGCCCTCCGCAGCGGCCCGGTGCCCGGCGACCCAGTCGCCGCTGTAGCCGCGCGGCGCGATCTCGACCACCATCACGAGGCCCAGGTACAACCTGTAGAGCAGCAGCCGGGCGTCGCCGGTCGGGGTGCCCAACGGCAGGGCCTGGCCCGCGGATGCGTAGCCGGCCAGCAGCGCCGCCGGAGCCGGCTCACGGCCGAACGGATCGGCCCCCACCAGCTCGAACAGCGGGTCGCCCCACATGGCCCGCTCGGTGTCGATCACCCCGGTGAGCCGGCCGGTGGCGGCATCCACGAAGAGGTTGCCCGCCCACAGATCGGTGTGCACGAGCGCCGGAACCGTCACCTCCGTCAACGCGGCACGATGACGGGACAGAGCCGCCCGGATCTCGGCGGCGGGCACGACGGTGCCCCAGCGCTCGGCATCCGCGAGCAGCGCGCCCACCATGAGCCCGAAGGCCTCCGGCCAGGTGGGCGCGCTCAGCCCGGCGGCGCGGTTGGGGTAGCCGAAGTCGGCGCCGCTGATGCTGTGCAGGCGGGCCATGAACGCGCCGAGGTCATGCTGCAGCCCGGGCTGGTCGGCGGCAGGGTCGCCGGGCGGGGTGCTGCGGCCGAGCAGCGGCACCCCGTCGAGGTGGCTGGCCACCAGCACATCGCTGGGCAGGATGCTGCGGGTGAAATCGGTGAGCAGCACCCGCGGCATCAACAGCTCCGGCCGGTTCGCGGCCAGCGAGTAGACCAGCGCCTCGGTGCGGACCAGGTCGAGCTCGTAACCGAGCAGCCGGCCGGTGTCGGTGGGGGCGGTCTTGACAACCACCCGGGTGCCGTCGTCCAGGGTGACCCGGTAGGTGGTGGCGAACATCCCGCCAGTGAGAAACTCCGCCGCGGTCAGCTCACCCAGCGGTAGCACGATGATGGCCAGCGCGGCACGCACGGCGGGAGAGACAGCAACGTCAGAGCGGGCCTCGGGCACGGGCAAAATCTAGCAGGCGGCCGCCGTGGAGTCCTGGCGTGGGCGTTCAGGCCGCGGCGCGTCGTGCGGTGAGCGCGTAGCCGGCCAGGCCGAAGAGCACCGTTCCAGAGATGCGCTCCATGGTCTTCATCCGTACGGCTGGCAGCAGCCGGCGCACGGCGCTACCGGTCAGCGCCCACGCCAGATCGGGGATGGTCGCCATCGCCACAAAGACGAGCAAGAGCACCGTCACCAGCCGGTCGCCGTCGCGCGCGGAAGTGCGCATGGACAGGCGGAGAAATTCGGGACACGCCGTCTCGCGCGGCCGCTGGCGCGGCGTGTCGGACTTTTCTCCGCCTTTGAGTGCGGGTCGGTACGAGCTAGCCGGCCGCCGCCGCGTGCTCGGCCTGCACCTGGGCCGCCCGGGCGCGCAGGGCGTCGATCACGGTGCGCACGGCCAGCCGCTCGGCCCGGTCGGGCCGCATCAGCGCCACGATCTGCCGCTCGGCGTCGAACCCGCGCAGGGGCTTGAGCACCATCCGGCCGGGCTGGTTGCCGCCAGAGGTGTACCGCGGCACCAGGGCGATGCCCAGGCCCGCCATGATGAACGACTCGATCAGGCGCATATCCGCGAACCGCTGCGTGACCCGGGCCCGGCCGCCGGTCTGCTGCTCGATGTCGTGCAGGATGCGTTCGAACGGGTACCCGTTCGGCACGCCGATCCAGGTCTCACCGATCACATCGCTCGCCCCGAGCGAGGCGCGGCCGGCCAGCCGGTGGTCGGCCGGCAGGCCCACGTCCAGCGGTTCGGTCATCAGCGGCACCGAGGTGAGCCCGCGGCCGCCCCAGGTGAGTTGCCCGCGCATGCCGTGGGCGAGCACGATGTCGTAGTCCGAGGTGAGCGCCGGAAAGTCGCTGAGCTCCGGGTCCATGTCGGTGCAGTGCACGGCGAGGCCGTCGAGGCCGGCGAGATCCTGCAGCACGCCGGGCAGCAGCATCTGCCCGGCGGTGGGAAACGTCACCAGGCTCACGTCGCCGGTGGCGGTGTTGCGGAAGGTGTCCCAGACCGCCGTCGCGCGCTCCAGGGCGACCGCGATGTCGGTGGCGCTCGCGGCCAGCGCGCGGCCGGCATCCGTGAGCATCAGGCCGCGCCCGCTGCGTTCGGTGAGCGGCAGACCGGCCTCCCGCTCGAGCACTTTCAGCTGCTGGGAGACCGCGGAAGGAGTGCGGTGTGTGGCCAGCGCCACCGCGGTGACGCTGCCCCGTTCGGCCAGTTCGCGGAGCAATTCGAGACGCTGCACATCCATTAAGCCAGCCTACATAGTTACTGCAGCACTATGTGATTGTGCTGAAAGGTTGTTGGTGGTCCTATTGAGGTGTCGGTTACCGGGCACCAGCCCGCAATAACACGGCCAACCACTTCCCTCGAAAGGCACGACCGTGTTTGTTTTCATGATCCTCATCTCCCTTGTTGCCGCTGGCTCCATCGTCGGCACCGTCGTGGCCGTGAACAAGGATGGCTACGGCCGGGTTCCCGAGCGCAAGTTCGTTCGCAGCTTCTAATCACGCCGTCCCGCGCATGCCTGCATCGTGCGCGGGGCGCGCGAGCGCGTGTTGGCCTAAAGTAGCTCTGTGATGGATACCCGCAGAAAACTCATCGACTACATCTCGGCCGACGCCGTCTTCCACGGTGACTTCACCCTCACCAGCGGCAAGAAGGCCACCTACTACGTCGACCTCCGCAAGGTCAGCCTCGACCACCGGGTCGCGCCGCTGATCGGCCAGGTCATGCTCGACCTCATCAAGGACATCCCGGATGTCGTGGCCGTCGGCGGCATGACCATGGGCGCCGACCCCGTCGCCACCGCGATCCTGCACCAGGGCGCCGCCCGCGGCCTCGCCTATGACGCCTTCGTCGTGCGCAAGGAACCCAAGGACCACGGCCGTGGCCGTCAGGTCGAAGGACCCGACCTCGCCGGCAAGCGGGTCATCGTGCTCGAGGACACCTCCACCACCGGAGGGTCGCCGCTGGCGGCCATCGAGGCGCTGCTCAAGGTCGGCGCCATCATCGCCGGAGTCGCCGTGGTCGTCGACCGCAGCACCGGTGCCCGCGAAATCATCGAGGCGGCCGGCTACCCGTACTACGCGGCCATTGGACTCGAGGACCTGGGACTGAGCTGATGCCGGGCCAACAGGGCGGTGACGACGACAAGGACCTCGGCCTCGACTGGCTCGCGGCCCAGCTGAACGCCGACGGCAGCAGCAAGTCCGCCGACGAGCCTGACGAGGACGAGGGCGACGGCGCGGCGGATGCCCGCCCCGACTCCGCGCCCACCGTCGCCCTCCCTGTTGCGCCGGCTGCCGTCCCGCCTGCCGCACGGCCGGCCACCGCGCCCGTCGCCCCGCCGGCCGCCGCCGAGCGCGCGGTCCCCGAACGGTCCGAGTCCCCGGCGCCGACCACGGATGCCGCCCAGGCCGGCGGCGACACCGCTCCCGTCGAGTCCGCACCGGCGCCCGCGTCCAGCGGCTTCCGCTGGGGTCTCACCCCGTCCGTCGAGCCCGATCCGGCCGTCGACGCCGCCCGCCGCACCCCACCGCCGGCCAAGGCCGCCCCCGCATCGCCGGCCACACCCGCCGCCGCGGCACCGGTGATGCCCACGCCCGCCGCCGCGCCGCCGACCCCCGCTGCCGCGCCGCCCGTGGTTCCTGCCGCACCAGCACCCA
>Ga0247803_1001206_pt1 | contig 13636 bp, 13 predicted proteins | sample UWRJL014104B1_FD_180928 | JGI IMG/M metagenome (GOLD analysis project Ga0247803, IMG submission 180928) | Plant litter microbial communities from Arlington Agricultural Research Station in Wisconsin, United States - UWRJ-L014-104B-1 | ecosystem: Environmental > Terrestrial > Plant litter >...
CAGATGGGCGGCATAGGCGGGTAAGCCTTTTACACTCTTCCGATGTACGTGAGGCTATGCTAACCTTCACAGTAAACCAGGGTGGGCGTGGATCTTCATCCTCGAAGGCATTGCAACAGTCTTCGTCGTACGTAATTCCAGTGCATGCTGATCATCTTATTGAAGAGCGTGCGTTGTGTTTGTGCACAACGAATCTCTACTCAAGATGACAGGTGCCCAATCCCCTTTGAACGAAGCCTACTGACTTTCAACTCCTCTAGGGCATAGCGAGCTACTGGATGGTCCACGACTTCCCTGACCGCGCCACCTTCCTCACCCCGTCCGACCGTGCCCGCGTAATCCGCCGCCTCCGCGCCGACAAGCAATCCTCCGCCGAGCACGAATCCTTCAAAATGGCATACTTCTGGAATTCGGTCTACGACTGGAAGACCTGGGCCTTCGCCGTCATCTACATGGGCTGCGATGGTGCGCTATACGCCTTCTCCCTATTCCTGCCAACCATCATACTGCAGTTGGGATACAAGAGCACGACGGCGAATTTGCTGAGTGTGCCACCGTATGCGGTTGCGGCTGTGGTTACGGTATTCATTGGGTGGTTGGCAGATCGCACGCATCAGCGCGGACTTTGTAATATCGTTGTTTCCCTGTTTGGCATCTTGGGGTTCTCTATGCTCCTGGGTTCCGGGAAACCCGGTGTGCAATACGCAGGCGTCTTCCTCGGCGCCATCGGGATATACCCCTGCATCGCCAACACCATCTCCTGGACATCCAACAACGTCGAAGGTGTCTACAAGCGCGGCGTGACGCTCGGTTTCGTCATAGGCTGGGGCAACCTCAACGGAGTGGTATCATCCAACATCTACCGCGGACGCGATAAACCACGGTTCTTCTTGGGCCATGGCGTGGTTCTCGCGTACCTTGTGCTGTTTCTTTTTGGGGGAAGTGTGGTGACGAGGATGTTGCTTGCGCGGGAGAATAAGAAGAGGTTGAGTGGACAGAGGGATGGGTGGGTTGAGGGGTTGGATGCGAAGGAGATTGAGATGTTGGGGGATAAGAAACCAGATTTCATTTACCATATGTAGATTGTATTACGGTTACTATTAAGGACGCCGGAAGAGATGTTTACTAAGGATGCGGAATGGACTCGGAGCGGGAGGAAAGCGGAGAGCTCCCGTAACCAGATTGCAGTCTTGCATACAAGAAAAGGAGATGTGCGCAGACGTCAAGACTGACCTCAATTCGTCTTATCCTTCTCGTCGCCTTGGTGTACCAAAATATCTCTAGCCTGTTCGCGGACTGCGCTAATTGGCAGTTCCTTGTTGGGTGTATCGCCCTCCCTCTCCGTCGCCTTCGCAGGAGCCTTTTTCATGAATTCATTCTCTTCATTCCGCACCGGCATTACTCCAAAGAGACCCTTCTTCTTTCGCACGACAATCAGCACGACGATGACTAGGACGTTCAACACGGCAAATGCCAGTGTGACTTGGAACTGCCTGTTGTAGCTCTTTCCAAAGACTCTGCCAAGCTTTACCTGATCCTGCTCTGGTAGCTGAGCGATGAATGCAGCGGACTGTTCGACAGCGTTGATCTGTTCCGAGTCGAGAAAATCCGCCAGCTTGTCCTGCAACATCGAGTGGTGGAGCGCCGAACAAATCGCTACGGCAATAGCACCACCCAGCGTCCGCAACATGTTCATGATCCCAATGCCGACCGCTACGTCCTTCTCTTCCACACACGTGTTTAATAGCGGAAAGTACGGTGGGTTGGCGAAGCCGATGCCAAAGCCGACGATGATCTCGTACCCGTACGTCGCGTTTGAGATGTGAGAGTCGACGGGCAAGCTACTGAGTAGACCGACTCCGATGCTGATGATAACCGCAGACAGTAGTAACACATATTCCGTGGCCACCGTCTTGCCCATGATCTTCTTTCCAAACAAAAGCCCCGATGACATGGCACCGACTGGCGTCAGAAGCGAGACAGGGAGGAGCAGAATGCCGGCGCGTTCTGCACTCGTAAAGTTGACGCCTTGGAAGCGCTGCGGCAGCTGGATGAACATCACGTAACTTGACATGCCCATGAGCATCATGCTCAATAGTTGGAGAGCCAGAGGTGGATTGGTGAGGAATCGCATCGGCAGAATGGCGTTGATCTTCGTTTTGGTGGACAGAAATGCCTCGTACAGTCCGAAGAGGAAGAAGAGGGCAATTCCAGCAACGAGTGTGCCTATGATCACGCCGCTCTTCCATTCAAACTGTACGCCAGCTTCCTGGAGCGCGAACAACAGAGGAACGGGCCAGCAAACGGAGAGGATACCACCGAAGCCGTCGAAGCCACGGAATCGGTCTCGGATAGACTTTCCGTCTTTCAGGGTTGGTACGGTGAAGAAGAGTATGCCAAAGGAGGTGCCGACAATGGGTGCACTGTATAGAGTCAGAAGACGCGAACCGAGGAGACAGATGCGCTCTCACTTGATCCAGAAGATCCATCGCCAACTGCGCAAATTCGTCAGCGGACGTTTCGTAGTTCATACTCGGGTTTGGCTTTACCTTGTGCGATCTGCGATGACTCCTCCGAGAACTGGGCCCAAAAGATTGGCCAATGCGAAAACAGAACTGATGACGCCCGAGTAGAAACCTATCTTCTCCGGCGTGATGAGCTTCATGATTGCTACAAAGACGAGCGAGTAGAGTCCCGAGCCGCCGATGCCTTGAAGGGCTCGGAAGACGATACTAAATACGTGAGCTTCCAATCGACGATAGGGTGTGCCAGAGTGTCCTACAGTTGGTTCATTGTTTTTGCTCCACCACAAGCCATGGAGAACACAAGAAAGAAGGCATTGCAGGCGAGCAGCGTAGTCTTCAAGCCCATGACATCGCTCAACTTGGCCGTTATGAGCAGAAACGAATTGTACGTCAGCATGTAGGCGGTAATGAGCCACACCCCTTGCTCGAGTGCGTGAAAGTCGCTGGAGATTTTGATCAACGCCGTCGTAACGATTGTGGTATCCATCGCGGATATAAAGAGACATAGCCACAGTCTGCTCGCATGAGTTCATCGTAGCCAACGCCCGGAGCCGACCTACCCAACGATAATGAGATGCAACCTAGCATCGCTGATGCCTTGAACAATCTGTGGCGACGCAGTCGCTGCCTCTGTGTCGTCCCCATCGCGTGCCATATCCTCGCGTTGTCGCACTCACGCAAAGGTGTCGTGATCACACTTTGGAGCCTCGTGCAAAGATGAATACGAACCCCCCTGCCGACATGCGCGGCATGGCTGTAAGGATTCTTCCGCTTACGGCCGAACCGTATCAGCATCTGTCGGCTGCGAAGCTATCGATATTTTCAGAGAAGAAACCTGCGTCTGAAAGGATTCGGCTCGCAGTCGAGTCGTCCATCTCTAAATGCACTTCGCGCAAGACGTCGACTGGTCGAGCCTCGTCTTCGCTGCTAGTTCAACAGTCGGTCGAATGCGCTAACTCAAAATGAGCTAGTCCTTCTTCTGGCTGCATCGCACCCGGCGCCAGACGTGGATGTCCCACACATCGATACAGTACTTCCCGCCTTGAAGAAGTCTTGGATCTGCGCGTCTATGGGTCATTCGCGCGCGCTTCCATGTCGATAGCGCTTTGGCATTGGCCAATAGACTTGCGTATACATCGTACGTGCGGGTCCGACAAAACAGTTGGAATTGCGACTCGTTCTACGTTCAGTATATCCTAGGAAGGCCATACAACATAGTGGCTATTCCCTCTGACTGACTACAGGATGTAAAGATAGGGAGAAGTCAAGCTTGCTTGCAAGGGTGAAGGACCAGGTTTAGCCCCTATGTCGCAGGACGTAGTGTGTGCAGTCTCCGCGCCCACCCGTGCCTTCCCTCACTTTTGGCCTGAGCATCGCACCTTCCTCCAACGTCACCACCCGCCGCAAATTGTCAATTTCATATCCTCTCAAGCTCCTCTCACCTTCAGCTCACCCTCATTTCCTATTTCCTTTCGCCGTTCAAAAAAATTCCAATTTTCATCGCCCACGTCATTTCCACGGCGCGTGTCCTTGCCGGGACGCGCTCGCGTTTCGTCGCGTCAAATCTGCACCCCCAATGTCGCACAGCGCTCTCTCATAATCCTCAAAATGCCCGCGCAGGAATTTGAAGACGCTCTCGAGGCGCCGGACGGCGACGCCTTCCATGGACGGTTTTCCCAAGTAATCGCCAACGGAGTGAGCGCCGGCGCCGCTTCTCCCGACACCGCGCAATCGTACCTACGGGCTTTCTGCGACCGGAACTTCTCTTTTGTCAGGCGAAGATGGGTCGGCCTCGCCCTGTGCAAGATGCTACAGTCGTCCGCGGAAGTCGTCACGCACCTCAAACGCTCAGCCCAAGGATTAACAGGAATCGGCGACGTGATCCTCAGTACCGCCGAGCTGGAAGAGACAAAAATTGTGGCAGGCCTCATCATTCGGGAAGGACTTGCTCGTGGCGTCAAATTTCTGAGCTTCTGGCCAAACGACAAGGTTCACAACAGCGCTTCGAACTTTCCCCGAGATGCCGGCCCCAACTGGATGTCTAATTTCCAGGACTTCTTGGAGACGTTGGCAGGCTTGCGCATAACCGAGCGAGTCAATGACCGCGATCTCTTTTTCATCGTGTCTGTAGTCGCATCTGATGGATACCAATGGAAGGAGCCGAATGACGTCGCGTCACTTCTTCTCATACAACGGGAACACCTCAGCATCATGACGGCGGATCCAACACTGCAGGACTTCCGCTTTGTGGACATACCGCTCTCTCACATCCAAAAGGTAGAGCGCAAGCTAACGATTCTGCACGACTCTCAAGGACGAGATACCAAGATGAGACCCTGGGACGTTGTTTTAAACTTGAGGCCCGGCCCATGGACGTATCGCGTTAACTCAGCCGAGCACTCGGGTGACCATTTGTCCATCACGTTCATACACGAAGAGGAAGCCAAAGAGTGCCAAAGTGCCTTTTTCGACCTTTTGCGATCACTTCGAATGGTGGCGAGCAGTGATCCCCTCTCCACGGGTCAAGGGCCAGATGACGTGCCGGAGGGAGCGGAGACTGAAGACGCGGAAGTAAGATATGATGACGACGCTGCATCACCAGAGGAGACTGGACCCAGCATTAAGCCGATTATTCAATCTTCGACGATGAGGACGGATGTCCAACAAGCCCCCGTTACACGACATGCCAGTGTCGCAAAAGATTCTAACTCACACACTACGGAAGTCGAATTTGGCTCAGGTACGCCGTCCAAGCCGACGAGCAACAATTCGCATACAGGTGTGGTCGCTACGCGTGGTAGACGTGAGTCATTAGCCGTTGCGATACAGAGGCAACCCGCTCCATCAGAAACCGGCACTCTCCCGACAGTGAGGAAGCCGGTATCATCTAGTGCGAACGCTGGAAGGTTCGCGTTCGGTCTGGATAGTAACGAAACATTCGGATTTCCCGAGCAGTCGCCACGGATCAAGCGACCCGCTGTTGTGGTGAGGAGGAAGTCGTCCGCGAAAGTGAACGGCAGAGCGAATGCTTCCAAGGAGGTTGCGAAAGAGACCACAAAAGCAAGATTCAAGCCCAGACCGCATGGAAAGGAAGTGAACGATACGGAAGACGACGAAGACCCACTCAGCCAATCGTCATTCCGGACGTGTGTGCGGACTGCTTCTCTTCGGCCCAATGCCCATGGCAGCGCCCACAAGGGACAGGGAGCAAAGTCAGGCACTACAGTACCGTCCTCGAGTTTGCCGAAAATAGCAAAGCCTAACGACGCACAAGCTGCCTCACGGCGTGCAGACTCTGATATCTTTGCTATTCCGCAGGATGACGAAGCAGACTCGAAGCCGCGAGTCAAGAGAAAACGGACCAAAGCAGTCACTTACAAAGATCTAGACGCGTCCGAAGAGGAGACGTCCGGCTCAGAATACAGGGACAACAAAAGAAAGAGGATGCGCTCGCCGGCGAAACGACCCCAGGCCGTCAAGGCACTCAGGCCGAAGAAAGCCGTGCGTCAGTCCGGGCCGAATGGCAACAAAAGCAGCATGAACGCCATAGCATCTTGTACAGAAAGTCAACCTGTGAACTCTGCCAAGCCCTCTTTGCTTTCGCAACTGGTATCGAAGCTCCAACCTCTCTCAGGCGCGCAACCCAAAAAGTCGAAGGCGGCGCTAGAGGCCAAAGAGAATCTTGCTCCAGCTGATCAAGACATGAGTACACAAGCCATGCTTCCGATCGCCACAGATTTGGGTTCGGAGATAGGTGTTCTGAACAAGTTGAACGAGGCTGATAGTAATGACGACTACGGTGTCAATGTGGACCAAATCTCTGAACACGAGAACAGCGTAGTTATTCAGAAGCGACCCTTGGATGTGTCTCACCCAGCAACGCCATCACGCGTGAAGCGCGCCAAGTTGGACCAGGCGTCCACAGAACGCGACGCGGAGCCACACCATACTATCTCAGTGAGGCCGCTATCAACGAACGCTCCTTTACGGGTACTCGCGGATCCTTCCAGTCCCTGTATAAAACAGGACCGCCGTGCTTCCAACCATGCAGTAACGGCGTCAGGGCGCAGTATGGAGGCTCCGGCTAAACCTACGGCTGACCAGACCACTCACACTGCAACTCAATCCCGACGTCAACGCATGCTTGACTCTAGGAAACCGACAGATACACGCCATACTCCCATGCACCAGCACGGCAAGCGAATTCATTCTGGAGGCTCTGCGAGTATGGAGTTGCTATCGAGCAACAGCAAACCAACACCTGCATCTCCACACGCAGAGTCTACAGCTATATCTGGTCATGCCGATCCCGACCGGGTTGATATAGAAAGAGAGATGGGCGAATACCAGATCTCAAGAAGTGACCCTTTTACAAAGCGCTCCGACGCTCAGAAGCTAACCTCGTTTACGCGACGACTTACCGGGGATGGAGAGACTACGTTCGACGAGGCCGAGGTCATAGCAGGCGTCTCGCTCGGCCTACCCTCGGGGTTCGGTGACGACGGACACTCTAGCGATGCGTCTAGTGAGGCGGAATTCATGGACCAGCCACCCAAGAAAACGCGCAGAACCGCTCTCACCGAGAAGGCAAAGGAACCCAGCGCAGAGTCTTTCCCAGTAACGCCGGCCAAACGTTCGCGTAGCCGAACCGCCGAGCCTCCAGAACTGGAAGCACAGAAGAAGGCACGTCTTGTGGTCGACGTGATAGTGGATGCCCCTTTACGGAATAGCCCTTCGCAACCCATCGAAGAGGCACAGATGATCGATACTGTTTTCCCGGACACCGAGCTTGACGTGGATGGCGATACCCTGGTTGAGCAGAATAGCGAACCTCTTCCGACCCAGAAGGCGTTTCCTGTCCTTTTCAGGTCCTCACCACCACCCCTCCACGGCTCCCCAAGCAGTCACAGTTCCACATCAGCGGAAGAGGAGCCTCGCACTGATCCTCCCGTGCCGACTTCGGAAGCTGAGAATATGGAATGGGAAGCTAGTCTGCAGCCACACCAACGTTCATTGCACGAGCAGCTCCTCCGTATTTCTACGCGCGTCGTGCGTCACGTTGTCGACAACGAGACTGCCCTTGACGGTATCGCGGATACGTATGCTAGGGACGGAAAGCATTTGCTGGAGACGCTTGTGGATCGGCACAATGGCGAGTTTGCGACTATGCTCAAGGATGTGGAGAAGAAGAAGGTGAAGGTGAAGAAGTCTTCGGAGCTGCTGCTCAAAAAGCTGGACAAGGATCGGCAGGCCCTGGACGGCTGATGCTGGGGATACGGACTTCGCGGTTCTTTTCGGTTTTAGACTTTCGATGCGCATGGCTTTTCAGTAATGCCTTTTTCTTTTTTTTCGTTATACTTGTACGATATGATACGGGGTACGATACGGGACACGATACTGGGATATGATACCCTGCATGGAACGGCATGGAGGCGCAGTCTGTTATATGCATATGGCGGTGTTGGCTGGATTTCACTGTACAGTTATGAGGGACGCTGTTTCGGAGATGTAATGACTCGAACTGCATATGGAAGAGGGTCATTCAACGTCGGCTCACAGTAAGATAGCGGTGGAACGCCTGCACCTAAAATAATTGGTTCTATTGCACCATGCTGATGCTCGCGCATATTCACATAACTCATGCATCCCCATTCCGTTACCATTCCCATGACTGCGTCCATTATCGTAAAACAAAATCTTCGACAGAAGCAATAACCCCGCCTCGACCATGCTGTAGCAATGCTAGTCCATATTACACAAGCGTAGAGTCGCCCTTGGTAGCAAGGGAGGTCTTGCCCGACAGTGTAAACCCGCATTGATGGTATTACGAGCCGTGGTACATTCCACCAACGTACAACAAAGGTTCCGCTTCGATCCAGCGAAAGCGATCATCGACCCGTACCGTTGGTCGTCTTCAGGTTGTCGTTCTCCTCGCCTATCCTGGGCGGACTCTTCGACTGGCTGGATTTCGGCCGAAAGGGACTGACCGACCGTGACCGTCTCTTCTCTCCCTCCTTCTTCCTCGCATCGATAATCCGCATCATGGTCTTCCTACCATCCGTCGCATTGATATGCTGATCCTTCATACTCATACTAATCTTCTTCGTTGCATCCGCTCTCAGCAACCGCTTAAGCAGTAGATGCTTCATGAGCACACAAACAAAGACCCCACAATCGCTTCCATTTTCCTGCTGCGGCGCATCGTCCATATGGATAAACCGGAGGCGTTTCTGTAGCAGTTGTTCGAGCTTCAAACTGGTATTTCGGGCCTCGCGGTCGTTGCTGGGAGAGAGGGAGTCGTAGTGGAAGGATACGCCGTCGATGATGGAGACGAGGAGGAGCGACCAGTGGGAACCGCCTTCTGCGTGTTCAACATCTGTGCAGTCGTTTATGGGGAGAAATATATGGGTTGTGTGGGCGAATTGGGGGAGGGCGCCTTCGAGGGTTCGTGGGTCTTGGGTGTGTTGGAGGAGAAAGGACATGGAGGGGCGGAGGAGGACGATTTGCGCTTTCGGGTAGTCTTTTAGCTCTTCGCGCTCGAGATATCTAGCTGTGTGAGCTGGGTATGGGAGGTGATGGTGGGGAGGCGTACTCTTGCCAAAATGCGATGGCCTGGGAAGCACATGTTAGCGGTGCGACCTGGCAGTGTAGGATGGGAGACGTACATTATCTGTGAGCCAGTCATATTTTATGCTGTCGACATCCGCCTTCATTACTGCTTGCCGTCAGTCTCCACTCCCTTCTGAATCCCATTTGCGCGCATGCGGCGTACTCACCTCGAACGTCATAATCTGCCCTCATTAGCGCGCATCGCCAAAACCAAGGCGCAACAACAACTCACAGGAAAGGTACGCATCGTCCGGGCTCAAGTTGTCGCCAAAATGCCTCCTCGCCCCATCCACCATGCGGCTCAGCGACGGCATGTTCGCGCCTCTCTCAGTTGCTTCGGTAGCAACAGAAAGACGTCGGGTTCCGGGTTCCTGCTGTGCAGGCAGGTTTCACGGCGCAATGTAGTTCCTGGTACGGCAAGGCGGACAATCGTGCGGAAAGAGAACGTGGCGATTGTCTCGAGCGACTAAGGCAGCCGTGCAAGGCGGTCGTGGGACTATGCAGGTAAGCACATGTAAGAGGCGTGTCTGCCTGGGATGCGTATGTAGACTTCCGAGGTGCCACGAAAGACGCAATGGCGGTCGTGCCGCATCGGCAGCGAGCGGGCGGGGCAGGGATGACGTTGGTGAGGCCGGACTTTTGCCGTTTCAGATCGCCGATGTGCTGTGATTGGCCGGACATCGGGAAACATTGCTGAATTTGTGGCGAATCATCGATGCTGACTGCTGCGTGGGATTCTGAACGGAGGTTGTTGGGTTGGGTGTGAAGTGATCAAAACTTATGGAGTGTTAGGATGTTTCATTCGGGGTTTCTAGGCAGGTCATAGAAATCATGCTGTTCCGATCGTACTAGTCGTTATCAATTCATGTGAACTTTGTCTAACCATGTCCATTCAACGTGGAATTTTTGGCAGATCCGCCTTGCCATCGGGTTCTCGTGGCATTTTGTGTAGAGAGATAAGAGAAATTGTTCTTGACTCATTTCTCACGGTAGCTGGTCAACAGATTTCTTCTCCCCATTCGCTTCCTGCTTGCCCCACAACTCTGGCTTGTCGACCTTGAACAGCCAACTCTGCTTGTCCTCAATCTTGCCTTGCTGAATGCCCTTCAAGGTCTTGAGGAGCTTGACGCACACCGGGCCAGGTTCGCTGGACGCGTCCTTGTATGTGAACTTCTCGCCCTTGGACTCGTACGTGATAGATTTGATCGGAACGAGAGCCGCTGCGGTACCAGCTGCGAGAACTTCTTGGAAGTCGTTGAGTTCCGAGTACGCGATCTATAGATGTCAGTAACATCACGACAAGGTACGAGAGTGAAGGCGTACCTCTCGCTCCTCAATTTCCCAGCCAAACGACTGTCCAATCTTGAGAATGCTGTCTGCTGTCACACTCTTGATGATGTTCTTGCTCTTCGACGCGATGAGCTTAACCTTATCACCGTCCTTCCGCACGCCAATGAATGCTGACGTGGAGAACTCGTCAATGACGGTCCTGGTCTTGCTGTCTAGATGAAGCGTGATTCCGTAACCGTCATGGTGCGCCTTCTCGCTCCATCGCAGCACCGGCGCATAATTACCGCCAACCTTCGCCGATCCCGTACCCTCAGGCGCCGCACGGTCAAAATGCTCCAGGATCAAGGCGTCCACCGGGTTTGTGCCGTGGTAAACACCCGTCGGAATAACAAAAACGCAGAATGTGTACTCTTCAGGGGGATTCAATCCTAATTGGGCGGAGCTTCCGAATAACAGTGGCCGCACATACATCGCTGCACCTGTCTCATGCGGTGGTACGTATGCAGCGTTCATGCCCACTGCGAGCTTACAGCACGCAAGGAAATGCTCGTCGGGGACTCCTGGGATTGAGATGAAGGAGGCAGAGTGCTGCATTCGCTCTGCATTCTTGTTTGGCCTGAAGATGTTGATGTTGCCGCTTGGGTCCCGGAAAGCTTTTAGGCCTTCGTAGCATTGCTGGCCGTAGTTGAGGCCTGGCGCCATTCCGTGGATGCGGAGAAAGGGGTCCTCGATGAACTGTGGGGGAGTCCATTTCCCTTCCTTGACGGAGTAATGTGACTCGACATGGCCGGCAACTAGAGTTTGTCAGTTTCTGGAGGTTCAAATCAAAGTGTCAGATGACGAGAAAGCATTGCAACGGCTGCATGAATTTGACATCAGAGCAATCGGTTCCAGCTTGGTCCGCGGAGGCAAACCAAGGTACGGAACTCTCGGTCACTTCTAAACCCCATCTATCCCAATCTCTTACATGGCCGCAAAAGACCGGACTTCGTGGGTTTGGGACTCCGTTGGGGGGCAAGGTCTACCGCAACGTACCTTCTCGGATCTTGAAGCCAACATTACTCCAATCTATTCTCGTGGTCAGTCGGGGTTTCTTGGCACTGTTCGTGCCATGGACCTACCAATGGTATTCACAGGTGGAGGGGGGTAATCGGCCATCTTGTAAAATGCTTGTGTGATGTGTATGTGGACGTGCAAGGAAAGACCACTAAAAGAGTTTGGATTTGGGCTATATTTCACAGAACGCCATGTAAGCTCCATCAGCTGCGATATCGGGGCCGCATTGCCGCCGATAGCCTGAATCAGCCGCTAGAGTATATCAAAAGCTGGGCTGCTGGCGTCAGTATTGACCGACAACACCGACCGCAACACGAAAGTCTTCGCTTCACAAATTGCGTTCCTGCAGGCCCGCTGAGGTCATGGCTGCAAACGGGGCAATTCTAGCCGAGCGGCGTGAGGCATCAATAAGATGCTTGGCAAGGTTATCCGAAACTCGAGCTTTGGGACGTCTTTCAGACTTGCACAGTTCACACCACCGAGCGTTCCACACGTCCACGTCGCGACTACATCTGCTTGGGTCTCGGGGCTAGCTGGCATCTTCCGTATTCTTATCATGGCACCCATCGGAGCGCGCAGCCGCTTCGTGCTGCTCGCCTTGTTCTGCATTGCGCTCTTTTCGATACTACTGCTCGAAGGCCACCGACAGCCTCCAGGGTTCCCCTCTCCGATAGAGCAAGCGAAGCACGGCGGGTCAGGCGGAGGGCAGAGCGGCGCCGTGCTTACAGGGCATGCGATTGCGCCAAAGCTGGGAAATGCGACAGCAAAGTACGTCTTTCAGCAACACCCCCAGCAAGGTCACAATAAGCAAAGAGACACGACTGACAGTTTTGGCGTCTCGCGCAGGGCAGAACTCGGTCGCGCGGCATGGAAGGTGCTCCACACGACGTTCGGACGATTCCCCGAGAAACCTACGGAGGAGGAGAAGGAAGCGCTGCGCTCATACGTACACCTGTTCCAGCGCCTGTACCCATGGTATGTACGCCACGCGCCGCATGGCGTTGCTGCAGCTGGCGTCAGGCGGGCTAACTATGTTTGCAGCGGAGAGTGTGCCGAACACTTCGGAAAGGTGCTAGCCAAATACCCTCCCCAGGTATCGTCACGGTCGGCGGCTGCCATGTGGGGCTGCATGGTCCACAACATTGTCAACAAGCGGCTGCATAAACCCGAGTTCAATTGCGAGAACATCGGGGATGCTTACGACTGCGGCTGCGGCGACGACGAAGGAGCGGACAAGGATAAGGCTGGGGCACCTGCATAGACCCCCGCAGCCGGGGCTGTCAAAAGGAGCAGCACTGAGAAACACAAGCTCGAAGAAGAAAGCGGCGCAGGTTGAGACCGCTCCGAGAATGTACCCTAGGGATAGCTCACTCGGTGAGCGACACGAGGGGGCGAGTGCTCGGGATGGAGCACAGGGATGCGAGAACTCAGCGTCATGGCGGCGACATGGGCACCACCATGGGCGCAAAAGCAATACTTGCCCCGCAGAGGAAGCGCAACTGCTGCTTTGCACGATGGCAATCGAGGTCACTCGGTGTGCGATAGGTGTTGTAGGTGGTGTATGGATGACCCGGCACAGTGGGCCCCCGGGACATCCGCAGGTCACGTCAGCGGGTTTCACGAGGCCATGTCTCATAGGAAGCTTCTCTGACAGTGGCAGTGGGCATGCGAAGTCGCAAGATAGTGCCGGGCTCTACGGCAAATAGGAGCTCACGCGCTCAGCCGCCAAGGGGGAGGGCAGATAGATGGGCGGGCAAGATTCCTCTGGCTCGAGTGCAGACGGGATCTCTGGTCTTAATACAGATGGTATCAACCGTGGCTCGTCTACCTGCGACGCCGCATGATTGCGCAAATGCCAGTGTCACGGATGCGCGTTGTGGGCGTGAGGCTGCAATGCCGTCGAGTCTGCGCGACACGACGGCGCGCTCGCGCTCGTCGTGATGTCTGCCGGGTTGGTGGCGCGCCTTCGCCCCGTCGTCTGCCCATCAGGGCCCGTCGCGTGATTATTTTTGGGTGGGTAGCGCGAATCGTGCAGATGGCTGCAGCTTGTCCAGGGCTTGCGCAGGGGAGCCCGTCCGGGCAAGCGAATGGGGGGGCACCGGGGGCACGCGCGGGCGAGGGAAAATCCCGTACGTGTTTGATGAGCTCGCCAACAC
>Ga0247803_1001208_pt1 | contig 13620 bp, 17 predicted proteins | sample UWRJL014104B1_FD_180928 | JGI IMG/M metagenome (GOLD analysis project Ga0247803, IMG submission 180928) | Plant litter microbial communities from Arlington Agricultural Research Station in Wisconsin, United States - UWRJ-L014-104B-1 | ecosystem: Environmental > Terrestrial > Plant litter >...
CGACTGGCGCCCGCGACCTTAGGCGCCACGTTCTGCAGGACACTTCCCCGGTCCTGACCTTCTTGCCCCCGCATGTCCTGAATCATTGATAGTTCTGCGCTTGCTACTTCTCTTCATTGATTCGGGCTGGGCGGTGCGAAGCTCTGAAGTGACGTTTGGCTCATCTTGCGGGTGTTGAACGCGGGTATGTAGTGCTTGTTATCCCAGGTCCGGTCCTTGTCAAATGCGTTGCGCCAGTAACTGGGTCTGAAGAGATATTGCGGAGTCATCAATAGATAGGGTGGTGAAAGACGCCTCTGGTGATAGTGAAGACAGAGCAGAATGTCGACCCAGGGTGGTGAAGGTGAGATATTTGAGGCCGCAAAAACCTCGCATTGCTGCGCAATGCGCAGCTCAGATTGCGTAGGACTACTCGCCGGCCCAATGTTAGAACGCAGTCTGTTTGCGTGTCGCTGCCAATGCGATTCTTGATCGCCATCCTTCCGGCAAGCTTTCGAATTTCATGCTAAGTGGATCAATCTTGATCACAAAAATGTTTGTACTATGCAAGAAGTCTGCACTCCCATGACACGTTTTATCACTTTTCATCCGAATGATGCATATGATGCCTTACTATCTCCGCGCCGATGACGGTCTACACACAAGGATGTATGCATATGTAGCGACTTAGACGTCTTCGTATGCCGACACCTTCAACACTGATGAGAACAAATCGATACCTTGAAGCTTCACTCTAGTGACGGTTGAGGCCTTCCACTGATTCACTCCGCTGAATTGATGATAACTTGGTCATTCCATTGCTCTCTCCTGGCACCCCGGATCCTCAACATTGACCACTGGATTCTTCAGAAATTCCTGGGCCACTCAGCATATCTGCACATATCACTTTCGAGAAGAGGCCATTCTTCACATAATTTTGACGCCCGTCTTTCATCCCAGGCCTCGCCATGGACGACTTCCGGAACGGGAAGACATTGCCGAGACTAAACCTCACGCACCGTCTACCCGGACCCCGTCACAACCTCGGATGTGGCGTATTGGCAGGCGCAATTCGATGCACAGACTACGAGGTCGTCGAAGCGATCGAGGCGCACCCGTGGCCACGAAGTGCATTTCACATCGGCGGAATGGGGGCGCGAAGAAGGATATGTGGAAAACAAGGTCACAAGCAAGAGTATGGAGTATAAGTGATACACAGAGTGATGAAGGTTCGCTGCAATATGTACTCCTAGGTGGATGAGACACTTGTTCCGGGATTGACATTTCGACTTCGCCATGAGGAGAGGCAATAAATAGCTCCCAACGTCCTATTGTTCTGCGCACTGTCGGTTATCGCAGGTCCGCGTGGCGTTATGTATCTGCTTGCTCAGGGTAATGCTCTTTTAAACGCCATGCATGAAGTCTTAGAATAATAGATACACGCGAGTGTACGGATACAACGCGCGTAGACATGTACGCGATGCTGAGAGAAATATCAGCAGGGCTTCGTTTGTTTAGCCAGGTTTGGCACGTACTTCTCCCGTGTAGGCATTCCCGAGCTTGTACAACTCCGGACCCCACTACACGGCACTAAGGCGAACTTTTTCACCAGAACACGCGATACTCCAACGCGCCGGTGATTGTTAATAATGTCGATTTGGAGATGGATAAGAGCTCGTGGAATGGGTGGTAGGACGCACAGTGGTGAAAGTGGGGCCATGCTCAGCCTCATCGCGCTGTTTTTAGACTCCGACCGGCAACATTCGATGAATCCTTCCATCGCAATGCTACACTGCTGCGAGGAAGACGAGCGAAGAAGCTTGTTCTCGATTGGGATATGATCGTGCAGGCGCATGGCGATGCCGACCACCCCGGTGGTGCACGTCAGATCGCGTGGGCCTAGTCTGCATCGAGCACGTACTGCGAAAACTCCACCAACCTCAGATCCAACGAGGATATGGTAGCAAACAGAACACTGACTGCGAAAATGTACGTTTGGTGTTGACTTCATCAAGCACGTGTGGTCGCCTACTCCAGATGGCACCACACTTGCGCTTGACATCGAAACCGAAATCATGTCCACACAACAACATTTCGCCTCGCGCCCTCGGGCTTCAACAATGCAATCATCCGACTTGCGGCTATACCTCAAATGCGCGCCATCCAGAAGCGCCACCAATCCTCGAAGTCCCCGAGCGATGGGGGCGAAGCAGCGCCCGCGGCGTCATTCTGGAAGAGTGTAAGACTCGGCTGCTCCAGTGTAAACATCATACGCAGCCCGCGCAGCCAATCACATCACAATTGGGGGCTGACAACAAACGAAGAAGTGGGTCTGCCGGCGAACAACCGCGAGGCTGACCGCGCTTTCGGTAAGTGCGCGTCTGCCCGTCTGACCTCAATTTGAAGGTCGGTGGCCGTTCACTGATTTAGCGTAACTCCACCCCACGGCCAAAGATGCGTCTTAACCTTCGAGCGTGCTCCGCCAGAACGGGTCGTGAGATCGGTCGTTCTCACCTCGCCTCGCCCGAAATATCGAAAACGAGAATCCGCTCGAGCACTGCTGCTTCATCTCCCTCTATCACTGTTCCTTCAACATGGCGGGTTCGCTATCCACCCGAGACCAGCCGAGCTGGCAGTCCTTCCTCCCGACCATGACCAAGTTGATGAAGAACCCGAGTCCGGAATTGCGAGCAGCATTGGCGCAAATTCCGGCCATGGCACCGCCACCGGGCGTCAAGAGCAACTTGGTCAATCCGGAGAGCATTGCGTATAGGCAGACCATCGCGACGTCTATACTCATGGCCATCATGATGCTGTTCGTCTTCAACCGGATATACGTTAAAGCATGGCTTGTGCGGAAATTGAGCTGGGATGATGGTATGTCGAAAAGCTCACACTGCGATACCTATTCGCTGATCATAGGACTGTTTAGGGACGTTGCTGGCCGGCATCATTGGGACCATCCTCCATTATGTCGCCTACGAATGGGCCGCCCAAACCGGAACCATGGGCAGCCACATGTGGGACGTGAGCGTGTTCGCGGCCCTCTCCCCTGACTTCATGGTACCCTCCTACATGCTCACTGTAACGGCGCCGCCGACCCTCGGATTCCTCAAATGTACATTCTTCATTCTGTACTTGCAGCTCTTCTACCAGCTCAAGTGGATGCGGATCTGTTCCATCATTGGGCTTGTCGTCACAGGTGCCCTATACGTAGCCTTCACCATCGTCATGTTCTACTACTCCACGCCGAGGCCGGGCGAACTCTTCATGCCGCGCGATACGGCCAAAACGACTAGCATTATACTGCCGATTTCGATAGTGGGACTGGCTATTGATGTGGTCATTTTGGTGCTGCCTATTTTGGCGGTTGCGCGGTTGCAGGCTAGTCGGAAGAAGAAGTTTGCGGCAATGTTGGTCTTCTTGACGGGGACGATGTGAGTTTCTTTGGAAGCAGATTGGTGGAACTCTGTTAATGAATGTAGGGCTTGTGTCAGTTCGTCGTTGGGACTGTACTATCGGACTCAGATCCACGCTGACGGCGATGTTACTTGGCAGCTTATCCCGAGCAATATTGCAACGTAGGAGGCCCTATAGCCCCCTTCAAGGTCATCACTAACTCATACAAATAGTGCTTCGGAAATGATGATTGGAGTCATGTGCGCCTGCATGCCTTCAGTCGCTTACTCGTACCGCCACATTCACGCCCTGCAAGGCATCCGCAAAAAGGTATCGCCAAAGATATCAGCACTAATGCCATCCACCATCTTCAGAAGCCGACAAACGACACTTCCGACCACTCGAATGACCGAGAAGTCCGCGAGCTCCGGGGTGCCGAGTCAGTCGAAGGAGGACGAGAGCTATTATCGGCTTGCGGATTACACGGCGTCGGACAAGAGCATGATATCGCAGGTATAAGCTCGGCCTGGAAGAACGGATATTTCCGATAGTTTCCATACTAGAGAGGTTCAATGGCCAAAACATCTGTCACCGGCCAGAGCAAGTCGACAACCTTTGCCATTCGTTCACCCACCGCGGTTCAACAGAGCGTCGACGTTCATGACCTCTGTTGACAACACTTCCTAGTCAGCTTTACCGGGAAAGGTTCACCGCCAAGGGCTCCTTCGTCGATCAAGTTTGCTCTCCCTCCAGCCCGGTCAATGTCCTTTACCGCGTCGCCCGCTAGCAATCGAGACCTGTTTTCTCGGCGTTAGGGTGACTCCTAGATGGATACCAAGAAAGACATCGACAAACGCCGAGAAGGCGGCGAATGTCTCTGATAAATCTGAGGAGAGAAACATATATCGCACTCAACAGAAGGAACTCTTGTGACCATAAGAAGATTCCGATCACTGGCACTCCGACGGCTACGTTTCACCACACCACAGTCATAGCTTTGGTGACTGACCTCACGGCTACAAAGAGCCCAGCGGTGTCGAACTCAGCGGGGAATCCTCTGGGAAGTGAGGAGTTTGCGGACTGACAAACTTGACATGCAAACCCTTAGGTGGACGCGGTCACTGCTTTCGTCCTCCCGTCTGCGACCTTTGGCTCCGCCGGACGATGACCTTGTTACGCTGAACGACTCCTTTGGAACATTACACTGCTTGCCTCTCTCTGGACCCGTCGGGGTCGAGGCCATCGTTTTCCCGAGTGGCTCCTTCGAAACACCGGGATGACGACTTTTGCCTGTAAGCTCCGTCGGAACGGTGGCTCTGGCGCGAAATGTGGGTGTGCTGAATGCACTCTAGTTGCCCAAGCCCAGATGAGGTCTTGCTGTTAATCTAATTAAAAGCTTTATCACATTCAGTGTCTGCTCCTCTCGTGATGTTCTCAATGCTCCCTTTGACTTGACTCGCACAATTTTACTCAAAACAACAATAACATCTGGGATATCGCCTCTATCGGAAGCCGACACATCTGTAGCGCTCACTTGTGCATAGATAGCCTACGGCCAAGGTACTATCGTCGACGATTAACGTGCTTTTGCTTTAACAAGGGTTAAGTGACGATGTTGCGACTGCTTGGTCGCCGTGGAAGCGACGAAAAGGGGCGAGGGATGGGTCACACTAACCTGCCATTTGCGAAGAGACCTCGAATCAATTGCCACGACTTGATTCCAGGACGGAACGCCAAGTTTGACTTTTGCGTTGAAGCGGACTGATGCAGGCTGGGAAAGAAGAGAATGCACAACATGCGGAAACAGACAAGCTGTTCGCGCTCTCGAGACCGTCGCGCAGTGACGTGGAGACGCGTTAGACCGAGGGTTCAGGATGGTAGACCGTCTCACGGTATGGTGAAATGCAACTGCATACGAGACCAGCGTATCGTAACCCGAAGGTTATATGCTTCTTCGTACGGGAACATACGTACTGAGAGCCACCTGGATGTGCCTCGCACATTTCCTTGCCTTTCCTCAGCACGAAGTACGCTCCATTCCCAGCATAATGCCATATTTTCAACACTTGACCCCAAACCTCCACCCATACTTTACCCCCCTCGCCCAAACACACATCCCCACCCCGACACACGTACTCCCAGCCGCCCAACAAATCGTCCCCGTATACCCCCCACTCCCCCCCACCATCGCACCACTCATCGGCCCCGCGACCAACGCACTAATCCCAATCACACTAAACGCCATGCCCAACCTCGTTCCCGTCTTACTGATATCACTACTCAAAGCGGCTACTGTTGTCGGAAACAGACTTTGAAAGGCCGCGGAGAAAAGGCCGTACAAAGTGATGAAGGCGTAGTAGCCGGGGATGGAAGATACACCGAGCCAGGCCCAGAACACGGTGGCGGTAAGTAGGATGCAGATGGCAAAGGTGTTGAGGGCGCCTAGGTAATGGTCTGCGAGGTAGCCGGGGAGGATGCGGGCGGGGAAGCCGACGCCGTTTACAAGGATGACGAGGTTGAGAGATTCGGTGTAGGGCATGCCGAGTTGGTCACGGGCGTAGGAGGCGACCTGGTACATATTAGTGCTGCTTATTTACAAGTACAGAACACGAGTGTAGGATTCGGCCTGGTACTGCATAGAGACGTACATAGTAGTACACAAAGTATACTGGCGGCATCAAGAAACACACGCCCAGGACGTGCATCATATACGGCACATCGCGAAAGGTATCGTGGTCAAACAGCGGTCCGCTCTTCCTCGGCGGCAGTCGCGGTTTCATAAAGACAAGCACAGTACACAATGCAACGACATTGATAAATCCCAGCACTCTGACGGTCCAGCCAAAGCCAACTTTGCCAAGTAGTTGCCGAACAATTGTCGGATACACTATACCTCCAACGGAATTGCCCGTCGTGACTATGCCCAAAGCGAAACCACGACGTTTGGCAAAGTACGTCGACACCAGACTCATGATGGGGATAAAGAAGATGCCACCGCCGATGCCTGTGCATACGCCGTGTGAGAGGAGGAGCTGCCAGTAGCTTGTCGCCAAGCTCATGGTGAAGATGCCGATCAACTGTATAACCATGCCAACTATGACGGTTGGTCGGAACCATCCAGCGTCGAAAGCGCGGCCGCTGAGAGTTCCGAGGACGAACATGAGGCATGCTTGCGTTGATCCAATCCAGGAAATCGTCGAGTTTGATTGGGGTAGTATTTCGGCATAGTATGGCTGAAAGGCGCCAAACGAGTTTACGAAGCCCCACGAGTTCAGAATGGCGAGCCAGGCGCAAAACACCTGGATCCATGCCTGCAAACCGCCGTCTGGTGGAGGCCCCGGGTCCGTTATTGAACGTGTGGTGAGGCGTGAAGTGACTCTAGCTAACGCGGCGGAAGTCGCTGATTTCGTCCGGGAGATAGGCGCGCCTTGTCGGTCTGGTGAGCCCTTGCTGCTCTGGATAGGATGCAGATCTGGTACCTCAGCCTCTTCCATCCCATTACACGACTTTTCCTCGTCGGTATTCATGAATCTGCTGTGGCCCGTCTGTTGGAAGATTAGAAGGAATGGACAGATGTCCGTTTGGTCCATAGATGCACGAGGTCCGTTGAAAAAGTAAAGATGTGGAAACATTTCGAAAAAGTTGGGGTTGAGTCATTAGAGATAGGGCGTGTCATTAGCGTGCTGGGTGGAGCAAGTGCCGGCAAGCCGACCATCATGAGGGGGAGTCGACGGGTTACCGAAACCGATCGCCACTACTATGACAGCAATACAGCTAGGGTTAAGGCATGTGGCGAGAGCCAGCGCACACTGCACAGTGAAAGGAATCGCAGGCTGTCGTTATTCAATCAGCCGTAGTGATCGACATAGGTTGGAGAGCTGGTGGAGAATGGATGGCATCCACGATACGAAGTCGCAAAACATGAACGCTGGACAGACGCCGGAAATAAGCGCTCGGAAATACAACTTGGTAACAACTTCACGGTTGCGCCACTGGGGCCCCAATCGACTGGCACTGCTCGACTTTGGGTTTCGATAGCCGCTCAATGAACTCGATGTCCTTCTCATGCTGGCCGGCGAAGATGTAAATCCACTTCTCGCCGTCCTCTTGCTTCTTCCAAAAGCGGTTGGGCAGATAGGCCTCACTACGAGCGTTAGCATACATTAGGGGTTGTTCGTAATGGACAGGCATACAGCATGTAGTAGTTGTCCCGACGAAAGATGAACTCGACGCTGGGCGGACCGGGCTTCGTCAGGAAAGTATCAGTGCCCAGGGCCTCGTCGTCCTCGGTCATCTCAACGTGCTTGCGCTTATTGCCCTTGTTCTTCGCCTGCCGTTTGATAGACCGCACCGTGCTATCAAGATGCATCTCCAGTATCCGAGCATGCCACAACGAGTTCCCCAGCGCCGCCGTCGCAATGCTCGCATGCCGACGCAGCAGCTCCTCGTTCCACTCCGGCGACTGGCCCCGCGGGATCATAGCGACGGGCTCGCCTGTGTCCAGATTGTGCTGCCAGTGCGCAAAGTCTAGGGCCACCCCAAGGTTGTTCCACGCCATAAGGCAGGTGAGGCAGCTGCATACGAAGCGCTCGTTCGGGCGCTGCACGTGCTGGTACTTTTTGTGTATCTCCAGCTTGCTCTGCCACCACTCGCCAACTAGCAGCGGCTGTATAGAGGGCTCGAGGTTGGCGAGGAGCTTTGGGAGGGGAAAGCACTGGACGAGGATCGTGTATCGCTGCCTGATGATGGAGTCGCCGATGACATTTGCGTTGGCGCGCACGAGGGACCGGAAGCGTCGGTTGACGAGACCAAAGTTGAGCACATCGCCGGGCAGTGATAGCTTTAAACAATCGAGGAGGAGCTCGGTAGGCAGCTTCGTTAGGTTGACAATGGCGTCGCGTTTCTGGGCTTGCTTCGTCTGCTTCTTGCGCTGGCGCTCGCTGCGCTTCGAGTGCAGCTGCAGAGCCGCCGTCTTGTCCTCGAGCGGCTCCTCATCGCTGCTGGAAAGGGTCGCGCGGCGCGTCATTGTGGTGGAAGTAGTGAGGCAACGCAAAAGCCGCCATGTTGCAGGAGTTGGAGAGAGAAAAGGGCGCAGGCAGCGATTGATGGCTCGTCACAGCAGCCAATCAAAGGCCAGCATCGCTGTTCGTTCTAGGACTTCCCGCCCTTTGATCTGACATAATCGACTATGCTCCGTCCGAACCGATGGAGATTCGAGCGACGAGAGTACTGGGTTCTTCTGAAACTCTCCACTCCATCAATGATCTCGGTAGCCCTCGACTTGGGGCTTCACACGGTGCCCTCCCCCTCATGGCGGCGCGGGAAGGTTCGAAGTACAGTAATCAGCCCGTCCTACTCCTTGACTAATGCCCTACATGTGTAATGAACAATGAACGCGGGTGATTAGTAGCGCGCAAGAACATCGCTCTTATGAACCTGGAAGAGAATGCGCACATTCCCGGAGCAGGCTACACGCTCATTGGCCACATCCCCCGCATCCCCGAGGGATTGCCGAATCCGACCGCATGGCGTCATACCACCACCACGGGAATTTCTAAGCACCATAAACGCGCTTTGTACGGAGTATAAAGACACTGCAGACTATCGCCTCCTCTTCAAGTATACCAATTCCATACCTCTACCAGACTGCCCATTGCATTTGCATGTCTCGCACTCTCATCCGCCTTAGCAAACCAATCGCCACACCAATCTTAATCCCACTCCACGCCACCCCACGACACATCCGCACCATGACAACCGCTACCTTCAAGCACATTGACACGACCTCCTACACGGGCAAGCCATGGGGTAAAGTCGACGGCCCAGGAAAATCCTTCGAGCAGAAAGACTATCAGCGCGCCATCCACAACATCCGGGGCCGTGAAGCTGAATTCTCCACCGACAACGCCGGTTTCGCAGTCTACAAAGCCCCCGCTAAGGAGAAGCTGTTCACAGACGACGCAGCCGTACGATTAGGATACTACGCAGAAGTCGAGAACCTACTCAAAGAGCGAATCCCTGGCCTTAAGAAAGTTGTCATTTTCGACCACACCATCCGGAGAAGGGTCAAAGACGCACCACGCCAACCTGTCCAACAAGTCCACGTCGACCAAACCCCCGCCGCAGCCGAAGTACGCGTCCGCCGGCACCTTCCCAAAGACGAAGCAGAAGAATTGGTAAAAGGCCGCTACCAAATCATAAACGTCTGGCGCCCCATCGAAAACCCCGCCTCGGATATGCCCCTCGCAGTAGTAGACTGGCGCTCCACTTCACCCTCGGACTTCATACCCGTCGACCTGATGTACCCCAAGCGCAACGATTCCGCCTCCCCTGATTCGGAAGACGATGACAGAGGTAAGGAAGTGCTGCCAGATTCGACTAGTTATACGTCCACGAACGGGTACGAGGTCAAGGGCGAGACGCTCGGCGTCGCTGCGAACGAGAAGCATAAGTTCTATTACATGAAGGATATGACGCCTGAGGAGGTTATGTTGCTCAAATGCTTTGATTCGAGGGGTGAGGGCATGGAGCAGGGTGTTCAGGGGTTGGCGTTGAGGACACCACATACAGCGTTTGTGGATCCGGAGACGCCAGAAGGCGCACCGGGACGCCAGAGTATCGAGGTCAGGTGTTTGGTTTTCTATGAGTAGGAGATGGACAGGTTAATTTTCAGTAAAGACTCAACCACATTGTATTTCAAAGCACTTTTCCAACAATGCACTGGGTTTTCTGTCCGGCCTGTTTTCAGCGAGATTACTGACACTCACTTGAACCAGCAAGAAATATGAGTATCGCCGAGTAGCTGCTTCCGATATATACTAATGCCGATCTACTTGTGTATTCAGAATACCGAAGCAGGATGCTATGCATTCAGAGTCGCATACCCAAAGAGGTGCTAGTCGGGGATGTGCTTGGTACCGACTAGAGACAGGTGTGGTAGAGGATGCGAACGTCAACGCCGAGTACCTCTTTCGTTTTCGCTCAAACTATTGTTGAACGTTTGTGAGGATCATTAAACAAATTGGTATGACCAAGTTCAAGGTTCTGGCGCGATACTAGATCGTACAGCCTCCTCACGCATCCACCCAACGGCAACTTCATGCTCAGACATCCCGAGTCGTCAAAGCGCATGACCGGACTAGCATCTTAGAAGCACATTCGTGTTTATACACACTGATAGCAAGATCACTTCTACAACACGAGAAGAGTCCTTCTCATGCGCGCTCTCACAATGAGGTTTAGACATGTACATCACGGTGGCCGAAACGCGTTTTTGGGGGGAGACATGCATCATCCACACGCGCGCGTTGCAACAATCAATTGCTAATTGGTCGAGAAAATGGATTCGGCACCTTGGATGAGAGACTCTAGCTCTCGATTAATACCCCCAAATTCCAGAACAATGCGCAATCTACAACTTTGCCTGCACATCCATCAGATCCTTCATTTCCCACCTCGGCCAATCCGGATTATCCTCTGGCCCTGGCCTTTCGCGATCCCAACTCCACTTCTCCCTCAACTCGTCCTCCAACTCGCCCTCCAGCATCTGCGTGATATACTTACCCAGCACGGGGAAGAATTTGTAGCCGTGAAAGGAGCCACATGTCGCGACGTAGAGGCCTTTGGCGCCGGTGTGCGGAGAGATGATGAAGTCGGATGTAGTGGTGAAGGCGTCCCTGCGGGGGTATTAGATTTGTTCATATATGGGATTGGAGTGGGCGATTCTTTTGGCTGGGCGACTACGTACCAGCATATCCTGTGCTTCTCCATCTTCCAGTCTGCGCCTTTCTTGCCGTAGAAGACATGGTTGGCGTATTTGATATCCTGCTTCAGTGGGCCGGGCACCTTCCACTGTGCGTAATCCGGTTGCGGCGGAGGAGCCGAGATGAGACGACCGAGTATGTTTTGCGTGTTCTTGAAGATCTTCTGGCCCCACCACTTGAGTTCGCGGTCGCTTGTGGGAGGTAGTGAGCCGATGAAGGGGCCTGTATTGCACGATTAGTAGCTGTCCTGGCACATGAAAGTGGGCAACTTACCCGTCGAAGCAGTGTATCCCTGCACCCCGACAGGCATCTCCTTAAATCGCGGATACGACTCCTCAGTCAACGTCGCTGAAAGAACCATGTCAGATGAGTCGTCGCTAGTATGAATGCAGACTCACTCATGCCCGTCGTGATCCCGCCCGCTACGATCCTCTCTCCAGCACTGATGTTTGGCTTCCCGCTTGCCTTCGCGGCCTGCTCCAACAGCTTCGCCGTGAAAGCGCCTGTGCAAAGAATAATCTTGGACGCAGAGTGTACATTGCCTCTTTCCGTTTTAATACCTGTGCATGCACCGCTCTTATTAAACTGTAGCGACTCAATGTCTGCAACCACGTATTTGACACCGAGCTCAATTGATTTCTTTGTAACAGCGCGAAGGGAGTCGCCCGCATTCGCCCAGCCACTGGAAGTGTTGACAAGCACGTCCTTGACGCCCGAGTAATCAGCATCCTCGAACAAGCCGCCGTACAGCTTCCGTGCCTCTGCTACCGGCACCGCGCGCAAATCCGCTTTCCGTCCCAACTTGCGGTAGTTGTCAATGACCTCGCCGGCGTAGTCTGATCTGCAGATCCAGTATATGCCCGTCTGGTGGAAGTACGGCTGATATAAAGGGTCATTCTTGAAGATGTCTTGGGCTTCGAGTGCGAGCTTGCAGTAGATGATGTCGTCATAGTCGGCACGAACCACCTTGTTCCAGTCCCACGACGCAGCTACGCGACTATCGGCGTCCCAGTAATCGCGATCGACGATTGTGATGGAGGCATTGGGGTATTTCTTGATGAGCTCGTAGGCGGTCGAGACGCCGAAGACGCCAGCGCCAACAATGAGGTATGATTCAGACGCCATTTCTCCGAAGACAGCGGACGGGAAGAGGAAAAGGTATCGGAGACGTAGAGGGAACAGTAGCGGGTTAGATGAGGGCGGCTTTTCTGGCGCCGTTTGCCCTTTATACCACCCTACGCAATCGAGGTGCGGCTCCCGTCGGCCATGGCACACGCCGTCCGCGCACTTGCGGGGTCAGTTGTTCAGTCGCGGTTCATGGACTCGCACATCGGATTCGAATGTTGGTGGAGGTGATGCGTAGGAGGGGCATCTCGGTCCGTGCGCGCGTGTCCGCGGGGGAGCTTATTACCCGTTTCAGATAAGCCATCCACACGCTAAGCGCGCAATACCCATTCGGCGCGTCGAATGCGGGTTGGCATGGCACGTTTGGGCAATGTAGGTAAGGTGTAATCGTGGTATCGGACGATATGGTGGAGTTCCTGATGCGTCTATGCATGGGTGCCGTGGGTGCTAGCTGGCGGCAAAGTACTAGACTCGAGGGTTTTCCGTCGGCCTACCTCGGGTCGGTACGATTCATCCTGGTACCGCCTAGCAAAGGCTTTGGGGCCTAGAAGAACGATCAACGGGTCTTATCAGATGATCAATGCCGCCTGGAAGTCCATAAGAGAGAGGGATCGCAACGCCCGCGGTGGGAATGGGCCCACGATTCGAAGCGAACCTGACTCACTCCGGAGATGAGACGACGGCAGATGATGGCGAGCCAGACACAGTCGATGGGTCTTGGAGATGTGCTATGGGGGCGAATGGGCGATTCTGGTGTCCTGCCAATGTGTGGCTTCCATCAGGAGGAGGAGGAGGGGGAGGAGGAAGAGGAGGTGGTGATGGTGGTGGTGGTGCAGTGGTCGGTCCTGTGAGCCCACGCTCTAGGTCCTAGGAATCCGTCCGAGGGCTCGTCGTGAGCCACGTGGAACGCTGTCCCAAGCACCGGAAAGCCTTTTCCTATCCTGTCCAGATCCATGGCAAGATACAAGGCCGCGGAGCCCTCGGGGAATTTCCCTAGCGCACACTAGGGGCAGTCTCACACTGTACTTGTACTGCACTGCAATGCGCGTCGCTTGGCACATGTCGTCCCGTCGCCTGGGAAATTCGGTGCTAGCCTTGCAAGCGCCGTCGAGACGTGGGCTTCGAGACCCGTCGCCGTTGCGCTGCGCACCCGCATCGCTCCCAATGCTCTTGAGCACTTGCCGCCGCCATGAAGTGTGCGGTATGACGAGCCGCTGTCGCCCCAACCCTCCCTGACATCCCGCCGACCGCGCCGCCATGACGAGCGCGCCCATGACCACGCCTGCGCCTGCGCCCGCGCCCGCGCCCACCAACACGCCCACCAACACGCACTCCCGCCGGGTCCCGCTCGACA
>Ga0247803_1001209_pt1 | contig 13594 bp, 6 predicted proteins | sample UWRJL014104B1_FD_180928 | JGI IMG/M metagenome (GOLD analysis project Ga0247803, IMG submission 180928) | Plant litter microbial communities from Arlington Agricultural Research Station in Wisconsin, United States - UWRJ-L014-104B-1 | ecosystem: Environmental > Terrestrial > Plant litter >...
CTGGGGAGGATTCTTGTTGTATTCGTTTGAATAGTTTGCGTTTAACTGAACGGACAGCTTATCGGTAAATTTATAATTCAAACCGAGGTTGAAAATCTTCTTATGATAGTCAGAATTTGGTATGATGGCATTGGCATCTGTATTGGCAAACGACAAACGGAAATTTCCTTTTTCATTTCCTCCTGAAAGCGCAACCGAATTTGTAAAACTTGTTCCGGTGCGGTAAAAATCCCGGATGCGGTTTTTGTTTGGAGAGTAGGGTTGCATGGATCCGTCAAACTGTGGTGCCATGGCTCCGTCCATTTTCTCTCCAAATGCAAATACTCCAGAGCTTTGTGCCTCGGCAACCGTTGTTTGTCTTTTTCCAAATTCCCCCTGGCCATATTCGTATTGAAAATCTGTGTAGTCAAGTGCCTGCTGCCCCTGGAAATTTGAATTGATCTCAACACCAATTCCTGCGCTTTTACTACCTGTTTTTGTGGTAATTATAATCGCACCATCTTTTGCACGAAAACCGTATAGGGCCGCAGCGGCTGCACCTTTCAAGACGGTCATCGATTCGATGTCGTCCTGATTAATACTTTGCAGACCATCACCTGCATCCGAAGATCCTCCCGTTGGGTTACCAGTTGAGTTTCCGGAAGAGCCCCCTGCTGATACACTTGTATTATTGATAGGAACTCCGTTTACAATGATAAGAGGGGAGTTGTTCCCACCAAATGAAGACTGACCGCGGATACGGATTTTTGTAGATCCACCAGGACCGCTAGCCGGAGGTGATACGTTAAGCCCGGCCACTTTTCCTTGTAAACTGTTTCCAAGGTTTGTTGTGCGGTTGTTGGTAATTTCTTCTGTGTTTACCGTGGCTGTCGAATATCCTAATTTTTTAGCATCGCGTTTGATACCCAATGCGGTAACCACAACCACCTCCAGATTTCTTACGTCCGGTTTCAGGGCAATATCTACTGTCGAGCGGTTGCCAACAGGGATTTCTTCCGGTGTGTAGCCAACATAAGAAAAAATCAGGATTGCATTGTCATCGGGAACGCTTAGCTGATACGTACCTTCAGTATTTGTGGCAGTTCCTGTTTTCGAACCTTTCAAAACTACGCTGACACCCGGCAAAGGTTCACCTTTTTCATCTGAAACCTTACCAGTAATCGTTCTTTCGATGGTCGAAGTTCCTGCTGATTCGGTACTCAAACTGCTTGGCATGTTGACACCTTTTACAAGTATTACCTGCTTGCCTTCCAACTTGTAACCCAGGTTCATCGGTCGTAAAAGCTCATCCAGAACGTCAGAAAGAGGTTTTTCAATAGCCTTGATTGTAACTTTTCTTTGCGTATTGATGACGGCAGAGCTGTAAGTAAAACGGATCTGAGTCAGCTTGTTCAACTTGGTCAGGACACTTTTCATATCCTGGTTATTTACTTCAATCGTTACTTTCTGGTTCAATATTTCCTGAGCATCGACAGCTGTTGCGGAAGCGATGGTTGAAAAGATATATGCCAGCAATAATTGGTAGATTGATATTTTCATGAGACTACACATAAGCCGAAGCAAGTGTCGGTTTTTTTTCATAGTTTTGATTGTTTTGTTCAGTATTCGTGAAAAAAATAGGACAAAAAATCCCCTTACATCTTTTTAAAGATGACGCTGAAAAGCCTCGGGGAAGCAGGGAGTCAGTGGTGGCGCAATCATCACTGACTCTTGAATAAAATAGGATAGTCGAAATTTAATTCATAGGCATTTTTGGAGGTTGATTGATCCTGGTACTGGGTTTTGATTATAAAAGTCTGGTTGAATTCAGCGCAAACATCCTTTACTATTGATGATAATCTGGCCATCCACAACTTCATAGGTGGCACCGATAGCCTGGCAAATTGCATTCATCCGTTGTTTCAGGTTTTCTTCCTTAAAAATGGTACTGACCGGACAGCCACTCAGCGTTTCTTTATCAAAAACAATCTCGATTCCGTACATTTCTCCTAACGTCTGAAGCACTTCGGTAACCGGCTGATCGTCAAAGATTAATTCCTGGCTCGTCGTTGAAAGTGTCAACATATCAGGATTTTCAACGATACCTTTTTCGAGTCGGTTATCTTTTCTGTTAAACACAACCTGCTGGTTTGGGCTAAGAATAACGCCGGCTACCTCGCGGTCATCCTTGCTTGATAACGTTTCGTAATCCTTCTCCGGATAAACGGATACTTTGCCGGTTTTAACAACGACCATAACCGTATTCTCTCCGTCCATAGCCTTAACCAAAAAGCTGGTACCCAGTACTTTCGTTACTGTTTCATTCGCGAAAACCAAAAAAGGTTTTGTTGGATTTTTCGTGACGTCAAAAAATGCTTCACCTTTCAGATAGACCTGACGGGTATCTCCTTCAAACTTTTTCGGAAAGGTTATACTTCCTCCTTTCAGCAATGTCGCCACACTTCCGTCACTTAAAAGCACTGTCATCTCTTTGCCGGAGCTGTTTGTCTTGGTGATCAATTTTGAATCCACAACCGCGACAGTTTTTTCGGTCATACGATTCGAGTAATAGTACAAGCTAAAACCGGAAGCCAGTAACAAGACTGCCGCCGCCCGCCAGATCGGGTTGCGAAATGCAGAAATTCGTTTTTTATTCTTGCTGGCTTCTGCCATTTCAACCAGTGTGTTTATTTCCTGCGATACATACGCGTCTGATAAATCATCTTTGTAACGTTGATGAACGGTTAACAACAATTCAGTTGCCTGACTGATCACGCTAAGTTTGTCCTGGTTCTGATGCAACCAGTTATCCCAGAACAAAACCGTTTCATCAGAAGGATCAAGAACCCACTGACGAAACTTCTCGTCCCTGGCAAACTCCTCAACGGTGTACTTACGGTAGTCAATCATAAAATTTTACAATAAATATTTTTCAGGTTTAGGATTTTGTTGGGTAAATAATACAATAGAAAATTTACATTTCACCATTTTTCATGGTCTTGTATAGTATGTCACAGTTTTGGCCTGGGATAACCAAAAAAATGAAAATATTTTTTGAAATAATACTATAAAATAGAATTGGTGTTGGTAATCAGCAAAGTACGATCAGAAGAAGGCCCCAAAAAAATTCAGCGGGCATCCATATTTCTTTGATTTCCTTGATGGTACGGTAGAGAAGGTTGGCAACACTCTGGCGGCCAAGGTTCATAATCTGGGAGATATCCTCGTTTTCAAGATTTTGGTAAAAACGTAGATAAATGATTTCCTGCTGGCGTTTGGAAAGGTGGGAAACGATTGTGTTTAATCGTTTGATCTGGTGTTTCAGGTGCTCATTTTGAATAATGAGTGACTCGACCGAAAGGTCGCTCTCATCAGCATCGAAGCACAACTCCTTCGGTTCTTTGAAGCGCTTCAGACGTACGCTTTCTTTGATAAGCTTATGACGTAAGGCTTTAAGAAGATAAGATTTGACGAAGGCAGTTTCCGATAAAAATGTCCGTCGTTCCCATAATTCGAGGTATAATTCCTGGATGCAGTCACGAATAAATTCCGGGTCCGAGGAGAATTTTGTAGCATAGTTATACAAAGCACGATAGTGCATTTGCGATAACTCTCCGAAAGCCGCGGCGTCACCAGACTTAAATTTAAGCCATAAACCGACGTTGATATCAGATGAATTGGAGGATATGTCTACTGCATTATTCAATTTTAAAAGATATATATTGTTTAAATAAATCAGTAAATTATCATATTAAAGAGTGGGTGCTTCTTTATCTCCTTTATTTTTTTACTATTTAAAATTATTATTTGAAATGAGTCTGGAAGATAGCAAGCATATTAAAACAGCCCGTAATCTATTTACGGGCTGTTCTGATATTACCTTACAACTTTTAATTTTCCCTGCATTAAAGTATAATGTCCTGGAAATGTACACAGGTACTGGTAGGTACCAGGTGTTTTTGGAGCAATAAAATAAATTGATTCAGATTTTTCAGGCTCAACGATGTTGGTATGGAATAGGACTGCGTCTGATTTTGGTACGTAGTTCATTTCTGTTCCCTTCAATCCCAGATTTAAACCTGCTTCTCCGACTGCGTTTGCAGTTCCAGGTTTCGTTATCACAAGGTTATGAAGCATGTCATCGTTGTTGTTCAGGTTAATTCGGATACGGCTTCCTGCTTTTACCTGGATTTCTGAAATGTCAAATTTTAAACCCGGAACTGTTCCGATGTTGATCACCTGATCCGGTCCGCTTGTCCATGACGCCGGCATTTCAGTTACGCGTTTTGCCGAGTTTGTCTCGCTTGCCTTTGAATCTGATGCAACTGCTGCATGGGTGCTGTGATCCATCGCTGGCTTAGTGCTGGCAGTGTATTGAGATGCGGTCAAAGCCGAGCCGCCTGCAATTTCATTCAGGGTGTAATATCCATAGTTATGCAAAAGGGATAAACCCTCTTTTGACTGAACGCCTTCCGCCTTTACTTCGTGTATATAACCTTTTCTCAACGTAGCAGGATCAAGAACGATACGTGCGCGCAATCCATCTTCTGATACTGAAATTCCTTTTATTACCAGCTCATTCGCGTTGATGATCGGGCTCCCGTAAATGTGGTGGTACTTGTATGTGAAACTGTTAACCTTATAAGAATCAGATTTCGAAGCTGTGGCCTTGTCAACCGGTGAGGTAAATGTTACTTCAAATCCGTCTGGCATTGAGTGGATGGTTTTCATTTCGAAAGGCGTTTGCCCCGTCCAGACTAATCGCTGAATCCCGAAATCCTCTTTTCCCGTTGCAGACCATCCACGGCTGGTTTGTCCAACAAACATAGAGCCGTCAAGGCCCCATACCATACGGATAATACCCGACTCAAAACCTTCACGGAATGGAAAACACGCGCCCTGATAGACACCATTTACTTTTTCCATATCCACACGCATAATCTTACTATGACCCTGGTCGCCGACGAAAAGCTGCCCCTGGAAAGGGCCAAAAGCTCCGGCTGTTGTATCTTCTTTAAAGTCTGAAGTAGAAATACCCATCAAAGTATGAGGAAACCATACTGCCGGCGGCTTTATTCCAGGTACTTTTTTGGCCACATCATAAAGCGGTTCACCAGTATCAGGTATATCTTCCGGTTTTAATTTCACAGGAGAACCAGGCTCGCTGCTCCAGCGAAGTCCTGCAACGTTTCCTGCAAAGTCACCTTTTTCCAAATGTGTCATACGACCGGAACCGACCCAGTCTCCCTGATTTTCAGTATAAAAAATGTCTCCTTTATATGAGCCAAATCCGGCAGGCGAGCGAAGGCCCGTTGCATAGGGTGTTAACGATCCGTCTTCACCCAATTTTAACATCCAGCCTCTCCATTTCGATTGACTTGCCCCGCGTCCAACCCAGTCAAGGTTAAGTGTGACAAGCATTTCGCCATTCGGCATGGGTATAGGCCCGTAAGAGTACTGATGATAGTTTCCGGATAAGGGCCACTGTGCGAATGAATCATATACGTCTGCCACACCATCATTATCGGTATCAACCAGGCGCGTAACCTCTCCGCGTTGTGAAAGCAAAATGTCTTTTCCTCGGTAAAATAACCCAAGCGGTTCGTGAAGACCTGATGCAAAACGGTGGAAAGTTGGTTGGCCGTCACCTTTCATATAAGGATTGCCTATCATCCAGACCTCTCCACGGCGGGTTGAAGTCGCAAGTCGGCCATCTGGTAAAACCGCCATTCCGCCCACTTCCATCTGGATCGTTTTGGGAATCGGCATGGTGATGATACGATAATAATCATCTTCTGTTTTTGCCTTGTTTTGCGCCTGGGCAGCCAGACAGCCAAGAGAAAGCAAACTGGTTATTACTATATTTTTCATTTACTTATAATATAAATTTTTATAAAAAAGATCAAAGTTTACCAGAACATTGAATAACTCGCTGAACCGGAAACAGGCAGGAGCAATTCCTGATTATCTCCGGAAGTTCTAAGCACAACTTTTGCCTTTTTATCAATCTGAATATAATACCGGTTATCTACCTGATACAATCCTTTTTCTACCAGCTGAATATTTTTGCCGGAAGCAAGCAAGGAGTAAAGTGATCCTGACGGATTTCCTTTTACCTCGATAGTACGGTTGATTGCGTCTGTTGAGGAAGTAATGTGGTCACTCACGGTTGCGGATGCGACAGCGTAACGAATGGACGGGAAACCTTGCGGATCAAGTGAGTATCCCTGATACTTTACGTTGGCTGAGTCCGGCCATACAGACTTTTCATTTTCCAACACTGCGATACTGCTTTTTCCGGAAACCGGAACTTTTAAACCGGCAGGTTCAAGCAACTGGGGCTCACCGCGTTCGTACCACATTTCTGTGACGTTGGCGAACTGTCCTCTCCAAGCCTGAAGCAATGCTCCGCGGTTCAAATCCATTGTGTAGCTCCATCCTGTCGGGCTTCCGACGGAAAGACAATGCGTACGTTTGTATTTTTCGCCCGGCAAAAGAATGAAAGAGCGAACCATTTCAGGACGCAATTCAGGCGTTACACCGATATAAGGTTTTGGCTCAGGCTCAGGCAAGGACGAAAGAATATGAAGATCATACTGACGAATTCCCGGTTTCTGAACACGAAGCCCCAATGCAGGCTGACGCCATGGGAAACGTGAATAATGTATTTTGAAACGGTGCGTTCCTTTTGTCAGATTCACGGACCCTGAATGAGATTCCTGAGAAGTGCTTTCTCCGCTTGTTACAACTGTTTTTCCATCGATATCCAGTGTGAAAATCGGACCGGAATAAATAGTCGTGAAAACGTAATCACCATCTTCCTCTGCATTCATCTCTCCTTCGTATACCAAATGGAATTCGCGCATGCCATTCGTAACTTCCTGCGTAAGGGCTGCCGTTTTATCTTCTTTTTCAAGTTTCGAATATTCCTTCGCATCCCATTTATCTGAATAGAGCTTGTAGGTCAGATTGGCGAGCGTCAGAGGTTTACGATCGTTCAACAGCTGATATCCGATATTACGAAAGGCGATTGTTCCTTTCGTAACTTCCAGACCAAGTGACTGAGCCTCTGTGATAGACTTGGAAAGTGGCAAATAAACACTTTCCAAAATGATAACGTCATTCAGTTTCAAAGAATTTAAACGGGCAGAATTTTTAACCGTAGCTACCGAGGCATCATAAGCCAGTTCAACGCTCTGCCAAAGTCCGGGTGCTTTCGCTGCATTTTGTGTTGGAAACTGACCAATGAAACCGGATGTCGAAGCGCTTGGTTCCTTTTGTCTATTATCAGCCAGACGAATGCGTTTGCCACCGGGAAGGATGATGCTTCCTTCTGCTCCCGGAGAAAGCATAAATTCTGCATACATACGAAGATCCCGTGCTTTTACTTTCGTCTGTAAGGCAGCACCTGCGGTACCTATAAGCACACCCTCGCCATTTTGCGTTTTGGCAGCTTCGTTTTTTGTTGGATGAATAGAAACGTTTCCCTTGACAGCCCAATTCGAACTGCTGTTTTCGAAGGAAGTAAGGTCTTTTAAAGGTACCGGGGAATAATTTCCTTTTCCAGTCTGGGCATTCACCGCAAGCGGAAAAGCCAGTAAAAAGAGACTGAGTTTTTGAATGATCGAACGCATTTTAAATATTAAGTGTAATGTTCACATTTAAAAAGCGAAGTACGGGTTTTTTTCTACTATTGTGTTATGATTTATTATTAATTTTTTTCAGGTCAGGATTTTTCCATGATTACTTTAAAATCGGATAAATCAGAAAGCGTTAAGCGGGCACTACAATGACAATTCAAATAAGACATTATTTAAAGTAGCACTGACAGCTACACATGATCAGCGATTCGCCTGTCGTCATCTCGTAATGTAAAGGTTCGCCATCAATTTCATAATCTAACAGAAGATTTTTTCCGTCTGCCGACAAAGAGCCTGAAATTATGATGGCTCTGTCGGTGATATTTTTTCCGGAAGATTCCGTGTATCGGTTATACTTTCCTTCGATGGAAAATGACTGATTTCTTTGCAGATCGAATTTCGGAAATGAAATCCATTCGCAGCATCTGCCCTCATGTTTATATCCATAATCGTCTTCCACAAAGTTTGCGCATCCGTTGTACCAGAATTTAGGAAGTGAGAAATCTGTGTCTGATTTGCAGGAGCTCGTGCACAGTAATACCGTGATTATTAACACGCAGAAACTTTTCATGAGGAGGACGTTGAGTATTTGTCCCCGAAAATACAGAATTGAAGCCTAAGTTTTAAGTGTCGAATAAAATATTTTGGAAATAATTTATTTAAACCGTTATGAAGGCTACTAACAAAGTTTCCCCAAGCTTATAAAACTCAGGGAAACAAGCATTTTTCCGGAAATATCAGTGAAGGTATCTAACTGTAACAAGTTTAAGCAGACAGCCTGAAAAGCTTTGTGAGCTTTCCGGCTGTCTTTTATTTAGTCATAGGTTAATTATTCAAAAATTGTTCGAGTTCACTTTCGGAGATTGCGGGCGTCGCTCCCTGATAAGTTGCTACCAAAGCACCCACGGCGCAAGCGTTTTTCAGCGCAGTCGAAACGGGTGATCCGGCCAGCATGTGTTTCAGGAACATGGCAAGAAAGGAATCTCCGCTACCTATTGTGTCCTGGACTTCAACAGGATATCCTTCCTGTGTTGTAAATCCGCCGGCATCAAGAACCATAGCACCGTTTGCGCCCAGTGTCAGGCAGATCATCCGAAGATTGAACCGGTCAGCCAGATATTTCATTTGTGTTTTCTGATCTGGCAAAATTCCGAACCAGCCCGCAACGATGGCGAGTTCGTGTTCATTTACTTTCACGATATCAGCTTTTGAAAGCAAGTATTCGATGGTAGGCCGGTCATAATGAGGGGGACGCAGATTAACATCAAAAACTTTCAGAGGCGCTTCTTCCAGTAATTGATAAAGAGTATCTTTGGTTTGCTGGTTTCTGACTGCGAGACTTCCATATAAAAATACGTCTGAATTTGCGACAATTTCATCCATACGCGGGTCAGGCTGAATGTAGTCCCACGCAACAGGCTGGACTATTTTATAGGCTACTTCTGTCTTATCAGTAAGATTTACCTTTACAATTCCTGTAAGATGGGTTTCTCCAATTTGAATAAAATCGGTTGATAAGCCCTGGCGGCTTAAATAATCTGTAAGTTCGACCCCCAGATCATCCGTGCCAACGCGACTGATAAAGGTTGGATTCAGACCGAAGTTTTTTAAATGTATCGCTACATTCATAGGAGCTCCACCGGGCTGTTTGCCGGAAGGCAGCATATCCCACAACATTTCTCCAAAAATTACAATTGACGGTGTCATAATGGGGTTTAGTTTTAATGTATAACCATTGTTTTTTCAAGTCTTTCCAGAGATGTTCCTTTTGTCTCCGGCATTGCACGCCATACGAAAATCAGTTGCAGAACCATCATCACCGCAAAGAATGAAAATGTAATCCCACCTCCGAGGAATTCCGCAATAATCGGAAATGAGAAAGCAACAACGGCGGCCATAAACCAATGCGTAAAACTTCCGAGTGCTTGTCCGTTTGCACGTACCTCATTTGGGAAAATCTCCGAAATAAAAACCCAGATAACTGCGCCTTGTGAAAACGCGAAAAAGGCGATATAAACAAACAGAAAAATAGGAACACCGGTAAAATCCTGAATGAAAAATGCCCGGGCCACTAAGCTGAGCGTTATTATAAGCCCGACTGAACCAATCAACATCAGTGTTCGTCTTCCAAAACGGTCTATGAAATTGATGGCCAGAAGAGTAAAAGCAAAATTGACGAACCCAATCCCGGCAGACGACAAAAATGCCGATTTGGTACCCAGTCCGGTCATTTCAAAAATACGGGGACTGTAATAAATAATGGCGTTAATTCCGGATACCTGGTTGAATATTGCGAACATAACGGCCAGGCCAACCGGAGATTTGTATTTTGCAGAAAATAGCCTGGCTTTGGGGTGTCCCTGGGCGTCTTCGGTACTCGTTAAAATATCAGAAAGTGTTTCTTCACTTGTTTCAGGATCGATCAACTCCAGTATTTCACGTGCCTCGTCATATTTCCCCTTTTTCATGACAAGCCAGCGCGGGCTTTCGGGAACATAAAGTATGGCAAGAAGGAATACCAGCGAAGGGACAGCCTGGATACCGAGCATCCAGCGCCATGCATTTTCGCCAAGATCCTGCATAAAGTAATTGGAAAAATACGCAATTAGTATCCCGAAAACTACATTAAATTGAAACAATCCTACCATTTTTCCTCTTGATTTTGCAGGAGAAATTTCCGAAATATACATCGGAGCGGCAACGGAAGATGCGCCAACGCCAAGACCTCCCATAAAACGAAAGATCAGGAAAAGATACCAGTCATTGACAAGTGCTGAGCCCAGCGATGAGATCAGATAAAGAATGGCGATCCAGAAAAGCGTTTGTTTTCTCCCTAGCCTGTCTGCCGGAATACCGCCCAGCATAGCACCGATAACTGTTCCGACTAAGGCAATAGAAACAGTGAACCCGTGCTCAACGGCTGTTAATTTCCATAATATCTGAATTGCTTTTTCTGCGCCTGATATGACCGCAGTATCAAAGCCAAAAAGAAAGCCTCCAAGCGCCACAACGATAGACCAAACCAATACCTTACTGTTTTTCATCTGGTAATTCTGATTATTTTTTCAAAAGTACTCGAAACAGTCACTGTGAATAACTAAATATTATCTCAAAAAAATTAAACTTTGATACAATGTAGTTTAATTTCTCATTTTCGTCAAAATCAACGATTTATAATAAATTCAAGGAAAAATTGTCAGGCCGTAATTTCACTTTTGTAACAGCCTATTTTAAAAATGATACATAGAGCGATGTAACGTTTTCGAAATTCAGACTATGCAGTTAAGATATGAAACAAAACCGGAAGGATTTACGCGTTCTTGTACTCCATCGGGGTCTGATTATACTTCGCTTTGAATGCAGTTGAAAAATAAGTGGGAGAGGAAAAGCCTACGCTGTAAGCGATATCGGCGACTGTAAGATCATTACGGCGCAAGAGAAATTTCGCTTTATTCAATCTGACCTGCTGGATATATTCGTTAACACTAAATCCTAAAAGCGCCTTTACTTTTCGGTAGAGCTGGACACGTGACATACCCATATCCTTTGCGATGTCCTCCACATTTAGCGTCGAGTTTCCGTAGTGCTGCTCGATGTAAGCGGTGAATTCTGTCACAAACTTTTTGTCAAGTTTATTCGGGTTTGCGCCGGTGTTTGTCTCAACAGGAAGCTCACTTGTATAGTGCTCTCTTAAAATAGCCCGGTTTTTTAGAAGTGTCCTAATGGTTTCATCTACATATTTTAAATTGAAAGGCTTGGTAATATAGGCATCCACACCCGCTTTAATTCCTTCTATTTGTTGCTCGGTTGTGTTCTTCGCCGTCAGCATAATAATAGGAATATGCGATGTGCGGAAGTCGGATTTGAGTGTCGATGCAATTTCCAGGCCCTCTTTTCCCGGTAACATAATGTCACAGAGAATAAGATCCGGTATCTGCTCGAAGGCAAGTTTCAGCCCGTTATCACCGTCAGCAGCCTTTATAACGAAATAATTTTCTGCAAGTTTTTGCTCCACCAGGCGACTGAGATCTACATTATCTTCGATCAATAAAACTGTTTTTTCATGATGTTTAACAGGTGCTGTGTCGAAAGTTTCAGGATACATTTCATCAGGAATTTCTTTGTTTCTCAACAGCAAAATATCATCAACAGGATCAGTATATACTTCATTTTCTTTCAAGTGATCTTTTCCTAATGGAAGCTCTATCAAAAATTTTGTTTGTTTTCCAGGATCGCTTTCCACTGAAATAGTGCCATGATGTATATTGATCAGCTCTTTTGAAAGTGCCAGACCAAGCCCCGTTCCGAGCGTTTTATAACTTCCCTCACCTTGATAGAATATTTCAAAGGCATGCTGAACTTCTGACTTTGTCATCCCGATGCCATTGTCTTCAATTCTAATTTCAACTTTTTCTTGCCCCGTTGATTTTACGTGAATGTATATACGTCCCTTATCTTTGGTAAACTTGAATGCGTTGGAAAGCAAGTTGAAAATTACTTTATCCAGCATATTCACATCAAACCAGACTTTGAGCTGCGGGTCGGAAGTGATCAGTCGAAAGTCGATTTTTCTCCGGGCTGCCATTTTCTCAAATGCAGCCATGATATCGGTTAAAAATGCCACCAGGTCTTGTTCACTGGCGCGAATTTCCATTTTATGACCTTCGATCTTTCTGAAATCCATGAGCTGGTTAACCAAGCGAAGCAGACGGATTGTATTCTTTCGGATCATCCCCATTTCCTGTTTAATCAGGTTGTCTTTAATTTTACCGTTATCCAGTAAATCTTCAACAGGGGCCAGGATGAGTGTCAGAGGGGTCCTGAATTCATGCGATATGTTTGTGAAAAATTTCAGTTTCGCTTCATTTTCGATTTTAGCATTCTCTGCCAGTTGCGAAATCTGGTCTTTCTGATCGGAAATTTCATGGTTCTGCTTTTCCAGTTTCTTATTAATTTTTCTGTTTTCACGCAACGAATAAAAAGACAGTGCTCCAAAAATCAAGGCGAGAGCAAGTGTCAGGGAAATCGCGTAAATGATTGTGGTTTGGTTTTCGGAGATACTTCTCTGCTCTTCGATTTTAGCCTGACGTCTTTCAATGTCTTGCTGCTGAGCGATCACTTTTTCATTTTGTAACTTCATAATCCTGACATTCGACGAATCAATCAATGTGCTTTGCAACCGGTTTTCGCGCTTAAATGGTTGTTTATACAGGATATTAATGGCAGTGCGGATAGATTCCTCGCCGCCGGTGGGATAAATAATCGTAGCGTTCAGAATACCTCTCGAAACGAGGTCTATGCCCTCATTTTTTCCATTCAGGCCGTCAACGCCGAGTATCTTTATTCGTTTTTCTAAACCTAATTTTTTACAGATTTCAAACGCGCTGAGCGCACGCCGATCATTTTGACAATAGATAAAATCAACTTTTTTGTCTCCCTTCAGAAGTGTTGTCAATTGGTTTTCAAAAGAGAATTTGTCCCAGTCGCCGTCAAGTTTGGCAATTAAATGGAGACCTGGGAAACCAGATATGATTTCAATAAAACCTTTATGTCTGTCTATATCTGCTGATGAACCAGGCAATTCGCTTATTTCAACTATATTTCCTTTACCTTTTAGGACAGTATTAGCATAAAGCCCTGCGGTATGCCCAACCTCAATATTTTCTGCACCAACGTAAGCGGTATAACCGTCGGACATTGTTCGTCTGTCCAGTATGATTACCGGAATTCCAGTTTGATAAGCCTTTTCAACTATTGGAGTTATTCGTTTAGCTTCATTTGGGGAAACAATCAGTAAATCAACCTTTTTTGCAATCAGCTCGTCTATCTGTTTAATTTGCTCTGAACTTTGTCCTTTGGCATCCATTATCAAAAAATCAATTTCAGGATGAAAAGACAATTCCCGATGCATATTATCCTGCATTGTTTTTCGCCAGTTGTCGGCACCCGTGCATTGTGAAAATCCGATTGTGAAT
>Ga0247803_1001210_pt1 | contig 13591 bp, 11 predicted proteins | sample UWRJL014104B1_FD_180928 | JGI IMG/M metagenome (GOLD analysis project Ga0247803, IMG submission 180928) | Plant litter microbial communities from Arlington Agricultural Research Station in Wisconsin, United States - UWRJ-L014-104B-1 | ecosystem: Environmental > Terrestrial > Plant litter >...
CATGGTCGTGTTTCCCAGAAAATCCCGTCGTCGCCTTCCCCGGGGCGCCCTGTCCTTCGACGCCCCGGGCCAGGTCGTTCTGCAACTGGCTGCGCTGGCTTCAGCGGCGGCCTTGGCCGCGCTGCTCGCGAACGCGGCCCGCAGTACCCTCGCAGCGCTGGTCGCGGCCGTCCTGCAATCGACGCCGACCGATTGGACGAGCGGACCCGCGCTTATCACGACCGGCTGGGTCCTGACCTTCGCGGCATCGACCCTGATGTTTCGATGGGGTCTGTCGCGGGCCCTGGCGGCGGTGGTCGTTCCGCTGTTTCGGCGTCGAAGGTTTGAGTGCGAGGCCTATTTCGGCCCCGGCCTGAAAGGCCAGCCCCGCCTCGACTTCTGAGCGCCGGCGCCATTGTGGTCGATCACGACCTCGACCTCATTCCCGAGGGGGGCCTAAGGCTTCGGCGTTCGGGTGATGTGGCTTTCGTTCAAAGGCTCAACGACTTCGACCGCCCAAAGGTAATCGACCCCGGCCGAGAGCTTCGCTTTCAATTTCAGGTACTGGACGACATCGTTGGCGGTGACGTCGGTGTTCACTCGTACGATCCAGGCTGAGGTCGAGACGTGACCGGCCTCTTCAAAGAACCGTCCGGCCCTCTCCCCGTTCATCATGTCCAGTGCGTCTGTGAGCGCCTTCCGGCGCTCGGCCGGAGGCGTGACCCCGCCCGCTTTCTTGATTCGGTAAAGGATCAGAAAGGCGCGTTTGGCGTCGCCGCCCAAAAGTTCGTCCAGCGTCACGCGAAACTCCTGCAAAGACATGTGCTCTATACCGTAACCTTCGCGGGGCTCGCATAGGCGTGCCGCGTGGCCGAGCGGAACAATGCACCACGCCGGATCTGCCGCGAACTTATCGGGGCTGTCATGCTTTCAGGTGCAGGCGCTCGGGTTCGCTCTGCACCGAACCAGTCGCTGTTGCTGGGCGATAAGATCGGCTTCGGCCTTGGTGTCAGCCGCCTGCGCTTCGACGGAGCCGTCGGTCAGGGCCGTCGCCACGGTTCCCACCGTGTTGAGGAATCCCGCAGCCCCGCTCGTCGCCGAATATCCGCCGCTGGTCGGCTGACCGGAGTCGGCGAGTACGAGACCGAACGTCCGCGTGCCGAACAGAGCGGCGCGCGGAATGGGCAACTGGTAGGTGGCCGTTTCAGGCGCGACGACGGTCGATGTCCACAGCGGCGAAGCCCGCCTTGGCTCACGAACGGTCATCGTCCTCGTGAGGGTATGGTTCAGGGTGAGCATGACGACATCGCCGGCTGGGGCGTTGTCGGGCAGGCTGATTGGCGGGGCGTTGCGTTCGCCGGCGCCGATGACGAGTTCGGGGACGGGGAGCGTCGATCCGATGCGTTCACGGATTGCGGTATCTGCGGCGTTTAGCCCGAGAAGCGACAGCTGCGTCGATGGGTTCAGCGTAGGGTCGATCCGCCCCGTGTAGACGAGCGAAACCACCCCGTCCTTTCCTGCGGCGGTCACGGCATCACAGGGGCTGACGATGCCAAGTCCAACCACCGCGGTGACCATCGCGGCCCCGGCCTTGATGATCGCCTCGCCCTGGCCTGTCGAGGACGTGTTGATGCTGCGCAGGCGGCCGTCTTCCGTGAATATGAAGGTCCCGGACGCATCTGCCCAACGCGAGCCGAGGGTCGCCAGTTTGAACGTATGGGGATCGACGTTAGGGCGGCGGAAATAGGATGTCGTTGCGGTGACGGCATAGCCGATCACAAAGTCGGTCTTGGCCGTATTGCAGCCAATGGTCTGGATGACCTTGACCTCGGTGGACGCCGCCGGGGGGTAGTAACTCATGGTGACGGGTGGGACGGACGCACATCCCGCGAGCAGGAGCGAGATCGAAGTTCCGACGAACAATGCGCGCATGCTATCCCCCTGTGATTGAACCGACCATACCCCTGTTCGTTGAAATCGCCAGAGGGTGGCTGGCGGTGCGTGATGAGGCCAATCCTGCGCAAAGCCACGAAACGCCGCGCGCTCAAGGCGCGCGGCGTCCGTGGCAGGGGCGTGGACGCTATTCAGCGGCGAACGAATAGGCGTCATCGCGCGGGTAGTCCTCGTTCTGATCCTCCGGCTCCGCCGCGTCGGAGACAGTCCGAAGCACAGAGGGCAGCCACCCCTTGCCCTCGACCAGCCGTTCCGCCGCCTCGGCCATGTCACCCTTCTTGAACCCGGCGATCCGGCCCGCCTCCTCTGAGTTGACGGCCTCATTCACCGCCTCCAGCACCCGGGTCTTCGGAACGCGCGTGAAGTAGCTGGCCGCCGTCGCCGACCACGTCCCGCTCATGTCGAGGCCGACCACCGTCGCCAGCGTCTCGGCCTGCGCCAAGGCGCCGGGCCGCCGGTCGTGCGGATCACGCACGGCGTAGAGGCCGACCCCGGCGCAGCAGGCCATCAGGTCCAACTGTTCCGATGGAGCCAACCCGAACACCACGCCCCACAGGTCCTCGGCGCGCTCAGGCAGTCGCGCGCCCCAAGCCTCGCACCGGTCGCGAACCCGCCGACCGGCAGGACCGTTGTCCACCCCCGGCGCCAGCCGCTCCAGACCGCTGACGGACATTCGAAGCTGCAGAGGCGTCCAGAGGCCATAGCCCGGATAGAAGACCTGCAGCGCCAAGGCGTGAACCACCGTCGCCAGCGCCGCGCTCACATCGGCCTGCACGGCGTCGCGCAGAGCCATGGTCTTGTGGCCCGTGAGGTCGATGACCAGCCGGTCGGACAGGGCGCTCCCGACCTCTTCCGGCTCCGGCGCACCCGCGCCTCTCTCGGCGTCGACATCGCCACCGTCGTCCTCCACCGCGTCCTCGTCCTCGTCCGGCTGCCGCGACACCGCGTCCTCGGCGCGGACCAGTCCGCGCTCCAACCGGGCCAGTCCGTCGTGGCCGAGCATCACCATGACCCCTGCCCGCGCCTTGGCTTCGGCGGCGTAGTCGAAGTCAGGGCCGAAGCCCTGCAAGGCCTTGTCGATCTCCTCCAGCCGCGCATCCGCTTCGGGCGACAGCCCCTCCGCGCCCGCCTCGGAGACGATCCGGTCATACTCCTCCGACAGGGCCGTGATCTCGGCAGCGTCCGCCTCCGACCGTTCGACGGCCACCGGATAGACCCGTCCGAAGGCCGAGACGTCCGGATAGTCCAGGGCGGGCTCCGCCCACTTCCAGCCTTCCCGCTCGCGCGCCTCGTCGGCCAGCCCGGCCAGCTTTTCGCCGACCAGCCGATCCAGCAGGGCTACATCTTCCAGCCAGCCGCCGCCGTCTTCGGTGAACAGGTCGCGCAACACCGGCCCGCCCGCCGCCTCATAGGTTTCGACGCCGACGAAGCGGACGCGCCGGTCGCCGACGCTCACCTTGGCCTCGGTCATGGCGCGCCGGATGGCGTAGGCCGGGGTATGGGGTTCGACCTGCTCCAGCACCTGCCGCTGCCGGTCCTGATCCGCGCTGACGCAGAAGGCGGTCAGCTGGTCCAGAGCCAGCGTCCCGGCCCGATAGGCCGCCATCAACTCCGGAGCCGCTGACCCGAGCCGGAGACGCTGACGCACGACATGGGCGGACACCCCGAACCGGGCGCCGATCTCCTCGGGGCCGTAGCCCTTTTCGACGGCCAGCCGCTGGAAGGCCTCGAACTGATCGGCGGGATGCATGGCCTCGCGGGTCATGTTCTCGTCAAGGCTGATCTCGTGGGCGTCGTTCTCGGCGTCCACGATGACCCTCACCGGATGGGTGCGCTTGATCCCCTTGCGCTTGGCCAGCAGGCGAAGCCCCTGACGGCGCCCCTCGCCGATGGTGACCAGGTAGTTCCCGGTCGGAACGCCCTCCCCGTCCCGCTCGACCTCGACCACAGGCGGCTGCAACACCCCCTTGGCCTTGATGGAGGCCGCGAAGGCCTCGATGGTCGCCGGGCTGTGCGGTGTCTTCCTCGCGTTCTTCGGCGAGGCCTTGAGCCGGTTCAGCGGCACAGTGATCTCCGCGCCATGCGCGGGGGTGGTCGCCTCGGTCGCGACGGTTTCGATGGATTGAGCAGTCATGTCTCTGCCTCCTTGGGCATGGGTTGCAGGCACGCGAACTGCGCGCCTGAAACCCTGCCCGTCGGCGAGACCGGGGTAGCAAGGGCCAGGGCGGACCGGCCGGAGGGGGATCGCCCGACCTGCACAAGCCTGACGCCAATGCCAATCATGACGATCCTCGCCGGCGCGGAAGGTCGGGGAGACCGGCCGGTCCGGCGGCGAAGCCGCTTCACCCTGACCTGCGCGAGGGCGGAGCCCTTAGTCCACCTTGGCGTCCGTCGACAATGATCGGGAGCGTGCTGCCGCCTCGTTCGTGGGAGCGGTGAACTTGTAGGACTGTGGCTCGAGCCCCCAGCCCTCCGGGTTCTGCTCGATGAAATAGGCATACGGGTCCTGGATCATCTCGGGTTCGTAGGCTTCGGCACCCATTCGCCCCCTGTCCACCAGGTAAAGCCAATACCGGTCACGCAGGAGGCGGGCGGCTCGTATCTCGCCCTCGGACCAGTGGAAGGCCTTCTCCGCTTCGAAGCCCTTTACCTCGATCATCCGGTCATGCCTCAGGCTCCGGAGCCTGTCGAACGACAGCAGGTCGTAGCCGGCACCGACGTCGTCATCCGAGATCAGCCGCACCTGGTCCAGGAAGCGATGGCCGGCCAACCGGGCCTTCTCGAAGCCCAGGGCGAAGGCCTCGGCCCGCCGGCCCGCTGCGGCCTGGCGCGCCTTGATCGAAAGCAAACCCTCGAGGCTCAGATGGCGACGATCGTCCGATCGATTCAGCTCCGCGATCAAGTCGAGCAGAGGCGGAACGCAGTCCGTCGCAACGACCCAGTTCCTGTCCAGCGGGTCGATACGGGTGGCGATGCCGAACTGCAGCAGCAGGATCGGGTAGCCGTGATCACGCCCAGGCAGCTGCAGGGCGTCCAGCCGCAACTCCCCGTCGGCCTCGCCAGGCTGGATGGCGGAGATGAACGCCGCGTCCCTGAGCAGTTGGCGGAAGCGTCCGAGGACCGCGCTCCGGATCACGGCCTCCCAGCCGGCGTCCGGCGTGGATCCGGGCGCGACGGCGATCCCGTCGCCGCTCTCCTCCAGGACACCGAGCTCGACCAGGAGGGAGACTGAGTTCAAGGCCCTCGCGATGTTGCCGAACCGGCGCGCCACCGCGACCCGCGCGAGCCGCTCGCGGGGGATTCGACGCGGCCACGCCTCCTCCATCAGGGCGACCAGGCCGGAGGGGCCCAGCGCCCCGTCAGCGCGTCTTACGGCGTTCATAGTCGAGCAGGACGGCACGGAGGTCCTCGTCGGCCCCGTCCTCGATCAGGCCGAAGAGCGGAATCTCGTCGGAATCCACCAAGTCGGAAAGCCGCTCCTCCTTCTGGGTGAGGCGCTGGTCGATCGTCTGGTCGATCGTCCCCTCGCCCATCATGAAGTGGTACTGGACGTCGCCGAGCGGTTTGGGGCTGTAGCGGTGAATCCGGTCCTTCGACTGGATGAACCGGCCAGCGTTGAAATCCCGGTCGAAGTAGATCGCGGTCCGTGCGGCCTTGTGCAGCGAGATGGACTCCCCGACCGCCTGGGGGTTGGCGATGAGGATGGCCGTCTCCCCAGGCCGGTGGAAACGGTCGATGATCGCCTCGCGCGTGGTCGGGTCGCCCTCCTCGAACTCGCCCCAAGCCGACAGCACTGGCGTCGCGCCGGTGACGACCTCGACGAAGCCGGCGGCGCCGGCCAGGCTCCGCTTGAGGAGTTGGAGGTTGCCGAGGAAGTAGGACCAGATCACCAGCTTGCCTTGATCCGCGACCGCCGCGCGGGCGATGTTGGTCAGCGCCTGGAGGCGGATGAGGTCCCTCCCCGGATCGAACCGGGACACCATATCCGCCACCTCCATCTCGCCCATGGAGAAGTCGCCGCCCTCGATGTCGAACAGGCCCTCCTCCTCGAGCGGCCTGAGCAGCAGGGCGGGATTCACCGCGGCCTGTCGCAACCGCATCAGCCGGGCCCGCACCAAAGACGATCCCGCCCCGGACCCGGCCCGAATCTGGGGCATGATCGCTCGCTCCACGCCCGTGTAGATGGTCTCGTGAAGCGACGAGAGCGGAACCAGTTCGCGGGTTTCATGGGCCGGGGAAAGATCGAGGTCGACCTTACGGATTCGCGTGAAGAACGGCCGGAGCTGCTGCTTGAGCCGAGGCACCGCGGACTTCATGGCGCCATCGGTCATGGCGCGAAGGGCGGATGGGGAGAAGCCGACCACGTCGCGATTGGGGTAGATGAAGCGGAAGAGGTTCAGCAGGTCCTCATAGCCGTTCGGCGCGGGCGTCCCTGTCAGGACGACCCGGGCGCCCGCGTGGGGCGCGAGATCCAGCGCCGCCGTGGCCCAGACGCCATCGCTCCGCTTGATGTTGTGCGCCTCGTCGAGCACCACCATGGCCCGTCGACCGGGAAGGCCGAGGAAACGTTGGAAGTCCGGAGCCGTGGAGGCCAGGGTGGCGTAGGTCGTGAGCGTCATCTCGATCCCACGCTCGGCGTAGGAGATGCCGCGCAGATAGGCCTCTCGCTCGGCCTGAGGCGTGAAGCCGGCGATACGGCGGGATCGCGGCGCACGGGCGAAGACCTCGGTGAACTCGTCCTCCCAAGCCTTGAAGGCCGAGAGGGGGCCGACGACAAGCAGGTGGTCGACATGCTTTGGGTCTTCCGACGGCAAGGCGGCGAGGTAGGCATAGGCGGCGAGGACCACGGAGGTCTTGCCCGCGCCCGGCACGGAGAAATTGCAGGCATTCTGCGCGAAGGCGAGATGGAAGGCCGAAAGCAGTTGTCGGCCGTAAAGGCGTCGGCCGGGCAGCCGCTCGGAGACCACATCCGCGAACGCTTGGAAGGCGACAGGATCGACGTCACCGTTCCAAATCTCGCCTGCGAGCCGTGAGAATGCGGCGAAGGCCGCTTCGTCCTCCTGGACCCTCGACACCGCATCATCCTCCGCGCCGGTGGAGACCAGGGCGAAGCCGAGTCGGGCAAGGAGCGTCGTGAGCTCCTGGTAACGCGCATGCAGCCCGTCGGGTGGCGTCGGGATCGAGACCGCGCCTGCATCAACCACACGCCCGCCCGCGCCACGCAGGTAGGCCTTGAAGACCGGATCACGCGATGGCCGACTGGTGTCCAGGCGCAGGATCGCGACGCCCCCACCTTCCTCGAACTCCAGGGTCGCGGCCTCCACTAGGCCTTCCGCTCAGCGCGTTCGAGCCGCTTCTTCATCTCGTAGACGATCGTGTTGATGTCCTTGACCAGCGGACCGTTTGCCTTGTCCCGGCTGAAGCCGTCGGCGGTGTAATCGACCTTGTTGAGCGCGGCGAATGCACGTTCCAGGAGCTTTCGGGGCTCGTTCGCATCGACCTCGAGCTGAAGGTCGCGATCGGCCTTGGTGAAGTTGCCCTTCAGCTGCCCGCCGGCCTTGGCCTTCCATTCGCTCTCGCGCGCCATCGCGGCGTCCGACATGGATGGGAAATGCGGATTGGCGGCGACGAAGGCCGCCAGGTCGCCAACATCCCCGTCGAGCGGATCGACGTTCGAACGGTGGTCGTCACGGAACTTCGTCCAGATGCCCTCTTTGGCGAAGAAGCTGCGCTCCCCCCGTCCCTCATGGGAGATGCGTCGATAGTCCTTGCCCGCGTCGAGCAGGCCGGAGCCATATCGGATGTAGTCAAACTGGATCGTGCGAAGGTCGATCTCATCGATCGGCCCGGTCGGCCACGGCACCGGGGCGTTCCCGCCTTCGAGCCGTTTTATGTCAAGGTGGAGGTCGACGAACATCCCTTCCTTGGAGGAGCCGCTAGGCTCCTTGAGCATGGTGTATAGGCCGCTGCAGCCGATGTGTTCGAGGTAATCATCCATGAGGTCCATGATCGCCAGCCACTTCTCGACGTCCCCCTTGGTGGTGGCCATCATGTCCGCAACGTCGATCACGGTGTAGCCGAGGTGCCGGACGAGGCGCTTGACCTTGAGGTATTTCTCGAGCGGCCCGTAGTCGAGCTTGGAATCCTCGCCGATCTGGTACTGGGTCTCGAGGCGGACGATCTCCTTCTCGTCGTCGTGGTACTCGTCGGGTAGGATGACGGCCTCGAACTGACGTCTCGGTGAAATCTTCCCCAGCAGCATCGCGCGACGGTTGCCGTCGATGATCACCCCGTCGAGGCTGACGATGCCCGGGCGTTGCTGTTGCTTGGCAGTCAGGTCCTTCAGCGTGTGCCGGTTGCGCTCCTCATTGGTATTCCAAAGATAGTCGGCGATCCGCTTGTGGATGACCTCGTCATAGGCGTGCTCATCGACCACGTGGTCGAACTGCCAAGTAAGCATCTCGCTCTCGATACGGCCGTTGTGCCGATTGTAGACAAGGTGGTCGAGGTCGATCTTGAAGACGTCGAACCGCTGCGGCTCGCCCTTGTAGAACAGTTTCTCGCTGCCGATGGCCTCACCCGAGGCGCGGATCGCCCTCAATTTCTCAACGCGTGCTTCCGACGACAGTACTGTCATGCATCCTCCAACCGCCCCCCGGGCGCTTGTGGGAGGTTGACACAATCAATCGTTGCAGCAAGGCAAATCTCGCTCCGGTGGCCGCCAGCGGACAGGGTCGGCTCCATTGGACCGGCAGATCGGCTCAAGGATCCTCATCCCAATCGGTCCCGCCGGTATCAGCCAGGACTGGGCTCGAAAAGCTCGCGCTCTCGACGCGACGAACCTCGAAGGTGGCGGGCCTGACGATGATGGCGACGCTGTCGCCGGACGGCGGTTCCAACTGGTCATGGAAAGGCGATACGGGGTCGCGCTTCGGCCGCGTCGCCAGGTCAGCCTTGGAGAGCCCGACCCTTGCGGCATCGCCGAGTATGGCGATGTTCAGGCCCCGCGGATTCTGCGCTGAGCGGTAGATGATGGCCTCGATGCGGACCCTGCGGCCATTCAGGTTGAACTGGTGATGGTGTGCCAGGTACTCGGCGACCGCCTGGCTCGGGACGTAGTCGAGGTGTTCGTCATCGGGCGACACGGCTTGGGCGATCTCGCGCATGAAGGATCGCATGAAGTTGTGCTGCGCCAGGCGGACGACATGGTCCTTGGCGAAACGGTTCGATGCCTTGGGGGCTGTCTCGAACCGGGTCATGTCGAGCACGATGATCGGCCGGGTCAACTCGAACCGAGCAGCGACAAGGAAGGCGCCAACGCGGGGCCTGAGCTCGGCCACACAGGTGTCCATGTCGAACGATCCGTAGAAGGCCGAGATGCCCGACGCGTTCAACCTCCCGGGCTTGCGCAACCGGTCAGGGGGCGGACCAAGCTTGCTGACCGGATTCTCCCGGATTTCGGTGCGCAGGGCCTCTGTCTGCGCGATCCGGGCCCGGTGGAACCGAGATTGGCGGTCACCCGGCGCCAAGGCGTAGACCGCCGGGCGCTTGTCCGTCCCGCGCTGCAGGTGGACGCCCTCGAAGATTTCGGCCAGCCCGGACAGGACCTGGCGGTTGAAGAAGCGTTGTCCGTGGAGGAGGCGACTGCGGAGCCGCTCCCAGAGGAGGCCGTGTGTCCACAAGGCTTGGTCGTTCGCGACGTACTCGAACGTGTCGTCGTAGAAGGCCTCTCCGCCGTCACCCGGCCAATAATCGTCGCCTTGGACGAGGGCGGCCATGAGGTCGGCCATGACCGCCTCATCCTCCACGCCGGTCAGGTCGTAGAGCAACGTCTCGAGGCTGTCGCCAGAGCGACTGTTCCATCCTCCATCCGTCAAACCATAGCTTTGGCGGAATACAGGGTCCACAATGCCCGCGACGGCCTCGATCGGCAGGCCCTTGTAGCGGCGGTGCCGTTCGCAGTTCCCCACGTCATGATCGGGGCGCTCCTGGGCGATGCGCCGCCGCAATCCCTTGTCGGCGAAGCACTGAGTGCAGACGACGGTCATCCCCGGGGGACCATCCCAGCCAGTCGCCTCGACACGTGCGGAAATCGACCCTCGGGCTCCCCGACTTGCGACCGCGCCTCAGCCACCGATGACCTCGGTGTCGGCGTCGTCCTCGGCGGCCTCGACCTCGGCCAGCGCCGCGAGGCCTTCATGGAAGGTGACGATGGTGTCCGGCAGGCCGATCAACACCATCGGACACGGATTGCCGACGCCCCTCTGGATTCGGTCCTCCAGCTTTCGCCAGTGGGTGGTGGCCTCCCCGAACTTGTCGGCGACGAATTGGTTGGTGAAGGCGTCACGGAACGGGATGGGATTGAGGGGCCGGCCGACGCGTTCGACGACATTGCGGCGCTGGCGCGAGGTCGGCTCATAACCCCACCGGGCCATGTCTCCGAACGACTGAATCTGCCGATCCTCCAGAAACCGCCGGACAAGCCCGCGCATCCCTTCATGCAGGCTCCGGCCGCGCGTCACCACAACCCCGACGGAGATCGCTCCGTCGGCGTGCAGGCGCTTGAAGTTCTCGAGGTCGCGGTCGAAGAACGGGTCCTTGTTGTTCCATTCGATCTCGAGGGCGACCCGCTCGCCGCTCTCGAGCTGGCGGACGTGGTCGACGATGTGGGACTGGCTCTCGCGGCGGACGCCGTTGACGACCCGCTCGACCACGAACTCGGTCTTGGGCCACTTCAGGGCCGTGAGCGCGTTGCGCAGCCGTTGCGTCCCCTTTGCCTCGCCCCCGCCACCAGCGATGATCTCCTCGATCGGGATCGTGGCTTCCAGGAGCGCCTGCTCCAGCTCTTCGGCGGCGCCGGGGAAATCGGCGGCCAGGATGGCGCGGGCGTGGGAGTGGAACTCGACCTGGAACCCTCTTTCCTGCAGCGCCTCGAACATCGAATGGTTTCCCCCTAACGTCTCCTTCTACATGAGTCGCGCGCAGGGCCGATGCGCGACTGGTGGGTCGGAGCCACATTGGGGGCAGCCGGCCATCCGGATGGGAACGGGCATTGAAATACACGCTTTACAGCTACCGGTACGCCCAAGAGATCCTGGAGCATTCCAACAACCGCGAGGCGCTTGAAGAGATCATCTTCGCGGTGTCCGAGGCGCCCCTGTTCACCTATGCCGACAAGAGCAAGAACAACGACAGGCTCGATGTCGTGCAGCAGGTCATGAACACCTGGTACGACCGGGTCCTAGGCGTGGAGTTCGGGTGGGATTACCATCCCCTGGCGACGATCATCCCTGATTCCGGCCTCGCCGCCGACTTCCGGAAGGACTTCCGCAACATCCGAGTCCAGGCCGAGGTCCAGTTCGGCAACATGGCCCGCTGGTACTCGGACGTGTTCAAGTTCCAGACAGCCTATTCGCAGGACCTGATCGACGTGGGCCTCTGCATCGTGCCGATGGGCTCGCTGGCCCGCCGAATCGATTCCAACATCGTGAGCTTCGAGCGGGTGCTGCGCGAACTCCCGTCGGCGAAGATGTCGCTGACCCTGCCGATCCTTGTGGTGGGTGTCGAACCGGACGCGGACACCCAGGTCGTGGACCTCCGCAGGCTCGGTCTCCCGCTGGAGAAGCTCACCCGGGCCGTGAAGGCCGCCAAGCCCTCCAAGGCGAAGAGGCCGCGCAAACCGGTGCCGCTCACCGCGGCGGGTCGTTCGGAGCACAACCGCTACCGCATCGTGCACGCCATCCGCACGGGCTCGGATCCCCTGGCAATCAACGACCAGAGCCCGACCGGTGAGCTCGCCAGGCCGCTGGCGATCGCGGCGCCGATCGACGACGGCGATCCGGACGCCTAGGCGGCCTTGCTCTGCACGCCATCGGACCGGCCCGCATTGAACCAGTCGCCGATGATGAAGCCCGCCAGGACCGCTTTCGCATTGCGAGCCAGCTTAGGTCGCCCGGGCACGGACGAGAGGGCCTCGCCGCCCGCGGCCACATCGAGGACATAGGCCTCTGCGAGGGCCGCGTTCGCCTCGTCCTGCGACCAGGCTTCAATCGCCGAGACGACCTCGGTCGACAGTTCGGCCAAGGTGTCCACGACATCGTAGGGATCGTGCCCCACGCCCTTGTGCGACCAAGCAGCCTGCAGGCTGCGGCCATTGACGTCGGCAAGCCGGGCATCGGCGCGATCGATCGCCGCCCAGACCGGCACGAAGGCGGGATGGCCCATCAAGGTGCCCGCGAGGTCGTCGAGCACCCCGCCGTCCAGGTCCACCTCGCGCACATCCTTCGATGGCCCGAAGAAGAACCGCACCCTCCAGTCGCGGTCGGTGCGGCTTGAGCCGTTCGAGAGCTCGAAGCGCATCCCGCTCTTGAAACGCAGGCCCGGGATAGCGGCGCGGAAGGCGCGACCCTCGGGATAGGTCCGTCCCGCCTTCTCGGGCGGCGTCGCCTTCGGGAGGACGGCCGGGAGGGCCATGTGCGCCTTGTCCGCCTTCAATCCCCGGAACGCCTTGGCCGTGATGCCTCGGGCCGCGCTGGCGAGGAGGAATGTGAAGGTCGGGGGGATGGCGTTCCCGACCATCTTGGCCTTCTCGGCGAAGGAGCGTGCGTAGAATTGGTAGTTGATGGGGAAGCCCTGGAGGCTCGCCCTTTCGCGGATCGTCAGCCGGCGGAATGCGCCTTGGCGATGGGGGTCCTCGATCACGATGCTCTCGCGCGAGACGCGTGTGCAGGTCGCAGTCACGGTGCGCGACGGCTCTCCCAACCGATCCGGGAAGGCCATGTTGTTGTAGACGGCATGATGGACCTTGGCGTCGCGGTTCATCCGCAGCTCCTCGCCGACCAGCGCAGGCTCGGTCTCCATCTCGGTCAGCTGCGAGGCTGGCAACGAGCCACCCCAGATCGGATCGACAATGACGTCCGCATCGATGTTCAGGGCCGCAATCACGTCGCCCAGGGTCCGCGATCCGAGCTTGGGCCTGTAGGCGTTGATCAAGGCGATCGGGATGTTGGAGACGATGCAACGGCGGCGGGCTTGGGCCGCGCCGTAGTCGGAGAAGTCCACCACCTCGATCAGTGGGTCGAGGTGCCGGAACCTGTACAACGCGTGCTTGGGGTCTGCGAAGCCGGCCCGCATGAAGTCGGCGACCCGTGGGACGTTCTCCATCGCCCACCAGCGGGGCTTCAGGTGGTCGACCACCTCGAAGAAGCGGACGAGGTCCTTGAGCCCCTCGGCGAGGTCGCCGCTTCCGCCCCGGTTGGCGTAGGAGAACTCCGTGCAGGGCGGACTGCCAACGACCAGGTCGATGTCCCCGGGCAGGTCCTCGAAGCGGAGGGCGCGCACATCCGCCGTCGTCAGGTCGCCGCCGTGGTTGCCGTTGTGGGTCTCGACCGCTGGACGCCACCACTCATAGGAGGCAACGACCTCGACGCCAGCGAGGCGGAGCCCCAAGCTCCACCCTCCGATCCCGGCATAAAGGTCAATCGCGCGCACTGGCACCCCGCTCCGACGCGACTCGCGCCCATGATCATTTCGTGAACACCTAGTCTACCGGACTCGGCTCGGGCCGCAAGATCCAAAATGCCGTTCCGGTCAGTCTTTGGATGGACAACCCCAAGGCGATACGGTGAAGTTGGGCCTTGGGGGACCTCCATGTTCGCAC
>Ga0247803_1001211_pt1 | contig 13589 bp, 10 predicted proteins | sample UWRJL014104B1_FD_180928 | JGI IMG/M metagenome (GOLD analysis project Ga0247803, IMG submission 180928) | Plant litter microbial communities from Arlington Agricultural Research Station in Wisconsin, United States - UWRJ-L014-104B-1 | ecosystem: Environmental > Terrestrial > Plant litter >...
AAAGGACGCTGCACGCACTAATGCTTTGCGGGCAGAGGCCATGCTCATCATGATCTCCATCATCCGCGTCGGTCAATCGCAATTTGTCAAGACTTTCATAGACGAGGACTCTATCGATCGGATCATGACCTGCGTGCGGTCATTGTCAGAATTTGCGCAAAATAAGGAGCTAGAATCTGTGTTCTTGGAAGACACCCGCAAGTCCTTCAGGACAATGGTCCAAGCAGAAGAGAAGAAGCGGGCGGCCAAGGAAGCTTCTGAGAAGGCGAAGTCTGCTGTCAACGTCGACGATACCTTCTCTATACGGCAACTAAAGAAGAAGGACTCCGACGGCTTGGATGAGGTTGCGGAGGATTTGGAAAGAGCAACGGGTGGAGACACCGCCACGGAGGATCTTACTTCGAAACTTAGCCGAGTCGTGCAGCTCACCGGTTTCTCGGATCCTGTGTACGCGGAAGCTTATGTCAAGGTAAGGTTGTTCCCATGCAACGTGTGTATTTTGCTCACCACTTCAAGGTTCACCAATTTGACATCGTCTTGGATGTCTTGCTCGTCAATCAGACAACCGAAACACTCCAGAATCTCACCGTCGAGTTTGCTACATTAGGCGACCTCAAGGTCGTTGAACGCCCGCCCACGCAGAACGTTGGTCCTCATGACTTTATCAACCTACAAGCCACCATCAAAGGTATGTTCTTTGTCGATCCACTTGTTGGTTCACACACTAATATGTTACAGTTTCTTCTACCGACACAGGCGTGATTTTCGGCAACATACTGTACGAAGGGTAAGTGGCAGTGGAACATAACCCCCTTTGTGCTCCGCTAACAGCTTCAACAGTGAAAAGGGTGTTGATTCAAACGTTGTCATACTCAACGATGTCCACGTGGATATCATGGACTACATCAAGCCCGCCCAATGCACAGAGACGCAATTCCGAACAATGTGGACGGAATTCGAGTGGGAAAACAAAGTCAACATCAACTCCAAGGCCAAGACGTTACGCGAGTTCCTGAAGCAGCTGATGGCCTCTACCAACATGAGCTGTCTTACGCCCGAGGCGTCGATGAAGGGCGACTGTCAATTCCTGTCGGCCAACCTGTACGCTAGGAGCGTGTTCGGTACGTGACATCCCTTGCCCATATACGTGCACCATCTTGCTAATATTATACAGGCGAGGATGCTCTTGCCAACCTTAGCATAGAGCAGGAGGGGGAGAATGGGCCGATCACAGGATTTGTCCGTATCCGAAGTCGATCGCAGGGTCTCGCGCTGAGCCTGGGGTCGTTGAAGGGGCTTAATAAGGTTGGTGTTACTGCATGAGGATGTGTTTGAAGCGTTGGGAACGATTTTCACAAGATGGGCATGGCAGAGGGGCATAGAAAAGCTTACATGATGAGGTTTGCTCAGCAGGGGAAAAGGCTCGCGGGATGGGCGGATTTCGATAGTGGTAGTATTGGACTATCCTACTGGCAATGGACAGTTTGCTACCTTTGTGCTGTAGCTTCAATTCATGGCTCATTTCCAGCCGCAATAGACTTCATTGTAGAAGCCGTGTCCGCATGCACTTGTGCATTGTTAGTAATACGGTACACGTTGGCCAGCTTCGCTGCCCTTGTATCGAGAGCACAAGCCCGGGGCGAATGAGCAAGAGAGGTGTGCCGTGCTTTCATGACCATGCAGCTGCTATCCATCAACTGGGCGCACATACAGCCTTGTGCACAAGGCCAGGTAAGAGTGCGCTGCTTCGCAACCATGTGCTCTCCCCTGCCTTCTTCGCTTTGCTGTCTTGGTCTCTTGTCGTCTATCTAGTAAGGAAGTTTACTACTCGCTCCTTTTGCTTTATAACCTGCTGAGGCAAATATCTCGCTCAGCTCTGGAAATGTCGCTCGGACCGCTCCCAACGACCTTCACGCCAGACTCGTCACATCTGGCAAGTGATAAGTCGTCCCGCAGAGTGCTCGCACTTTTCAGCGTGCTTTCGCTAACGCTCACTCTCATTCTCAGACTACATGTGGATACCCGAACCCCCACCTTTGCCAATGTCCCCACGGACTGCCGTGCTGATTACCTACGGGCTTCTCGGCGCAACTCACAATAGCGCTGAAAAGTGTTTGACAGGCGAATTCACGCCAGAGTCGCTGGCATACTACTCCCCCGAAAGGTATCCCGATACGTATATGGTAGCGAGCAGTCAGTGGAATGCCTCCTTGAAGAAATTTGAATACGCTCAACTGAAGAACATTTGTTGAGCGAACGTCAGCAGTCTTCGTCGTTGTTGGGCAGTATTGGACCTCTGGCTGTCTACCATACAACAACTTACAACTTACAGATCCGCTGAGACTAATTATACCTGCTTTTTATCTTACGTTGCTCCTATACCTTGTCCACACGATCTCTCGCCAGATGTCGTGTTCGTGGTTGTATCTTCGTGAAACATGTTAGCTAGTTTTTCAGCACAGACATTGTCATGAGGAGCATACCACATCTCCCCATTTTTTTGGTGCGAGGGTATGTACGGCCCTAATCAAGTGTTCACGCGAATGCATAGTCTATGGAGCGAGGAGCCAATCACGACACTGAATAGAAGAGCGCCGGTAGTGGTGGTGGTGCCGCAGCGGCGGTCTCAGCAGCGGTACAAGTATTAGCATTGGCGTCTCAGCTGGTGTGTTTGGAATGTGTTTCCTTATCGACGGCGTGTAACTGTGGCTTCGGATGGAAAGAAGGAGGAGACAGCGACAGCTTGACGGACAAGTGGGCGGCGATGGTGCCGGATTGCACGTCCACAATGTGGCACTGGATTCGCTTTCGCGTTGTGAGTCGGAGGGAACTAGGGCGAAGTAGAATGGTTGGCACTGTGTTGGAGGGGCCGGGTAAGGAATGCGCATCTGACATGGTTTTCTACGCAGGACCAACATGTACAGCGATGGTCAATGCGAAGATGCCGCATGACCGTGCGAAGTGGGCGTAGTCACCCGTAATGTCGTAACTTGGTAGCAGGTAAGATAGTTAATGATATGCTGTAGGGTTCGAATGTCTCTTGCTTAAGCTCTCCTTCACTGGTGACAGCTACTCTCCGCAAATGATGACAACTACTCGCGCGTGTTCTCCGAACCTCTCGCAAGTGGCGGTGTATATCTGAAGCCAATCGGCCAACCCAATAGTAACATCTAATTTAGGCCTCGTACGCAGCGGCTATGCAAACCAACTATTGGCCCCCAAGAGATGAGGAATACGCCCCGCCGTAGGATCGACGAAGTTTCCGCCCCATCCCATCTGTTCCAGACTTCGCTAAACTTGCGTGGCGTATGCAAGGCTCCCATCTTGAAATTCAAGGCTACTTTACGCCCGCCCGCCCCTACAAATCCTGCGCTTTCCCTCCTTGTTTCCCCTTTCAAGCACTACGTTCCCAATACCACCGCGACAATGTCATCACTGGGTGCGCTCACTACCACCTTCACGCCTCCATCAGGCTGTCTCGCGAGCACGAATCTATGGCAGATTTGGAAAACCGGCAACTGGTATGAGTTACTAGGTCCACCAGACGGGAACGGTTGCATGCCCTCCAATTATGAGGCTGGATTCACGGCTTTTTACTCGCCTGGACTTTGTCCGAGTGGATACTCGGCCGCGAGTAATAAGACAGTGACGATTGCGGACATGAAAGAAACGGAACAAGTGTGTTGTCCTACGTGAGTGATGCGAGACTCTCTTGGCCAGTCGATGGTTTCGATTTCGTTATGTCCATTTTGCTGACTTTGATGTTGCGATAGACTACATAGCTTCACGACCCAACCACCGGAGCGCTCAAGCGATTTGGCCCCATTCATGAGTTCAGTCCTGTGCGAGTCGCAATGGTTCTCAAATGGCGTTGTCGTCACGGAAACCCTCACGAAAACAACCATCGGCGAACCGAGAGCGTCGGCCGAGGTGATCGAAATTTCGGGTGGTTGGCTTAGGGCAAACGGCATAGTCGTGAAATTCCGATCTGGAGATTTTGACCCTACATCGACATCCAGTACTTCTTCCTCTTCTTCTTCAACAAGCTCGAGCGAACAATCATCGACATCGTCATCAAACGGCGAAGGTGGCAGCGGCGGCCTTAGCAGTGGAGCGAGCATTGGTATCGGTGTTGGTGTGGGAGTCATCGGTCTTGCGGCGATTATTGGCTTGGTTTGGTTTCTACTGAGGATGAGGAGGAACAAGAAGCAAACGGCGGGACTGGAGCCGTATACCCACCAAGGATATCCCGAGTGGAGGCCACCACCGCAAGCAGCGCCGCTGGAGCTGCCGACTGCCACAAAGTATGCCCATGACCCTGCGCCTTATGTTCACCCGCAAGAACTCGACGCCAGGGCTCGATGAATGTATGGAAAGAGGAAAGAGGCTATGCGCCATTCTTTGTGTTTGAGCCCAAATGCTTGATCGAGGACTGGTTCGGCATGTATGTATACCCGAATAAAAAAGCGCTAGTCAGTACGAGTCATCTACATCACCGCGGAAAATCAATCTTCAGGTGCCTCGGGGCGAACTCAGGGCGTGGCATTGGCCGTTTCGCTGTCGGCCTTGAGATTGCCAACTCCGACGAGGCATTCCACTTACCAGATACGTGAGCGCTTAAGAGCGGTTGGAGTCTTCGGTATTCAAAATTATGTATATTGTTGGGCGCCTTGCAAGCATAGTTACGCCCGAGCTGGGCAGGGCGTATGGCATAGTCAGCTCGGTCGAATGAGCTGCTCAGCCCCCGGGGAATTTGATATTGCAGATGATTCCTTATAGCGATGAAGAATACCAGCTGCTGTATCACCGCTTAAGCTAAGTTGTTTGCTAATTCCTTTTCGCGCTTTTTTTCCTTCAAATTTTCTCATTCTACAGCATAGCGACGTTCGTGATAATCGCGCCTCGAGAGCAACGATGTCAATCGGTGCGCTCACAACGTTCTTTTCGCCGGACCCAACATGTCTTTCAGCCGAGAACCTTTGGCAGATGCATACAAGAGGCCCTAATGGTACTCAAGACTACATAGCGTTTGGTTTGGCTCCTGTGGATGTGGTCGAGAGTGACTGTTTCCCCATGCCCTACGATCCATCGTATACGGCGTATTACTCGCCTGGGAGATGTCCGTCTGGTACGTACAACTTCAACTGAGGAGGCACCGCTTAGATTGGTAGTATCCGCTAACGCTTGAGGGATTCTAGGATACACAGCAGCGAGTAGTGGTACCTCCACTGCTGCCTCGATAACAGAAACCACACACATATGTTGTCCCACGTACGTGTAGTTCTTTTGAGTACTTGAAATCGGCCGGGGTTGAAACTGAAATGACCCTTCGATGCTGATTGAATTTCCAAAGTCAATACGATTTTTCGGCTGTGGCGAGGACGGCAGACGACAAGGAATACCGATATCGGAATGAGTTTCTGTGCTCGTCAGAATACCAGGAAGACGGTACAATGACGGTGACGACGAGTTCTGGAAATGGTTATTGGGGCACTCCGATCGCCTACACTAAAAGCAACGGCGCGCTGAACGCCTACGGCATTGTGGTCAAGTTCCAAGAGTCGGACTTTACCAGCCCCAAAACGATGTCGTCTGGATCGCAACCCCCATCGACAATAACGTGGACGTCGTATGGAGGGTCAACAGGGAGTCAGAATGGAAGTGGGGGTCTCCAAAAAGGGGCAAGCATAGGAATCGGCGTCTCAGTCGGGCTGGTGGCGCTGGTGGCAATAGTTGGAGGTGTTTATTTCCTGCTGAGACTGAGAAAGAAGAGGTCGAGCAAACAATTGGGCGTCGAAGCGTACCGAGATCTAGCACAGGAGCTGTCAGAAGGGAAGTCAGAGGCATACGAGCTTGACTCAACATTCAAGGCGCAAGAGCTGGGTAGTACCGTGCATCATGTGCCAGGATCGGTGCATGCGCCTCAGGAGCTGGATGGTCGGTGAAAACATAGCACGGACGGAATCGTGTATATCGCTGGGTGGTGGCGGGTCGATGTCTTGAAGTGCCGGGATGGGTCGTCTCTCTGCTTGTCGTCTTGTTTAGTTCTATACCACACCACCGATTCTGCCGCGGCATCAGAAGAATCCGGTCTCTTCAGTACTGCCCAATTGGGTATTTCCCGCAGGCGAGGTCTCACAACGCCGCGGTCAGACCAAGGCCAAGGCGTGGGAGGCGGTGCAGCCCGAAAAGAGGCCGAAGAGACGCTCAGATGGACCCCGTCCGGGATGCTCTGCCTCGATTCGAGTGTGGTGTATTGAAGCAATATGAGCGCACGTCGATGCCGTCCCGCCCCGTATATGCATCGTTATTGGGGTGGGAGGGGTGTCGACAAGCGGAGCGGGGCGGGGCAAACCGGCGCCAATGAGTTGTTCCTCGACTAGTCCTGATCGGCAGGTGCCTCGGCTTCCGATGCCCTTTGAAACGACCCTGATCTGCTCGCAAGGGCCCAGTTAATCCCAGCGACTATCGGTAAGGCGATAGCTTACGTCTGACATCCCTCCTCCCTTATCCTCTCGTGTACCTGCGCGATGCGCAGCTTCTTCTATCTTTACTCCTTGAGGTACTCATGACCATGTCTTCTGTTGGGGAAGACGATCCCTTCAAGGACCCGTCGCTTGCGAGCGCCCCATTAACGCCGCCCGGCGTCGCGGAGGTCCCCCCCACGCTCGCTGTTGGCCGCAACGCCTCGTTAACGCTGGGAACCGACTCGCTCATAGTCCTGGGTAGGTGGCGCACCCGTTGTAGACGAGTTTCGTGCTAATACGCCCAAGACGAAGCCCTGTTGGAGAGCAGGGGCGCCAATTGCTGCGGTGTCAGCCTGGCTGGCAGTACGTCTTCTCGCCGCCGGCTTGGGGTTATCTGTGGGCCACCATTAACGATGAGTAGGAAACAAGACCACCCGCTCAATTTACTTCTACAACATCCTCTGGGCCGAAACATCCGAAGATGGCGAGATCATCATCCACTACGCGCACACCGTCTCGAAGAAGGTGGTCCGCCCCGCCATTATTAGCTACACTGTCGATAAGCCCGACAGCAACATCACCGAAGGCTGGATAGAAAGACTGCTGGAGCGCGCATACGGTGCCTCGCAAAGGCAGAAGCGCATCAAGGTGCTCATCAACCCGTTTGGAGGGCAGAAGGGTGCTCAGAAGATGTACCACAAGCATATTGCCCCCATGTTTGCTGCGGCGAGGTGCGAGCTGGATGCGGAGAAGACGAAATACAACGGCCATGGTGTAGAGATTGCACGCGAACTGGACATTGAGGCCTACGATGTGGTGGCTTGCTGCTCCGGCGACGGGATACCCCACGAAGTTTGGAATGGAATGAGCCAGCGGGAAGACGCCGCCCGGGCCATGGTTAAGGTCGCGTTGGCTCAACTCCCATGCGGCTCTGGGAATGCCATGTGCCTGAACTTCAACGGCACGGACAGCCCGAGTCTTGCCGCACTGGCGGTCATCAAAGGCCTTCGGACGCCTCTCGATCTTGTTTCCGTAACACAAGGCGATCGGCGGACGCTCTCGTTCCTCTCGCAGGCAGTTGGTATGGTTGCCGAGTGCGATCTGGCAACTGAGCACCTCCGGTGGATGGGTGCCCAGCGCTTCACATATGGCGCCCTCATTCGAGTCCTCAATAAAAGCACCTACCCAGCTGATATTGCCGTCAAAGTCGAGCACGGAAGCAAGGCTGCTGTTCGTGAAGTGTACCGCGCCGAATCCTCCAAGCCGCCCCGGAGTGACAACGACCGCGAACTCCCACCAGTAGGCGTTGGCCTACCAACCCTCCGATACGGCACAGTGAACGACCCACTACCATCATCGTGGGAGCTTGTTCCTCACGAACAGCTCGGCACCTTCTACGCCGGCAACCTTGCTTACATGTCTCCCGACGCAAATTTCTTTCCGGCAGCGCTGCCCTCGGACGGCTGCATCGATCTTGTTCGCATACGCGGAGACGGTCCGCGCCACAAGGGTATAAAGACGCTTCTTGCCGTATCAGAGCACAAGTTTTTCGACCTACCGAACGTGGACTACCAGAAGGTCAGCGGATTCCGTATCATACCGAAAAACCAGAAGACCGGGTACATTAGCATCGATGGCGAAAAGGTGCCCTTTGAGCCGTTTCAAGCGGAGGTGCACAAGGGCCTGGGCACGGTGCTGAGTAAAAGCGGGCATATGTTTGAAGCGAAAGGCGTTTGAAGCGGTCACTGTGTGTGCTTTCGCCGTAGGTTGTGGAGGAGTACTTGGAGGTAAGTGGGACGGGAATCGGTATTGGCGTTCTTTGGGTGTTCTTCATTTTTGGTTAGTACCCTTCCGGAGTCGTCGACTCTTTTTTGTTAGTTTTTGCATAGACCAGAATATCCATAAGCAGACAGTAAAATACCCCATGGCTTTGAATCAATCAATTTCTCTTTCATGAGCTTTGCTGATGTGTCTTCGTATGCGGCGTTCTTTGTCTCGAGTGCTCGCTTCGATACTCGGTTCGAGAAAGACGAAGTTCGAGTGCCACCGCCGGCCCCTCTTTATGAGTCACCGCTTTGTGAAAATTCTTTCGACTTAGTATCGTTAACCCAATGCCCACAACATCCACATAGGCGAGCCCCACACTCAAAACATCTTCCTCCTCAATCTCACGAGCAGTATAATAATTCTTTAACTGGAGAAGCTTTCATAATTCAAATGAGACTTGAAATTCAAAAAGCTTCTTGGCGCAGAGGAAGCGCGCCGGGCTCATAACCCGGAGGACGGTGGATCGAAACCACCAGAAGCTATTCAATTACCATTCTTTTTTGCCAATATTTGTCGATGTATGCTTCAAGAACTTCAACGCTGCATGTTTGCTAAAATGGAACGTAGGCTAATGTGGCTAATGCTTTTTCAGCTGTGTAATGCGGTGATAAGACTACTTTTTAGTAATGAGCGATTTACATTTCCCACATGTAGTATGAACGTCCTCAATGACCGCCATATGTATCTCACCTGAAAGTGACGCAGCTTCGGGAATCAAGTTGCGTTGTGAAATCTAGCAAGAGGACAAAGCAGTCATTTGCAAAGCTTGTCTAGAGGGGTCTCAGTGCGTAATGGGTTGAACGAGTGTCGCACTGTATCTCAATTGCGACACACTTCAGTGCATGTTACCGCACGTTACCTGTCAAGGCTGTCCCTATGCAACACACAAAAGTGGGGCGGCGTGGAAGTTATACAATGGAATTCTAACTAAGGGTAGCAGCATTACTGTGAAATGAGCTAACTATCCACGCTATCTACCTGGTTCGAAGAGTTTGTGCTATCGGTATCGCAAAGGAAAAGAACGCCACTTAATCATCGACCGCCAAGATCTGAAGAAGCGCATTCTGAAACTGGGGGAGACGAGCAAACCGTTCACGAGTCATTTCGAGATGCGGCCATCTTGCGGATTATCGACATTCTTGAGAGCGTTAACGACTTTCTTCCAGGGATGACGATGCTTTTGGCCATTCTCGCGTGTGATCGCTCGAGCGTCACCGGCAATGGTCATAGAGACCTGGGCGCGAGTAGCTGCGACGATGGTACGAGGCAAATTGAAGGTGAAGCTATTGATCTTGCAGACCGTATCAAGAACAACGTGCTTGGCTTCTCGACCTTGAGCGACGTCTGTAGTCCAGCGCTGTACTCGACGAAGGTGGCGAGCTCGACGTTCATAAACACCGTTCTCGGCATCGGCGATAGCATCAGACATCATTTTGTCATGAAGAGTGGTCTGGGCTTTGTATAAAGTGATTATGGCAATGTCCTGACCGCTCTAGCCTTGATCGATGCGTCGGAGAATGTCGTGAAAGACCACGATGTCGGTCTCGATGCAGAAAGTCGAAATCAGAGCATCTTTGCGCAGAGTCCCATCAACAGACACGAAGATTACGTCGTGCGGCATATTGTACAAGGCCTGGTTGATTTGCTTTCCCTTGTCAGACAGTTGTGTCCACAAGTTCTCGTCGATCGAGGCCATCTGTAGGGTTGGGAGGCCGTTAACGATACGGCATATTTTAAGCGTCTCCTTGTTGGCGAAGCGCGAGGTCTCCGTAAGCTCAGGTAGGAAGTAGCCAGTCTTCTCGAGACGCAGAAGCAGAGACATCTGCTCTTGCTTCACGAAGTTGTTGACCGTCGGAGGGCAGAAAGACTGCGGCTGAGTGTGTCGATTGTCGCCAACTTGAGCAAATTTTGCATGAATGTATTATGGACGGGGTGAAGTTTAGCCTGCTTGTAGGACACGCCGAAGGAGCGAGCGGCGTTTAGGTGGCGCTTCATCTCAGCAGTCTGGGGGATTCGGAACACGGTGACTGGCTTCTTTGTCTTGTTTTTAACTTGCATCTGCAAGTCGTCTGCCGAATAATGCGAAACATCCGTCTGCTCAAAGTCTGCAAGCCGAGTGAAGTCCAAATATTGGTGCTCAGACGCTGGCCGATCGATAATAGCCGTGACGGAACCCCAACTAGAAGCGGCGCTCGCTTCAACGACGACTCCCTTCCAAAAGGCAGAACAGGCGAGCTGGTCTTGTTCAGGCACAAGCTTGATGCCGTCTCCTTCAGTGAAGCGAGGTTTGTTCTTCGGATACTCGATGTGCATGACCACGAAGTAGGACAGGCACATCTTATGTACACTAAATGTACGACGAGCTCTAATGAAGTTGGCTTCAGCTAGGTAGGGCTCCCGAACATCCACGTGCCAGGATTGGCTGATAAAGTCTGCAACGTACGTAGTTTGCCTGAAATCCCCAAATATATTGAAGGATGTCAGGACCTTGACTGCAAACTTGGGCATATCCATGTAGTGCTTGAGACCCTTCTCCGATAGCTTCGGGTAGTACTGACTGACATAGAGCTTGATCCATGGATCGACCTTAGAATGAAGAGCGAAGCGTCGAAACATGTTATCGATCGACGTCTTGAAGGTCGATGATCGCACCAGCACGAAGACTGGAGTGGCCTTCTGGTGGAGCTGCATGTAGCGCATCATGGATTTCACAGTCGAGTGGTCCTTCGGCATGTCTGGACGGTTAGAGAAGATGTTGCTGGTCCAAGGTCATTGTGATAGAGAGTCAGAAGATAGACCCTGGATCCGGAGTACGTCTGCGACATGAGTCGGGTGAAGTAGTCAGGAATGTTGTCGGCTTTGTCCCGAGCGGTTCAGCGCACCTGTGAAAAGGTCTTGCGCAGCAAGTCTACGTATGCCAGGCCGGTGACCCCAATCTCAGAATCTACACTCACATTGCAATTTAATTCAAGCTATCCACCAATTCACCCACGCTCGCCAATCCATCAGCCTCATATCCAAAGCAGTGAACAAGTATCGCTACAACAAATAGAATAGGTAGATAAGTAGATAGTTACAATTTGATATAGGCAAAATCCATCCCAAGAAAACATCCAATCTACAGCAGCAAACTCGCACTGGGGGTATATCCATCCATGCTCACACATCGCCAAAGACAGCAAACACGGAAAGCATTAAGCGTGCGAAGAAAAACACAGGGGGAAAGCGAGAGACATGTACAACTGCAAAGCCGTATACAGAGCAAAGGAAGGGACAGGACGCTCACATATGTGGAGCTAGAACGACAAGGAAAGTGTTTACAAAGGAAAGGTGTATTCAAATTTGGTGGTGCAATCCGTGTCCTGGGACTCACCGCCGTAGTTCCGAGCCAAAGCTCAGCCCAATCGGCGTGACATCCCCGTCAACCGTACTCTCATCGTCATAGAACCCACTTTCGCTGAACCTCTCTACTTCCGCATCTTGGTCGTAGCTCGCCTTCCTCATGAGTGGCGGCGTGCTCGGCACTTGTGGCTGCTTGCCCAGGCTTGGGAAGCCGGCCGCTGAGCCTTTCGAACTGTTCGAATTGGAGCGAAGGACCAGTGGGCGGGCGCCTGAAGAAGGAAGGTCTGGTGTACGGCGCAGGTTCGATGTAGGCGGCGTCATGAGGCCGGAGAGGAACGACTGTGCCGAATGAGGTGCACTGCGGGATGGTGTTTGGTTGCGCGAAGAGGCAGTGCTAGAGTTCCCTGCCAAAGCCGAGGACGCGCTCTCACGACCTTTGCTACGCCAATTGCCAAACGCGGCAGCGATTTGAACGGCCTTGGGCGATGCAAAGTTCGAAAGTGTGGCGAGCGTCGGGAATGGTTGCTGGCCACCTGCCATCAGGCGTTCCTTCTCCGACTGCTCCATTTGCAGGTTCGTTCGAATGCGAATGGCCGCATCGCGGACAGTCTCGCGGTCGAAGGAGGGCTGGGCGAGAGAGTTGATAAGATCAGTCAGGTCGTCGATGCGGACACCGAGGAGTTCGCGGAGCCAATTGATCTCAGTGTCACGCTCCTTCAATTTGGCAGGAGCGTCTGTATCGGCCTCGGCAAGCTTGTGCTCAAGCGATTCAATGCGTGATTCGCGTTCTTGGAGCTGCTCTTGGAGCACTGAGATGGACTCGCGGAGTGCTTGGGGCGAGATCTTGTCAAAGGCGCCAGATGCGTACGATGAAGTCCCTGCAGTTGGAGATTTCAAGTTTTGTGCTGCAGCAACGGCGGCACTAGCAGCCTCCTTCGCGACGGAGAGTTTCTCCTCGAGCAGAGCAACCTTGTCGCGTAGATTGTCCATCTTAGCGTCGGCGAGGGCAAGTCGATCATTGTGGAAAGCCTCGGCACGTTCCTTGTCCTCATGGGCAATCCTCAGTTCTCTGGCGTGTTCCTGAGTGGCAAGTTCTAGACGATGCTCAAACTTCTGCAGCGATTCTTGGAGAATTGCTTGTTGCTTCTCCAAGACTTCGCTGACGGCCGCCTTCTTCGCATCTGCAGCGGCCTCCAAGTCGAGCTCGTGCTTCTCCTTGGCGGTATCGGCATCCATGCGGACATTGTCGAGCTCCGCGCGGACACGGGCGGTTTCGTTTTCGAGGTCGTGTCGAACAAGGTTGACTTGGTTGTTCGCTGTGTCGAGATCGGCTTCCATCAGCACGCGCATGCGGCGAATTTCCACATGTGCTGCCTCTCTAGCTTCCCTGAATTCGCGCTCGTACCGGTCGGCCGCCTTCTTGTATTCGTCGCTCTCTTGCTTGATTTGGTCAATGGTCTCCTCAAGCCTGGAACTGTGCTTCTGTGTCTGTTCAAGAGTAACCCTGAGCTTCATACCCTCACGCTCTTGGCCTTCAAGCCTCTCGAGCTCGCGCTCAAGACGCTCGCGTGTCCGTGCCTCGGCTTCGATGCGGGCGCTAAGGACCTCGTACTTCTTCAGGTGCTCTTCATCACTCCTCTGCCATTGAGCACGCTCAGTAGCAGCTTGGCCAGCTGCGAGGATCATGTCTTGCTGCAGCTTCTCGAACTTGGCGCGCATAGACTCGCGGACGCGCATTGCTTCCTCGTTTTGCATCCGAGATTGTTCAATGGCGGTGCGCATCTTGTCGGCCTCGTCGTGAGCTTGTTGAATATCGCCCCTCCACTTGGTGGCGGAGAGACGATGCTCTTCTAAGGTGTAGGTCAAGGCCTCGTTCTCAGCAGTGACGGTCTCAAGCTTGCGCTGTGAATCCGCCTCAGCATTCTCCAGGGCAGCGGCTTTGCTCTTGAGTTC